>Ga0247727_10001734_pt1 | contig 50915 bp, 6 predicted proteins | sample WisWelCaveWW1625_FD_202498 | JGI IMG/M metagenome (GOLD analysis project Ga0247727, IMG submission 202498) | Biofilm microbial communities from Wishing Well Cave, Virginia, United States - WW16-25 | ecosystem: Environmental > Aquatic > Deep subsurface > Groundwater > Cave microbial mat | place...
AGGGCCTGGAGGATGCGGTAGTGCTCGGCCGCCTCGCGGCTCGAGGGCACGGTGAAGCTCGTCCCGTCGGCGTTGCGCAGGTGGAAGAGGAGCGAGCCGTCCGCGGCCTCGGTGATGAAGCCGCTATCGCCCGAGAGGACGCCGAGGTAGATGAGTGCATCCGACTGCGTTACGCGTGGATCCGTCAACAATCCGCCCGCGATCCCCAAGAGCTCAAACGCCGTCTGACCCTGAAAGATAGGTGCAGGATTCTCTATCCAACCCTGGAACGCCGACAGCTCAGAAAGGCCGGTGAGAATCGCGAAGTGCTCCCCTGCCTCGCGCTGGACGATGCGGAACGGCTGTCCATCGGGGCCCGTCAGGTTGAAGCGCAGCGAACCATCAGCTTCCCGCGTGATGAACCCAGCTTCACCCGACAGGATCCCGAAATACAACGCAGCGTGGAGCCGTTCTTGCGGCATCGCTGTGGGATCATTGGCCAGCAAGATCAGCTGCAGGCGGCTCAGTTCCTGGAAGACCGCTGGCGCCTCGGCACTGGTGAACTGCCCGTACTGCTCCAGTTGCAGGATGATCCGCCAGGCCTCAAAGAAGAGTATTCCGTCAATCGAAGTCGGCATGGGAGGCCGACCCGCTTCATCGGCCAGCTGGATGTTGACACGACCATCCCGAATCTCCGCAACGCCGAGCGCAAAGGTCGACGCGAAGTTCCGTATCGCTTCGGTCAGTGTCGGCGCCCGATCGCCCACGGTTGGCGTTGGCACGATAAAGTCGAAGTCGCCGTCGCCATCAACATCCTCGTAATGCTCCGCGAAGAACGTCAAAATCCCTGAGCTGTCGCGGCTGGCCAGCAGCTCCTGTCCCGTCTGCCCGAGCAGATCAAACACGGCTAAGAAATCCTCATCGCCCTTCAGCGCATTGAACCGCTGGAACCGCGCGTCGATCTCCTCCAGACTCAAGGCCAATCCATCCCGCTCAGGTGTTGCCGGATTGTCTTCCAGCACCAGGAAGCTGATGATGCCGTTAAAGTCTGGGTCTCTGCTGAGTGCCAGCAGCCATTCATCCTTGGTCGTGAACCCGAAGAACGTCAGGGCGGATGGCAGATCTCCAACCTTCGACTGCGGCGTAATGACCTCCCCATCGATTGGCGGCAAGACATCCCGTTGGTCAGTCTCTTCGGGGATGGCCGGCGGTGGATACGCTGGTCCCTCATTGACAGACTGATCCATTGCGGCAAGGGCCCTTTTCATCCCAGCCTTCGCATCGCGTCCGAGGCTCACAAGTCTCTCAACGTTAATCGCTGGGGTGGGCTCCGCCTGGCGCATGGGCCTCGCCCGGCTGACACGAGGCTCAGCGGAGGCGCGGGCGTTTCGTTGCGTTCTCAACGGAGCTGATCGTGCCCGAGCGGCCCGCTCCCGTCGCGCGCGAGCATCCGCCTGGAGCTCGAACCGGTCCCGGACCGGCGTCCTCACGGTCTTCAGCTCAGGCCGAATCGACCGGACAGCCGCCTGCCTCGGTCTCTCGGCGGGGATCCGCCGAGTGTCAGGCATCCATCGCGTTCGCTGATCGGCGCTGGCGGGACGCCCGGCGATCCGCCGTGACCGTCCGCGCAGCTCCAGAGGCTCAACCCGTGGCCGCTCAACGGTTCGCGTGACTTCACGCTGATCCGTGGACGGCGCTCTGGGTCCAGCCAGTACCGGTGCCTGAGGCTTCGCTGCGCCCTTTTCCGCTGGCGGCGCATCGGCAGACGCCTGTTTCTCGGCCCGCACCTTCCGGACAAGGGGCTGTGCTGGGCGGCTGGGCCGCAGGGCTCGTTCCGCGACCGAGCCGAGATCCAGTTGTCCCGTCTTCGTCAGGTGCTGCATGACCTGGGCCATGAGATCATCTGCGATGGGTGGCGTTGAGGAGTCATCCCCACTCGATCCCTTGCCGCCTTTGCCATGCCCTCGACCCTTCTCTTGCCTCGTTCTCGTTGGATCTTCAAAGACGTTCGGGATGCGCTCGGGCGTGAAGGTGAAGATGCCGTCCATGGAGAAGGACTGTCCGTACCACCGACGATACGCGCGGCCTTGCTCCAGGTCGATCTCGGCGAGCTTCCGGTCGGTGCTAGCCGCTCTGAGCCGCTGCAGTGCGTCCCGCAACGTCACGCGGGCGCCCGCCGGAGCTGCCAGAAACGGCATCGGATCCACCGGGACCGTTTCCCCCTTGGCTCCCTTCGCGTGGAGCTCGAAGTGGAGTTGCGGGCCAACCGACTCCGCGTTGCCTGTGCGACCGACCGTCCCGATCTGCTCGTCCGCGGCCACCTGCTGTCCCACGCTGACCCAGCCGCCCTTGGTCTCGAGGTGGGCATAGAGCGTCAGGAAGCTGACGTGGTCGATGATCACGTAGTTCCCATAGCCCTTGAGCTGCCCCTTCTTCGGACCTTCCGTCTCGACCTCGGCGCCTGCGAACACGACGGTCCCTGCCTGCGCTGCCAACGCCGCGGCGCCCTCTGGGGCGTCGGCATCGATGCCATCGTGAGGCCTCGGCGTTCCGTCGTCATTTTTGCGAAGCTTTCCTTCCGGATCGAACTGAGCGTTCGGGCGGACCTTCAGCTCCGCCTCCAGCGGCGAGCGTATGTCGTAGATGGACGGGGCCAGTTCGATGGGCTTGACGGACGTGGACGCCTGTCGGCGAGCCGGCCGCTCATCAAGTTTCTCCGACTCGATCTTTGGCGCCTCAGCGGTCGGTCGCTTCGGAGTGAGTGTCTTCGCCACCGCGTCAACGGCCGCGGCAAACTCCTTCGGAACCGCCAGCGGCTGGCCGATCCGCAGGCGCCTCGGATCAAATCCTTCCTTCAAATAGCCGGCAGCGATCGTCGCCCCGGTAATGGCCTCAACCGCCTTGGCCACGTTGGCACCGCGGGCACGGGCGCTTGCGATCTTCCAGATGCTCTCGCCCCGCAGCAGCCGCACTACCTCGCCAGGTTGCGTGGTCGCCGGCGGCTCCTCTGTGACAGCCGGTTGCGGCACAGCCACCGGAGCCTCCACAGCAGGCTCAATGCGGACGGGCTCCTCGGCAGGCGCAGCCGGCGTTTCGGCGCGCGGCGCCTCGGCCTGCGTCGGTTGCAGCTGCTCCTTCGGCAGCTCTGCCGCTGGCGCTTTCTCCGCAGCCGGTACAGGCGGCAGCGTGGTGGTGGTCGTGGTAGTAGTCGGCGCGATCGTCGTGCTCACAGCCAGCGCCGCAGGTGGCACGGTGGTTGTGGTCGTCGGTGTCGCCTGCGTCGTTGAGGTGCTCGTGGTCGCTGGTGACGCCGTCGTGCTGGTGGTCGTCACCGATGCCTCAGTCGTCGTGGTCGTCGGCTCGGTCGTCGTGGTCGGCGCCAGCGTTGTGGACGTCGCAGGCAGGCCGCTGACCGAGTGCTTCGTGATCAGTACATCGTCCGGGAACCCTGGGAATTCAGCCGTCGTTTTCACCGGGGTGAGCTCAAATGTTCCTCGCGGCGTTTTCAGCAGCACGGTCCCTTTCTCCGTTAGGATGACACCCTCGGGATCGAGCCAAGCCTTCTTGTAGCGTTCCTTCTCCATCGAACCCCGCAATGCGAAGAGTTGACCTTCAACTCCTCGCAGCCCGATCGACACGGTGCCGTTCCACATCTTGAAGATGTCGACCTCCTGGAGGAATTCCTTCGCCACCCGATCCCCAGCTTCGGCACGCTTGCCAACATAGGCGTTCGCATTGACCAGAACGCGGTAGACAGCGTTAAGCGTCGGCCACTTAGCCAAGGCCTCGAGTTCGGCCTGCAGATCACCCTCGGCGAACGGCTGCCCATCCCTGTAGGCTTGCGCGGCCTCGTTAAACCGGCCCTGCTTGACCAGGGCATCGCCCAGTCCGAGATGGGAAAACGCTAGGCTCCAGCGGTGTTGTGGCGTTGAGCTGGCCTGCACGAGCCGCTCTCCGACCTCGATCGCTTCGCGGTAGTGCCGAACCGCCGCCTGGTAGTCTCCCGCCGACTCATAGGCATCGGCGAGGTTGTTCGAGAAGAGCCACCGCTCTTCGTCCGATGAGGCGCTCTCCAGGGCGTGCCGGTACATCGCGACGGCCTCGCCAAACTTACCCTGACGGAGCAGTTGAGCGCCTTGCTTGAGGACTTCGTTGTGATCTGAGATGTCTCGCTCTGTATGCGGAGCGCCCATCGTCTTGATAGCTTCGGTACCCGACTCAGCCTGCGCCAGCCACTCGCGGGCCTGTTTGGGCGCAGTCGCGGTAGCATCCACGAAATAGTGGAAGCGCCCGATGGTCTCGCCGGCCTCATAGCTGGGCTCGACGGCGTCGTAGTGGACGCCGATGCCGGCGTTGTCATCGTCGACAGTCGCAGGACGGGTCTGCGACGTGTTGCGGCCACTCAGCACTCGGCTGAACACGTAGCCCTGTGGCGTAAACTGCGACTTGTCCATGTCAGCGCCCAGGCGGACCGCCATCGTCGGGCGCGGGCGGCCGTCAGGCTTGCTGTCCACCAGGTACAGGATCCCCTCTGGGCCAAATGGCTTTGGATCGGTGAACAGCAGTCGATCGCGCGCTGACAGATCCGCCGCGACCAACTGACCATGTTGATTTGGATACATGGCGTAATCGGTGTCTGAAACGGTCCTGCCCTGCTCGGTGACGTTCATCGTGCTGCCTTTCACTATCTGGAACGCCTCGTGGCGGGCCATCGCCGCCGGATCAAGCGTGAAGTCGCGGTCGGCCTGCGCGGTAAACGACACCTCCATCTCAACGCGATCCGGCGCCGCCTGACGGAAGGTGATCCTCAAGTCCTTCGCAGACCAGTTGCCGTCGTCGTCCGCCAGCTTCCCGTCCAGTCGCAGGGCGCCATCCGGGCCCACGCTGACGACGGCGTCGGTCACGCTTGCCTTGTGGTGATAGACGCCGTCAGCCGTCCGGTAGCTCGACGTCACGATGCTGGCGCCCCAAACCACCCCTGGCGTGATCCGCCAGTACCCGTTGCTGCCCTGCCCAGCGTTCTTGCTGTTCTCATCTTTGCCGTCGCCGATGATCGCGCCGATCTGCTCGCCGCCGTAGAAGACTTTCAGCTCGGAGAACCTGCCCTCAGGCGTGCGGATCGCCGTGCTGTTCGGCCCGGCACCATCGATCCCCATGACCTGCCAGCCGCCCTGATCCAACAGCTGCACCTCACGAACCGGCTCCTCGGCGCGCTCCGGCGTCATCGGCGAGGCTATGGCGCTGGCCGGCGAGAGCAGATCCCACAGCCAGCTGTACTTCTCTTCAACCAACTCAAGGCCGGGGAAGGCCGTGGCGAACAGCTCCCTGGCCCGCTGCCGAACGGTAGGCGGGTTCTCGATCAACCGGGTGAAGAGATCCATCACGCCGTTGGCGTTGCGCCAGTCGACCCACTCGGATACCGATTTGCCGCCGAGTGTATTCATGATGTAGCGGGCCGCGAAGTAGTGGGGAGTGCCACTCCCGAGCAAGAGATGGGGCACTAGGTGTACCAAGACCGATACCGGCTCCTGGGCCTGGGCGAGCTCTCCCAGATAGGCCGCTGTTTCATTTTCGATGGCCGTGCGGTCGTCCTGCGTGAGCTGGTTCCAGAATTCTTCCGGAACGCCAAAATGATCCGTCAGGGCATACCGGACGCCCTTGAGCTCCTGCTCCTTGTGGGTCAATTCGTGCGCGGCGATATCGCGCTCAACCAGCCTGCGGATTTCCTCTGTTGACTTATCCGCATAGGTCGACCGAATCCAGCGGTTCACCGAGAGCGAGTAGATGCTGCCGTTCGGAATCAGGATGTAGGGCGTTCCGTGCAGCGTCCCCTCGATCGCCTTGACTTCAGCATCGACGTCGCCGGCGTTGACGAAGACCACCCGCTCGCCACGCACGTTGTGACCGGTGGAGCCGAGAAGGTTGGTCCGGTCCACCTTGCGGCCGTAGAGCACCTCGACGCCGTCGCCGTTGACCTGGCGGTGCTCGCGGCGCTCGATGCGGTAGATGACCGGTTCGTAGTGATAACGGTCCGTTTCCATATTGCGCAGGATGCTGAAGCTTCCATACAGATGGTGCTGCTGGAGATACGCGTTAAACTGGTTCCAGGCGGCCTGAGTGGACTCAATAAGCTGGCGCCGCTCCGAACTATCTGGCAGTTCGTTGAGTTTCCTGGTGGACTCGACCAGCGGCGCCAGGAGCCTTCCGGCCTCTGGACTCACGGCGGTGGCCTCTTGCACCAGCTCAGCGCCCAGCGTCTCCACCGCCCCGCCCTTCGCCAGCGCCACCACAAACTTCGTCCACCGACCCGCAAAGAGGCGAGTCAGCGGAGCCGTTTCAGGTGTTTCGGGCAGGGCGGCTGGCTCCGCGGATGGAGCCGTCTGCGCCGTTGCCGTTCCGCTGGCCGCGCGATTCAGGAGCCTCAGCATTCGTTCGCCGATCAGCTCCACGGCTTGGTTGTTGGGCAGGCCGTCGAGCTGGACGCCTTCCCGCTTGAGATCCTCACGAGCCTGGGCGTGCATTTGGTTCATGAACCGGCCGAAGCGCTCCGCGTCCATGCCGCTGCTCATGTACTCCAAAACGGCCTGCCAATCTTCCATGACGTTGGACGCCACGATGAGCTGGGCCTCTCGTCCCTCGACTGCATTGAGCAGGTAGGCCCGCGCGATCTTCGCGGCCTCGGGATCGCGCAGCACCGGCTCCGGCATGGGGCGATCGTCGACTCGCCCAGGTGCTGCGGGTGGATACAGCAGCTCGCCCTCATCGTTACCGAAGAAGGCTTCGGGCGGAGACAGCGCCGCCCCCTCGCCGCGGGCCATCGCCACCCGCACCGGCTCTTGAGACTGCGTAGCCTGGCCGCGGATACCCAGCGCCTGCGTGAGCCATGCGGTGAGCGTCGCGGAATCATCGGGCTTCGGCCCGCCGACGGAACCGGCGGCCCGCTGGGCCATCTGCTCCACCAGCTCCGGCGGCGTGTTGCGGTCAGCGAGAAGCGTCAGCAAGGACGCCGGCACCTGCGGCAGCCGCTTGTGCAGCTCATCCAGCCGCAGCTCAAGGGCGCGGCGCTCCGTATCGAGGTAGCGCGCCGCCTCGACCGCCTCACCCAAAGAGTTCACGCGCTGCACGGCATGCTTCGGATCGGCGGGATCAATGTAGCCCTGGCGGCGGATGGACAGCACCTCCGGACCGGAGCGCAGGTAGAACTGGATGTCGCCGACCACCGGAATCGAATCGACATAGCCGCTCAGGTGCTCCACCCCGCTGTGGAAGACGCCCAGCATCCCGCCCCATTTCTCGACAAACCGGCCAGGAATGCTCTCCGGGCTGTAGAGGCGGAAGTCGCCGCTCCTGTCGACACCATGTTCCCCAGGACCTTCGATGAGCTGGCCGAGCTGTTTGAAGACGTGAATCCCGATGTGGCGACCCAGGAGACGGGAGAGGATTCCTGAAACGATCTGGTCAAAGAGGTCTAATTGCTTCAGGACGACAGCGATTTCGGTGTTGACGATCCACATGAAGAGCCAGCCGCCGGGCAGCGCGCGCCAGAACTCCGGCCTACCGAAGATTTGCGCGCGGGCCTCAGCTCTGGCCTTGCGGATGTCTTGAGCGATGGTCTTGATCAGGTCTTCCGAGGCGTCCGTCATGCCCGGAGGCGCCCGGGGCTCGAGGGAAACCAGCAGGTTGCGGATCTGGGCGCGCTGAATATCAGTGGCGTTCAGGAGCCTAGGCTCCAAGTAGTTCGCGGATCGCATCAGCCAGCGCCGGTCGTACTCAAGCACAGATTTCAGCACCTGCACCGTTCGCGCCGCATCGCCGGCGGAGAGCTCCAGGTTGCTCACCTGCGCCTCAAGGTGCTTGATCACCGATGCGCCGTCCCATGCCCACTTGGCGCCCTGCTGCAGTGGCAGCCCCAGCAGCTTCTGATTGAGCACCTGCTGGCGCGCCGCGCCGCTCATCCGCCAGAAGCTGCGGATGAAGACGGTCATCAGCGGGCTGAGGATGCCGCCGACCGTGGCGCCGGTGATGAGCTGTCTCAAAATATCTGAGCTGTGCATCCACATCTCGATGCCCTTGGGCAGCATGGCATCTAGCAGGTTCATGCCCAGTACGGTCGGCTCGCCGATGGCACCCGCCAGTGTATAGAGGAAGAGGCCGACCAGCGGGATGAGTGCCATGCGGCCGATGTGCAGCCGCCGGGCGCTGATTTCGCCGCGGCCGAGCATCCGCTGGACCTTGACACCCTCAGCCGGCATGGACTGCCAGGCGGCTGTAGCCCACAGGCCGATCGGGATCGCCAGGAAGAGGGGGTTGGCGGCAATGAGCGACAGCAGGCCGCCCACGATGCCCGTGCTGACCACGTAGAGGCGTCCACGTTCACCGAGGAAGCGCCAGTGCGCCGCGACCAGTGAGTTTTCTGAGAGCACGCGCACGCGCTCACCAACCTGTCTGGCGTACAGCCGCAGCTCGCCGAGCCACTCGCCCCGTGTCTGCTGCTGGCGAAGAATCTCATCCACGATGCTCCGCTCGATGGTCGGCGCATCGAGGTAACTCTGGCGGCTGTCACCGAGCCAGTGGTAGCGGAACGCACTGGCTGGGTGGCGCAGGTAGAAGCCACGGAACAGGTGCAGCGCAAACCGCGGACCCACGAGGTAGATGAGCGTGTGCCATGCCTTCTCTTTGGCATTCGGTGCAATCTTCCCTTCGGCGATCAGCTCGGATACTGCCTTGGACCAGTACTTACCAGGGTGGAAGTTCTCCACCCCTTCCAGGTAGTGCTTGTCGAGATGGGTCGCTTGGTTTATCCGTTCGAGTTGCCGGTAGACCAGCCACCAATTGGTCTGGTCGGCCATGAGCGTCTGGATCTCAGCCGTGCTGCGCCCCTGCTTCTGCAGCGCGCTGATCACCAGCGCCTCGAGCTCTCGCTTCGCGTCATACTTTCTGATGAGATGCTCCTTCACGAGCGCATTCGCCTGGGTCGCACTCATAACGTGACGGGTCCACACCTTGGCTCGTTCTCGAAGTTCCGCAAGACCCTGCTCCCATCCGAGCTGTTTGACTGTCGAGCCAACCTTCACCGCACCCCAGCCGCCCACCGCGATGCCGACCACTAGGATTACAGGCGTCCATGGCCACAGTGACGTCCAGCCACCCAAAGACCACGCCAAGCCGGTGCCGGTGGCAGCCCCACCGATGAGGCCTCCACCCATCCCAAACGCCGAGACAGGAGCCGACAGGAGCGCCCACAGCCCGGCCGCACTGAGCCATTTCATCGTGGTGATCGTCCGATGCCACGAGGAAGGCGCGGAGGAGGCCGCAACGGGCGCTGGTTGCTGGACCGGCCCACTCAGTGCATCGGAGGTCGTCGCGCCCAAGACATAGCGTACCGTTACAATCGTCTCGCCCTTCCGATAGGAGGTCTTTGCCTCGTTGTAATGCACCCAGACGCCGACGTTGTCGTCGTTGGGATTCGACGAGGCGGCCACATAGCCTTGGGGCGTGAACCGATCGAGCCCCGGTTCTCCCTCAATCCGCACGAAGGTCGTCGGCGTGTTGCGGCCGTGGACAGAAGCCGTGTTCAGCAGCGCGACGGTGCCGTCTCCACCGAGCGGCTGGGGATTGGCAAACACGAACGCATTGGATTTGGCCAGGTTCGACGTCCGGAGTTGGCCGGATGCGTCCCGATACGTGGCGACATTGGCGTCGTATTCGGTGCCGATGTTCATGGAGCTGAACTGCGCGACCTTGAAGCCTTCGCGCAGCGCAAGCCGCCCCGCATCGATCGTGAAGTCTCGCCGAGCGACCAGCGTGACGCTGACCCGCATCTCCACCCAATCCGGAGCTGTCGGCAGGAAGACGATGGTGAAATCTCTGTTGTCCTTGGACTGGATGTTGCCCTCCTCATCGATCAGCAGACCTCGCAGCACAAGACGCCCCTGCGCATCCACGTCGAGCGCCGCCTCCACGATGTGGGCGTTGTGATGGTAGACACCATCGCTCCAGTACCCCGGGGTCACGAAGCTCGTGCCCCACGTGTAATCCGGATTCGGCAGCGCGATCCGCGTGAGGCCGTTGCCCTTCACGGAGAACGTCTGCGGGCCGCCACTGAAGATCCGCAGCTCCGAGAAGACCTTCCCGTCAATCTCGATGCCGACCGCGCCCGGTCCGGTATCCTGCGTGCCCTGCACCAACCATCCGTCTCTTTCCACCAGGATCGTGTCGGGGAAAGTCGTCGAGGTGGACGTGGAGGTCGTAGTCGTAGTCGAAGTTGAGGTCGTTGGGACGATTGACGTCGTGGTCGTAGGGATCGCTGTCGTCGAGGTGCTCGTTGTGGTCAGGGTACTGAGCGAGGTCGTAGTGGAAGTGGCTGGCGGCATCACCACGTCCAACCCATCGATGAAGAGGCTGTCGTGGCGCGCCGATTCGCCCTTGCGGAACGCCACCCGCGAGATCGACCGGCTGATCTCAATCTTCACGACGGCGATCGGCTGCCGCTCCAGCTGTTTGACGAGGCGGCGTGGCAGGACAATCCTCTGCCACTGCGTCCGCAACCTCGCCACAGGCATCCTGGCGATGGTACGACCGTCCGCCGCCTGAAACCTCAGGACGATGCGCTTGGTCACGCCCTCGCCCGTGCGCAGGCGCAGGAGCGTGCGATCGTCCGTCTGCAGCCGCTGCGCAAACTGCACCGGATCCACCTGCAGCTCGAGCCCACCCACCCGGGCGGCCGGCCGGCCCTGGCCGCGCTGGCGGTGGATGGTGTAATCGAATCGCGCAACGGGCACCTCCGCCAGCCGGCGGTGCTCGACATCGTCAAGGGTGATGGTTGCATCGCGGCCGATGTCGGAGCGGGAGCCATAAAATGGCTGGAGATCCAGGAGACGCACGGGCGGCGTTACGGCTAAATCATCCGGCTTCACCATGGGCTGGGAAACCGCCTCAGGCGCCGCGCTTAACCGGTGGACCAGGCTCACGCCATGCGCCACGGAGGTGGAAACACCGAGTAGGGCCACGAGCAGCCATGCTGATAGCGCGCGCGCCCGGCCGCTCCAGGATCCCTGGGCGCGAATCTCATCGAGCAGCTCCGTCGTGATGCTCCAGACGGTCTCGTGGTCGGGGAGCTTGCCGCGGCGCATGTCCCGCTTGAGCTGATCCAACTGGCGGCGGAAGCGACGCATGAGGTCCGGGTGACCGGCCAATGAGCGGATCCGCCTGCGCCCCTGCTCCAGCAGCTCCCTTCCCTTTCCTTCCTTCGTCCCGACAATCTCATACTGTCGTTCGGCGGCGCGGCTGCGCAGGTCGGCGAGGTACATCGTCGCACTCGGGGGCAATGTTGTGGCCCGCTTGCCCTGGCTCGCCAGGATCCCCAGCCCGCCCAGCAGCGTCAGGCCCATCCCGAGTGCCCAGGGCGCGCCCAGCCAGGCGGCCATGGTGCCGAGCGGGAGGCCGACGACGATCGCTGGCCACGCAAATCCGAATACCGCCGTCACATCATGCACCCCGCCGAGGCTCGGGCCGCCGCGCGAGCCGTCGCCAGGTCCCCGGCTGCCCGCACCGGCGCGGCGCTCGAGGACTCTCAAGACCTCTTGCGCCCAGTCGCGGCGCGTCTCGATCGCTTTGCGCTCCACTTTGATCGCCTCGCGCTCCTGTCGATACGGCGAGGCGGCATGCCACATCTGCTGGATCCGTTCCGCCAGCGACCACTGCTTCGATCCACCTTCCTGCTTCAAGGCGCTGAGCGACCCCTCGGCTTCCTCGATGATGCGCCGCAGCTCCTGCCGGGCTGGGTCGTAGACCGACCTGGGCGCGTCCGGTGCCAGCTCCAGCGCGCTCAGGACCGCCTCATAGGAGCTGACGTACTGGAAGTCCGTCTTGCTTTCAATCAGCATCATTTCCTCGGCTCCGACGTCGCCGGCCCGCACGAGCAGGCGCAGCGCCCGGCCCAGCCGGGTCAGATCCGCCGGTGAGCGCTGGCGGTTGCGGAACAGGATCAGCACGGCGGTCGCCAGGGCGGTTCGCTCAGCCCAGGACGGCGCTGGCGGGCGCAGCTCAACTTCAGCCTGCTTCAGCGCCTCATCCAAGGCTTGGTCCAACCGGCGCACTATGCCGGTTGCTGCGCCGAGGCGACCGCGCTCCCCGTCCGGCGGTGAACTCACCGCGTCCAGCAGGTGTTCAGCCTTGGCGGTCGATTCGATGAGCTGCGGCATCAGCCGTTCAGCCATCTGGCTGGCCAGCAGGCGGTCGAACCCGGCCAGGTAGTCCGCCGCGTCCGCCAGGTGGCGGCCGAGGTCGCTGCGCTGCGGCTCCTGCGCCGGATTGGACATGAGGCTCTCGAGGGTCCGAATGAGCTCGGTGCTGAGCTCGTCAAGCATCTCCCGAATCGCGTCAAAGAGCGCAGCCCCCAGGCTGCCGCCGGAGGCGCTCATCTCCACGCCATCAACGCCGGGCGCGTCAGCGTCCGACTTGAGGTCATCCAATGGCGGCCGCGTCGACTTCCGGCGCTCGAACTCATAGGCCAGCTCCAGCAGCCGCAGCCATTGCGACGGCCGGATGGCCCGCCGCAGGGACGCCTTATCCATCAGGCGCGCGAGGAGGCTGTGGCTTGCGAGGCGAGCCGTGATCCGCTCATCAAGGATCGCCTCGCCCAGCAGGCCCACGAGGCCAGGAAGCTCGCCGCGGGTCAGCCGGCCGTCCGACAGCTTCGCGGAGGCATCGTCAAGCCGCTGCACGAGATCCGGGGTGGGCATCGGCTCCGAGCGCATGCGCTCCAAGGCCTCGCGCGCCCGATCCGCGACCCAATGCCCGCGGTGTACCTCCAGCTCCTTCATGACGGCGCCGAAGCTGCCGCGCCAGTAGAGCGTGTTGATGGCCCGCAGCAGGTCGCGCAGCTCGGCGGGAGCCTGCTCCGCATGCCCTTGCGCTGCGGCCTCGGCGGCCTGCTCAACGAGCGCCGGATCGGCCTGCAAGCTTTGCTCGACCAGATACCTGAGGCCGCGCGCGGCATCGGCATTGCGGCCCACGTGGGCGATCAACAGCGCGGCGGCCAGCGTCGCGCGGGAGCGGGGCGTCGGCGTCATCTGCACGGTGAGGATCCGCCGCAGCGCCGCAATGTTGATCGGCACCGTTCCCTCCTCGCCCTCGCGCGGCCGCTCAAGCAGCGCGCTCAGCGACAGCGGGTCCCGCCCCGGTCGCTTGCGGGCAGCGAAGACCGCCTCCAGGACCATGGCGCCGGCTTGCTCGCGCGCCGCGGCAAACGGGCTGGCTAACTGCTCGACCACCTGCCGCAGCGCCTCGCTCGCCTGGGCCGTCTCGAGCCGGTCAGGGACCAGTGGCGGCTGAAGCGCCTCGAGCCGGATGCGCGTCAGCTCCTGAAGCCGCTGCTGCACGCGATCGGCCAGCCGGGCGGCGCGGACGTCGTCCCGTGTCTGCGGCAAGCCGGCCAGCTCCACGATGCGGCGCGCTTCGGCGATCTCCAGGAAGGTCTCCGGCTGCGCCCGCATGAGCAGCCCGATGACCATCCATCCCCGTTGCCGCTCGGCGGCCTGCTCCGATGCGATCAACGGCAGGGCCAGTCCGCGAAGCCACTGCCTGGCAAGATGCGGATCCTCGGCCAGCGCGCTCGGATCCTCGACGAAGAGGTGCTTGACCATCGTGAACATCTGCCGCAGTCGGGCGCGCTGCGCGCGGAGCTCGTCTGCCCGGGCCACCATCAGGACGGCCGGCAGCCCCCACCACCAGGCCGCGCCGAGCCCCTGCCACCATGCCCCGAGGACGATGGCTGCCCCGAGCAACCCACGCGCCGCCAGCGATGGGACCCGCGTGGGTCCGAGGAATTCCGCCGTGATGCCATCTGGCAGCGCGCGCAGATCGATGACCGGACGGCTGCCTTCCACCGGGACGGTGACGTCCTGCTCCGTTCCCGTCAGGCGCCAGGTCGTCTCGCTTCGGCGCCGGTAGACGGCGCGCTTCAGAGTGCCGGGAACGGAAATGGTGAGCAGATCATCGTCCCCGCCGACCTGCCCCGGGCTGAACTCAATGAGCAGCTCGCGCCCGATCAGCGCGTTGCGCCGCAGCAGCGCCGTGTGCGTATCGATGGCATACTGGACTCGGTCCCGCAGCTCATCCCCGCCCAACTGCAGTGCGGGCGCATCGACCGCCCCATAGCTCGCGGTGCGAGGCGCTAGTGGTACTGGAAGCTCCGTCAGCGCGTACGGCGCTCCCGACAGGCGCTGCCGCAGCCCATGAAGGATGGCAGCTTTCAGCGCGCGACCCACTGCCAGCATGTCGCCCGCTTCGGAGGCGCGCCGCGGCCCGTGCGCGCTCCTGCTGCGTTGCGCCCACCACTGCTCCCACAGGCTGGCTCCCAGCACGACCGCCCCCCACAGCCCGGCCATGCTCGCCGCCATTCCGCCGAGGGCCACCCCCGCCACGGCAAGCCCGTGACCCAAGTCAAGTCCTGCCATCGCCCCGAGCAGCCCGGCGCCGAGCAGCGCGGCGCTGGCCAGCTCGCGAGCGTGAACCCCTCGCCGCGGCGCAACGGTGGCCTGCCGCCGATGCCCCTTGTATCGCTTGTATAGCTTCAGGACGGTCTGCACATAGGCGTTGTTGATGACCCGGTCGCCGCGGCGGATGCCGGCCGGGCCGGCGTTGTAGGCGCGCAGCATCGAGTAGATGGTGCGCCGGTGCGGGGGCAGCCGGCGCTGCAGATCATGCAGGAAGAATGTGCCCGCGTCGATGTTGATGCGTGGATCAAAGGCGTGGTCGAAGCTGGGCACGCGGCCGTACTGCTGCATGAAGTAATCCCGGTGGGCGCCAACGACGTCCCCAAAAGTGCCGGGCATCAACTGCATCAGGCCGCGCTCGCCTTTCCGGCCTTTGGCGCCCGGTTTGAAGTTGCTCTCGGTTTCGATAACCCCGAGCACCAGCGATGGATCCACGCCCAACGCCTTGGCCCGCTGGGTGGCGTAGCGAATAATCTCCGCCCGGCTGATGCGCTGCGGAGCGGACCGTGGCGCCTGCGGTTGCTTGGCAGGCGGCTGCGCTTGGGGTGCCACGGCCGGCGTCTCGGGTGCCGCCAGCGCGTCGTAATGGTCCCTATACTTCCAGTAGAACGACTCCCGGTGCTTGTCAATCTTCCAGGCCATGCGGCCGGAGACGCGGATGAGCAGGCGGTGCACCCACCACCCAGGCACTTCGTTGGCCAGGACGGCGCGAAGCGTCGTCTCGTCAATCCGCTCGCCGCGCAGGTAGCGCGCCGCCAACTGAGCACTCACCCGCACCTCGTCGTCGAGATCCTGCCGACCGATGTCCTCCAGCGTGGGCACGAGCGACCGGTCCCCTAGCCGTTCGAGCGCGTCGATCGCGGCCAAGCGGACATAGCTCCTGTTGTCCTGCAGCTGGGCCGCCGAGGGCAAGGCCTCCTCATCCGGAACCGCAGAAGGGAACGTGACCTCCCACTTGTCGCCGTCGATCTTCACTTTGGGCAGGAGGTCCAGAAAGTCCCATATGCTCTTGTTGCGAGAGCCAGCCTGCCCTGCCTGCAAGGCGTTCTTCACGCCATCGAGGAGCAGGCGCTCTTCCTCGCGTAACTCGGTCCCGGCGTCCACTTTCCCTTGCAGGGTCCGCTCAATGTCGCCCAGCTGCCTGATCGCCTTCTCTCGAACTTCCGGCGCCCGGTTCCGGCGCCACCGAATCCCAGACTGTGCCAGCACCTGCGCCTCATCCAACTCTTCCCTCGCCTGCTTGACCTGCACCCGCAGCAAGGCGAACGCCGCCTGGCGCCTCAGTCCGGCGACGAATTCATCCTCAGGTGTATGGGGGGCCTGACGCGGCAGGCTCGCCGGCACCATCCCGTAGCGATAGCCCGCCTGCTCCAGCAGGCCGATCCGGACACGTCGATCTTCCGTGTGCTGACTCAGCTGTTCAGCTCGTTGGCCATCCTCAAGGAACCTGACGGCCATCGTAAGCGCCGTGGCCGCCGCCGCAGCCGGCGGGGCCTGCCCCGCCGATTGGACTCCGACTGGCATCGTCTGGCTGGAGGCACCCTGGACATTCGAGAAGAGGCCGATCAGCGCTGCCGCCAGCGCGGCAACCCAGGGCCGTGCCTGGTGCCCCGACCGGCGCGCCCCCACTGGCGGGACCTTCGGCTGCCGGACCGCCGGAATGCCCAGCTCGCTGCGGCTGGCGCCGCGGCGGCCCGCGCCGCCGACTCCGCCAGTCCCAGCCACACCGGCACCGCCACTTCCGCCGGCACCGATGCCGAAGCCGGTTGCAGCACCTGCGCCAACCAACGGGGTCTGACCCTGACGCACTGTCTTGAGCCAGCCGCGGCTCCAGGTGAAGAAACCGGCGGCCGCCAACGCACTCGCGATCGGCAGCCAACTGCCCAGCGCGCCCGCGGACTGAATCGTCTCCAGCTGTACCGGGATATCCAACCCGAAAGCACGCGCTGGCGACAGGAGGTATTCAAAGAGGAGGATGAAGCCTAGCAGCTTGAGGCCCTGGGTCCAAGGGCTTGCCGGCGCGCGGTGCGTAGGTGGAGCACGCCAATCTGCCAAGCGAGCCAGCCGGTCAGAGAGCGGTAGCTGATCCAACAATTGCCGCAGCGGTCGGCCCGGTTTCGTCAAGACATACAGTCCTGAGTAGGCTGCGAGAACACCCCAGCCGATCAAGCCAGGGTTGGAACCTAAGAGGAGTAGACCTCCACCGACGTATGCGGTGGGGATCGCAAGCAACCAGAGCGCTGCGCCCACCTGTTTCGATTCACCGGGTCTGCGACCGACATACAGTCCAATCGAAGTCTGGAGGAAGTCTTCAACGACATCAATGGCTTCCTCCATGCGGCGAACCTCTGCGGTGGACGGCATCTGTGGCCACCGCGCTGCAGGCTGGACCGCAGACTCTGGCGTCTGGGGCATCGCCTGACGGACCGAGGGAATTTCCAGCTCGCTGCGGCTGGCGCCGCGGCGGCTCACGGCGCCGCCCGTTCCGCCCGCCCCAAGACCGGCACCGCCTCGGCCCCCGCCGCCGAATCCGACGCCGAAGCCGCCGGCCCCACCGGTTCCGCTGACGCCCGTCGACGTCGGCAAATTGACTTCTCGACGGAGACGTGCTAGGCTTTGAGTGATGCTGACAAAGGGCCGCAGGAAGTATCTCGCGACGATGTGCGAGCGGTTTGCGACCGTCGCATTTGCGGCGGCCTTTGCGAGTGAGTTCTTTGCCCAGGTACCGAGAGGGCCCAAAACGCTGATCATCGTTGGGGTAGTGCTGGCGCTGGTCCTAGGATTTCTCGCCTCGCCCGCCGATGGAGGTAATTGAGATGTTCGTGTGGCAGTCGTGGCTGCTGATCGGAATCGCTCTGGCTGGCTTCGGTCTCCTGCTCTGGGACCGATACCAGAAGAAGCACGTCCACCGGTAAGTCCGCCCGCCAGCCCCGCCGATACACTCCTCGTCTCCTGCCGGGTCAGACCCGTTGCTAGAGCGCGCGCCTCGGAGGGAGTCTGCACCCGAGCGTCCGGCCGCGCCGCCGTGGCCTCGAAGGTCGCATGGAGACTCATCAACCGGAACAGGTCCTGCTGCTGCTGGCGGGCAAGTAGCCGCACCGCATCAGCCAGCCGATCCAACTGTTGATCGGTGATGTCCGATCGGTGGGTAGCGAAGGCCTGCCGCAATTCCTGCCGGGTGAACTCAAGCCGAGGCTGTTGCGCGAGCTTCGGTCCGGCGGCACGGGCCAGTAAATCGCCGATGCCTCGAATCTGCTCGCGAGTCAATGTGGAATCGACAGCGCGCAGCGGCTGCTCAAGCAGCCCGCTGATCGCCGCCGTCAGCTCGCTGCGCATCAGGCGAACCAGCAGCGGCCGGTGACCGTTTGCGGACTGCAGCAGCGCCCTGATCATGCGCTCCTCTACCCAGACTTCCTTGAAGCGGTGGCCGTCCAGCCAGACCTGCTGGAACAAGAGCCATCGATCGATGAACGAGACGGGATTGTCCGTGCTCGCTAGCCGATCCGCGAGGTCGTCGAGCGCGCGGCTGACCGCCTCGCGCTTGCGGTGGGGATGCTTTGGGCTCATGTTCTCGGCATTGGTCAGCACTTCGACCAACTGCCGCAAGTCGTTGCGGATGAGGTTGCCATGCGCATCGCCGAGCGTGCGGCGGACCGCATCCACCTTGACGCGGATGGTCGTGCCGTCAGGCTCGGTGAGAACCAACGAGGCGTCGGACGGCATCTTCCACAACCGGCCTGCCAGCGACACGGGCCCGCCCGCCGCCTTGATCACCCGTTGCAGCGGGATTCGGTGCCATCCGGTTTGTCCGTCGATCTGCCCCAGGACCTTGGCCGTGGCCGGCGTGCTGTAGCTGCGCAGCAGCGGTGTTAAGCCCAGGGAGTAGCCGACTTGCGAGCCGAGGTTGCGAATGGTGTCCCGCAGCCGCTCCGGCCGGCCGTTGAACGTTTCGGCAATGGCCGTCACCAACTCTACCGAATCGTCCCAAAACTGTTGCGGCCGCTCCTGGCTCCCTTGGGCCACCTGCACCAATCCGCCCAGGCTTACCGTGGCGCCGAACTTGGCCAGCCCCTCGCCGATCTGCCGCTCAGGGAAGTACCTGGTACTTCTCATGCGGGAAAAAGTACCTGGTACTTCTGAAATGGTGCGTCGGATCGCCGGGTAGGCCGCCGCGGTCACCAGCCCCAGCATGACCAGGCTGGGTAGGCTCGTCATGAGCCCGACCGCCGCGATCCCAATTCCTCCTGGCACGAGCGCCGTGAATCCCCGGCTGAGGGGGGACGGCTGCGTAGCCTCGGCCCGTGCGTTCATGATCCGCACGAAGTCGGCGATGGACAGCTCCGGTACATCCGGCCGGCTCAGGGACCGCAGCGACGTCAGCATCGCATCTGCATGGGCCGGCTCGCGCAGCGCTCGCAGGAAGACCGCTTGCTGCTTGGCGAAGCGGTCATCATGCGTCCCGAAGAGCGAATGCTGGCTGCCTTCGAAGAGGTGGGTCAACTCATGCGTGACGGTGTCTATCAGCTCGCTGAGCAGGCGCCGGTGCGCCTCCGTGACCTCGCCCCCCGTGCGCAGCAGCTGGCCAAACTGCGGCAGCTGCACGGGAAGGCTGGCGAGGTTCCATTGGACGATCGAGGTCCCGGGAACCGCCTGAGCGAGCTGCCCGCCGGGCTTCGAGAAGAACTGGACTTCGATGGGCCGCTCACCCCCGGTCACCGCCCGATAGGCCACGCTCCCGAGCTCGCCGGTCCACCGGGCGAACGCCTGGTAGAGCCCGAGGCGCGGATCATCGATCCCCGCGACGCTGCGCAGCGGCATCCGCGTCAGTCCTGTTACTTCCATCAGCGATTGCTGCGCCTGTTGAGCCATCTCGCGCGCCTCGAGGGCGGACCGGAAATGCCGGGCAATCGGCTCCGGCAGTTGTGCCAAGAACGTCTCGCGGTCCACCCCGGGCTGGTGGAGTTCAGCGGCGATGTCGCGCAGCGATCGATCCTGCCAGATGGGCATCACATAGATGAGTGCCTTGATCTCGTCACTGCTCTGGTACCGTGCCCACTCAATTGAGCGGCCCTGCGCGAGCCGCTGGGCGTCCCGCACGACCTCCGCAGGCACCTGGTAGGGTTGCGTCACGAAGTCCTTGGGGAGCAGGTACGACAGATCCCGACCGCGGCCAATGAGGCTGGCCGCCGCCATGACGCTGGCCGCAGAGAGCGCGGGAGCCAGCTCCGTCAACCGACGGGCTCGATCGACGAGGTCGGAGCGGTCCGCGATGAGCTCAAGCTGCTCGGGCAGATCGATGACCAGTCGCTGCGTCGCGAGGAACGAGTGAAGGTTCCAGGGCAGCTCTGCCAGCCTGAGAAAACCTGTTGAGCCGATGGGCTCGGGGCGCACGAACAGTCCGCGGTGGCTGATGGTGGTGCTCGGGCGGTCCGGCACGTGGTAGATCGTGAGAGCGCCGGAGGGCGTGGGCACCTGCGCCAGACGGGAATTCACGCCGATGCCGCGCGTGTTGACCGGCTCACCGTTGAGCGTCACCCGGATGAGGTCCGGGTTGACGAATCCGACGTACTCATCCAGCGCCAGCGTGAGCTGCTGGCCGCTGTCGGGCCGTTGATCTCGGACCACCACGATCTCGGTGCCGGTGAAGCGCTCCCTGGCCACGTGCGTGGAAACGGCCACGTCCATCAACCGCCCGTGCTCCCGCACCGGCTGCAGCCTCGCGTACGTCACCCGGCCGTCTCCCGTCGAGGAGCGCAGGTGGACCTCGCGCGCCCCCTGGAGGTTCGTGAAGAAGCCTAGCCCGAACTGGCCGGTGAGGGTTTGGTCCTGCGCCTTCGTTGACAGCCCAGGCACCAGCACGTCGCGCAGCACCCGTGTCGGGTTCATGCCCAGGTTGTCGGCAAACCGGATCACGTCGGCGTTGCCCTCGACGTGGGTCGTAACATCGATGCGGCCCTGGAAGGCCGGATCGCGGCGCCGGCGCTCCAGCACCGCATCGGCGCTGTTCTGCACGTTCTCGCGCACGAAGGCCAGGGGGCTGGTGGTCTGGTGGTCGATCGCCGTGCGCAGCGCGCCGCGCACGTGCGCTAAGCCCGTCTCGTTGAACGACACCCGCCCGGCCGCCGCCTGCCGAAGCGACTCGAGGATCTGCGTCGAGCTGGCGTGCTCCCATGCCCGGCCGTCAGCCCCCAACAGCTGCGGCAGCCACGCCAGCTGAAACGCGACCGCTTCCCTGCGGCGCAATTCTGTGCCCGCGAGCAGGTGAGTGACGCTCCGGGCCGCCTCCGTAACCAGACGCTTGGCCGCCTGGGCCTCGTGGTGGCGCTGGTACGCGGCGGTGCCTGGCACATAGCTGGCGAGCATCCAGCGGGCCACGGAGAGCGTCTCACGGGGGTTGCGAAGCGCGTGCAGGATCCGCCGGGCGAGCGGTCGCTCCCACAATGCGAACGTCGCGGCCACTTCCTGATCCTTGACCCGATACAACGCCATATCCTTCAGTATCAGGTCCAGGTCCAGGTTCAAGTTCAGACTCATGTAGCTGATGGACTCGCCGGTGAGCGCGGCCCGCTGCGCCAGGAGCGTGGCCTCTTGGAGCAGGCTGAACCGTCCATCAGACGGCAGGACCCGTTGATTCAGGAACACGAGCGGATAGGCCACTCCCCCGTCCTCCCGCGGCGGCCGCACGACCACCAGGTCCTGGCCCTCCGGCAGGTCCACCAGGTAGAACGGCTTCTGGTCATAGATGAGCGGCATCAGACCGGTCTGGCTGTGCACCAGCGCCCGGCTGAAAAGCAGCGGATGGACAGGCGTAGCGCCCTGGACTCCGGCCAGCTCCTCCACATCCGGCACGATCCGGGATGCCGCATCGTAGCCTACCGCGGGCCGGCCGGCCGCCCAGCGGTCGTAGAGGTAGTCGAGGAGATGGTCGGTGGGCTGCTGGTTCTGTCGTTGCAACCGGACCAGCGCAGGCACCAGGGCGTTCACCAGCCGCTGGTCGCCCTGGGCCACCGCCTGATCGATGAGCGCTCTCAGGCTCTCGCGAACGGTGGCGTTGACGGTGATCTCGTTGCGGGCGCGCGGCACGACGTCCTTGAACGGCAGATCGAGCACCAGCCCCGAGGGGATGTGCGCCCCCTCAAGCGGCAGGCGCACCACCGTCGCCCCACGGACCGTCACCGCCAACTCCGGCATCCGGCTGACCACACCGGTCTGGGGGGTGGCGTAGCGCAGCGTCACCGGCTGCCCCGCGACCTGCGCAGAGAGCGCGCGCCAACCGGTCAGGTCATTGACGAGCGGCTGCCGCGCCAACCGATTGTTGACCGCCAGTTCGATGCGCGGCCCCTCGAGGTAGCGGAAGGCGCCTCGCAGGCCTGCCACGAGCGACCCCGTCGGCGGCAGCGACCCGATCACGGTGAGCCTCGTGCCGTGTCCGTTCAGGGAGGCCGCCTCGTCGTGCGCAAGCGGCGTCAGCGTCACGCGGATATCTTCTCCCACGCGCTCGAAGGACACCCGGTGCGCCTCTCCGGCTCGCGCGGTCTCCACCGTGAGGGAGTGGCCGCTCTGCTTCAGGTAGCCCAACAGCGAGTAGAAGCCCACGCCGAACTGACCCAGGGCCTGGGGGGTTCCCTCCTGGCCGGAAATCTTGGGCACCAGCAGATTGCGCAGGATCTCCGCGCGGGTCATTCCTCGACCCTGATCGGTCACCTGCAGCAGCGGCACCATCCCATCCATCAGGTGCACCTGCACCACCGGCGAGCCGGCATCAAGGGCGTTGGACACGGCCTCAACAAGCGGCCGCTCCGGCTCGGGGAACTGGTAGTTGACCGTGTCACGGATGACCTTGGTCCAGTACGCGCGGTCCGTGATGTTCGTGAGCCGCTGCAGCCCATCCACTAAGTTGATGGGCTCACCCAGCGGCAGATCCGCGCCAGTAGCCGCCATGCGCGGGAAGACCGCGTGCTTGGGAACGTGCGGTGGGGACGGCCGCTCATGCGCGGCCATGTTGGTGAGGCGGCCGCTGAGCGGATGGCCCAATCGCACGAGGTCCGAGAGCCTTGTCTCGGGCAGCGGCGCGCGGTTGCCGCGTCCGATGAGGCGCGTCGCTACCTGGTCCAGCATCCGGCCCCAGAGGTTCAGCCGGCCGGTCCCCGAGTAGGCGCCGCGGTACTGCGGAGGCAGCAGTGCGCTGCGTCGCTCGGCACTACCCCATCGCGGCGTTATCTCCCGCGGCAGCTCGTACTGGTAGCGGCCCTGGGCGTCGCGCACGAGCTGGCCGTGCTGGATCGCGTACGTCTCCAGCTCCAGCGGCGTCATCCGGCTCAGCCACATGCGGGCGAGGGCGCTCAGCGAATCCCGCTCGAACACGCGCACCGGCGGCTGCTCCAATCGAACCGCCAAGCGCCGGGCGATCGTGTTGACTGAGGGCGCGCGCCGCGGCAGGTCGATCCGGCGCACCATGGCTTCGATCTGCGGCACCGCAGGAACTTCTGTGAGCAGCCCCTGGTCGATAAGGGCCCGGGCCACCCGCTGCGCCTCCACGGGCCTCACGGTCGACCCCAGTGAGGCCTGCACGATGGGCAACAGCGGCGCGCCGAGGCCGAGCACGGCGACGTCCTGCGCCGACACACCGGCTTCATGGCTGACCAGCTCGCCGATTGCCCGCTGCATCGAGGGCGCGTCTACCGGGCGGCCCACGTACATCCTGAGCAGCGAGCGGCGCACGACGCTGAGCTGATCCGCGCTGAGCGACTCCGTCACCGGCCTGGCGTTCACGAACGTCGTCCGGAGCTGGTTCTCGATGGCCTGCTCCAGCTCGCGGGATGGCAGCACGGGCGCGGGCTGCACGGCGAAGGCCTCCAGCGCGGTGAACGTCCTGAGGATGAGCGGGTGGTGCACCGCCGCAATCTTCTGGCGCGCCAACAGCTCGGGCCGTCTGGCCGCTGGGGCTTGGACAAGCGCCGCGGCGAGCGAGGCCGTGATCCCATCCAGCGCGGCCAGCCCTGCCAGGATCATCGGACGAGCTGTGTGGGCGACCTCACGCCGCCGCAGCAGGCGAGGCCGCTCGCTCGGCGCAGCCGTCAGCAGCTCCAGGTGCGCCGAGGGCTGAAGCCGGTCGAGCGCCTCAAAGTGGTTCAGCACGATGGGGCGATAGACGACCGGCAGCTCGGCGCGCTCCAGCACCGCGAGCCGGTCGGCCGGCTGAGCCGCCGCCAGCGCAAGGGAGAGGGTCGGCGCCAACGCTTCAAGCGCGGCGAGCTGGCTCAGGATGACGGGCTGATGCGCCGGTGCCACGCGCTGCTGCTTGAGCACGCGCGGCCGTTCGGCGGCCGGGGTGCGAGCCAGCAGCTCCTGCAGATGCGGCCGCTGGACCAGCACGTCCAGCGCGGCGAAGTGCGTCAGCACAAACAGCTCCTGCTCAACACCGATGCCCTGCTCGCGCAGCACGCGGGGCCGCTCGGCTGCGGAGGCGCGGGCCAAGCGGCCGTAGAGCAGCGGGGTCAGCTGATCCAGCGCGCCCAGGATGCTCAGGCTGCGGGGCTGCGTCGGGCGCGCGGCGCTCGTCGTCGGAGCCGTCCTCTGAGGCATCTTTGGCGATGGCCGTGAGGGCCGCATGGCGCGGACAGACGCCAGCAGGCTGCCGGTCAGGCCCGCCTGCGGAGCGCGCAGCTGCCGGTAGCCCAGGTAGGCGGAGCTCATCAGCGCCGCGCCCACACCGAGTACCGCGAGATCCGGTTGCAGCACGAAGCTCAAGCCCGCCTGGACCAGCGGCGCAGCGTAATAGCCGGCCATCGCGCCGGCCGTCACGAGGCCCGCCTGCTTCATCGGAGCAATGCGCGCCCATCGCTCGAGCAGCCGGCCTCGCCAGCCGCCTGGCCCCAGGGAAACCGGCACGCCGACCGCGTCCTCGCGCGGTGCCTCTGGCGCCTGCGGCATCGCCGGGGAGGAGACCGCCGCGCGTCGCATCGCCATCGCGCGCTCGGTCGTCGGGAATCGATAGATGGTGCCCGTTGACGTGCGCGCTGCGATCACGCGCGGCTGCCAGGCGGCCAGCGCGCGCAGCGCCTGGGCGGCCTCCTTGCGGGCGGCGCCGTGCGTCACGTCGTGGCGCATCGCCAGATCGATGAGCTGCTGGGCCAGCTGCGCCGGCGGCAGCTGCTGCGCAGCGAGGGCGGATTCGATCGATTCCACCCCCCAGCGGTGGTGCTCGGCCGCCATGCGAAAGACGAAGTGTGCCACCGGCGAGCGCGCGCCGCTGCCCCAGCCGTGCCGTGCTGCGGCTCGGTCAAGCTGCACCAGGGCGTTCGGATCGACCCGCATGCGCTCCACGGCGCTCCTGAGCGAGCCAACGAACGCCTGCTGAGCCGGCGTGAGCCGTCTGGACCGACCCAGATAGCCCGGATCCTCCACGAGCCACGTTAGCTCATCGAGAATCCGGTGCGCGCGCTGGAAGACCGGCTCAAACGGCCGCGCCTGCGCAAACGGGCGGACCAACTGCCCTACGCTCGCTTGCCCGGCCGCCTGCGCGTCATAGCGCAGCAGCCGCTCGTAATTGGCCGTCATGGTCCGCACCTGCGCTGCGCTCAGCGTGGGTGCGACAAGCCCGGCAACCAACGCCACGTCCACCTGGTGCTTCTGCGCCACGCGGATCAGCGCCTCGGCCCGCAGCCCGATTGTCTCCGGCTTGGCCCCGACCGGCGCCGAACGCGCGGCCATCGAGGTCATCAGTGCGGCTTCCGGACTCTCGGTCGTCTGGACGAACGCCTCCGTCATCGCGCGGGCGACCCGCATGATCTCCGGATACGCCGCGATATAGGGGGCCGACTGCCGGCTGATGACGTCGATGACGTCGGCGCGGTTGGCCCGCACAAGATCCAGCACGTCGGCGACGCGCGCCGTCGTCACCCCCAGCCGCGGCAAGACCTCCGCGCTCAGGTGGCGCGCCTGCCGCCACTGGTCGGTCGTCACCGCGGGCACGGCGGCCTCGCCCGGACGGCCCAACCGCTCGATCAGCCGTGCGACCTCGATCTGGGCGGGCTCCTCCGCGACGGCCGCCTCAATGTCCGGCAGCGTGATGTCCGTCACCGGCTTGGCCGCCAGCGCCGCCAGGCCGTCCGCCACGTGCGCCATCGGCGATGGGCGGAACCGCTCGCTGGCAGTCTGCGCGCTCCACAGCGCATCGCTGAGTTGGCGGCGCAAGCTCAACAGCGAAGACACATCCGGCAGCGGCTGATCCAAGAGGATCTGAGGCCGGGCCGCCGCACCACTGGCCTTCGCAGGCCGAGCGACCACGGTAATGGCGGGTGGAATCGTTCCGGCAGCCGGCCGAGCCGTTGCCCTGGCGCGAGGCGGGCGCATGTCCACGTAAATCCTTGCCGGCGTGCCCAAGGCTCTGGTAGCGCGCGGCATCGCCACGCCCAGTTGCGCCGGGCCCTGCGCGCCGCCCGTTCCCTTCAACAGATCCAACTGCCGCTCCACCTCGACATCCGGCAGCGGCTGCTTCGCATCGATCGGCAGGCCGGCGTCAATCCGCGCCTCCAGCGCCTTGACCTGCGCCACGAAGATCAGCTGGTCGTCGATCGGCTGATCCGCGGCCCGCAGCGCATCCCGCACCGCCGGCAGGTGAAAGCGTCCGGCCGACGCATCGTGCAGCAGGGCCGGGATGAGTGCGTGCGGATCCTGCTCCATGATGCCGGCCAGCTCATCGGCTGACAGCCGCTGCGCGTCGATCCCGCGCAGCCGTGCTAGCGCCGCCACGCGCTCCGGCATGATTGTGCGCACGAGTGCCGCGGCGCGCTGCGGCTGCATCGCCCGCAGCGTGGCGATCGCCGGGCGCAGCGCATCGAGCATCTGCCCGATCAGCTGCCGCTGGGACGTGGCACCACCCTGCGCGTGGTCGGCGATCCGCCCCAGTAAATGCTGGTCGCTCTGGTAATCACTGATCGTTAGGGAGTCCGCCAACGCCGGCGCCATCCCACGGACCACGTCGTAGCGCGCCCGGATCGTCGCCAGCGACTCCGCGGTCACAGGCGAGGTCACATCTCCCAGCACGAGTATTTGCTCAACCGACAGGTCGCTCGCCGCCGCGATGTCGCGCAGGCGGCCATAGCTCCACTGGCTGCGGTCCGCCGGCAGCTGCTCCACCGAGTCGATGGCCCGCCGGATCGCCTCGCGGCCAAACTGCCGGGATTCTGCCAGCAGCTGTCGGACCGCCTGAGCCGGATCGCCCTGGTGCCGGGCCAGCGCCTCGCCGATGCGGTGGGCATTGAGGTCGACCTCGGCGACGCCGAAGCTCCGAAGCCCTGCCATCACCTGGCGAGCGGTCAGCTGCGGGGCCAGCCCCTTGAGCTGGTCGTTCAACTGGTAGAGCGGGTGCTCGCGCGCGCGCGATGCCTGGCGCTGCGTCACCAGCGCAGCCTGCTGCCGCTTCATGTCTGCGAGCCAGGCGCCCAGCGTGTCGCGCTCGACCATCTCCGCAAACGACGCCCTGGTCAGGCCGTGGTGCGCGTAGCGCTCAAGCAGCGCTCCATCCACCAAGCCGGCCAGACGTGTTGCCTGCGGCGGCTGGAGATGGCTCGGCAACGCTGCCCCCTGCACCGTCAGGAGGCTGGCGCGGTAGGCCTGCGCAGCCTGCTGCAGCGCCTGCGCATCGGCCTCAAGCTGCCGCGCATCGACAGCGCCCGCTTCGCGCAAGGGCTTTAGCTGCGTCTCGACCTTCGCGTGCACCTGCGCGAGCGACTGTTCGGCCGCCTCGATCTGGGCGTTGAGCGCAGCCAGCGACTCGGCCCCGGCCCCCGGCGTTCCCTGGCGTTGCAGCTCGACGCGATGGGCTCGGAGTGTTGCCAGCTCCAGATGGCCCGTCGCCAGATCGTCGCGCAGTGAGACTTCATTAAGCTGTTTCGTCACATCCGCTAGCTGCCCGTTGAGGCGGTCGCTCATGCCGCGCGGCGCGCCCTGGAGATCACGCAAGGTCATTCCTACGGCGTGAAGATCTGCCACCGACAAGCCGCTGCGCCGCCAGGCCTCCATGAACGCCTCGCCCGGCACATCGACGAGGCGGCCCAGTGCACGCAGCGTCGATTGCTGCGAGGCCAGCGCCGCCTTCTGCCGCCCGATGTCGGCATCCACCGTGGCCCTGGCCCGGACGGCCACGACCACCGCCTCGTTGGCCTGCCGCGCCTCGGCCGCCATCTGCGTCAGGCGCGCCTCGACGGCCGGCTTGACGTGCTCGACCATGATCCGGTGCTCGCCTACCGGAAGGCCGGAGCGCCCAACGGCCTCGCCGTGCGCCCGGCGCAGACCCGAGGCCGCGCGCAGATCCATCGCGGGTGTGATCTGCGCCTCGACGCGCGCGGCGTCTTCCATCGCCCGAATCCCGTCCAACACCTGCCGCAGGGCCGCTTCACCGCCCACCTCCGCCAGCCGCTGCACCTGCTCACGGATCACGTCGGCGCGGACCGTCTCCGCGATGTCAAACGGGACGGCGACCGCCCCGAGCGGGCTGTGAAGTGTCACGCGGCCACTACCTGCCTTGCCAGTGGCCAACTGCTGTTCAATGGATGTCCATACGGCCCCATCTGTTTGAGCCGTGCGCCGCAAGCCCTCCTGGAGCTGCTGGCGCCCGCGTGTATGGATGTAGGCCCGTAGATCGCCGAGCAGCCGGATGTCGCGCCCACCCAGTTGGACAACCTCCACTCGCGGTGCGTCCGGTTGGGTCTGCTCCACGACGTTCGCGGTCTGCCGGGTGAACCCGGTCTCCATCGCCCGATCGACAACCGGCCGCATCCGCTCGGCATACCGCTGCGCCGCCAGGGCCCGGATCTCGGGTGTGACCGCAATCTCATGGACGGTGCCGATGGCGCTGCTGGCCACAAAGGCTCGCAGCCCGTCGCGGGCCTGCGCCAGGGCGGCCAAATGGCTCACCGGCATCGTGGTGCCTTCGACCAGCCGTTGAAACGCTGCGTCGTCGATGGCCTCGCTGCGGCGCTGCCCGCGCAGCCGCTGGAAGCTATCGAAGACCAACCCGCCGGGGCGGGTGAAGATGTGGCGAAGTTGCTGGCCCGCCCCGCTGACGCCGAAGATCGAGACGTTCAGTCCTGCCGACGGCGTGCGCTCGCGCAGGTGGCTTGCGATCCACGCCGGCACCGTGGCCGCATCCACGATCTCGATGCGCGCGCCCAGCGTCCGGGCCGACTGAACTAACGACTTGGCCGTCTGCCAGCGCGGTGCCAGGTAGCTCGCCACCGTCGCGCCGAGCATCTGCCGGTACGTACGCGCCGGTGTTTCCGGCGCCTCCGACGCCCGCCGGGCTGTCACCGGCGACCATTTGGCCCAGCCATAGCTCGCCGCCGCCCGCGCGCCATAGATCCCGAAAAGGATCGGCAGGGATACCCCGCCAGTCAGCGCGCCGGTTGCCACGACCGCGGTGAGCGCGCCAGCCTCAAGAGCCAGCTCGCGCCGCGTGGCCGTTGTCATGCCCTGCTTGTAGCCTCTGTAGGCCATCATCCCCAGCTTGACCGCTCCGATGACCCCGGCCATGCCCGCCTGGGCGACCCCGCCGATGAACTGGCCTGCCGCCGAGTCACCCAGCGTCAACGGCATCGAGGACACATCGGACGCTGACGGCAGATAGGCGCTGGCCCGGGACCAGACCGGAGCGCCGGTATAGGACCACGCCACCTTCGCGGCGGCGCCGCTGTACGTCAACGCCGGCTCACCCGTGTACGACCAGAGCGACCGCGCGGACGGGGCGATCACCGTGGTCCAGGCGGCGGTCTGGCCCACGTACTGCCGCAGCGCGCTCATGATGTTGAGGCCCACGATGGAGACCGCGGGGCTGGTGCGGAACTGCTGCCAGGTGCTCCGGACGTCCTGATCGGACACCACCCGCTCAACCCGGGGCGAGACGAGCAGGACGCGATGGCTCAGGGCGTTCGTGAGGGAATCGGCGGCAAAGCGGGCGCGGGAGAATCCGGTGGGAGCAGACAGCCCGCCCTGGAGCACGCGCGCCAGGCGAGCCTCAGTGCGCTGCCGCTCCCGGGCCTGCTGCGCCGGCAGCGTGAGCGCGTGCTTGTACGCCTCCAGTGCCCCCTCCAGCCGCGCGCGAAACGCCCTATCCGCCCGCAACCGGAAATCGAGGATCTGAAGCCCTCGCGCTCTGCCGCCGAGATGCCGCGTGGCCCGCTCCGCCAGATCGAAGAGCCGCCGATGGGCGGTGATCCCCAAGGCCGGCGCCCTCGCGCCGCTTGGCGCCACGGTCCCGAAGGCCATCCCCATGCCGGCCAAGTCATGCAGCAGCCGCATCACGTCGCTGCGCGCCGCCGATCGCGCGGCACGGGCGCCGTCGCGCTGGGTTGCGTGATCCAGCGCAGTGACCAGGCCGTGCACATCCTGTGAGAGGTGGGCCTGGAGGCCCTGCCGCAGCCGCCCGGCCATCTGCTGCAATCGAGCCGGGCGTCCCTCAACCGTCGAGGCAGACGTCCCGAACACCGGATGAGCCAGAAACGTCGGCAGCGAAAAGCCCTGTTGCGTGAACCTCGCCACCTGCGCCTGGAGCCGCTGCGCAGCCCGGCCGAATTCGTCCGAGTTCGGGTTGGCCGAGGCCGCATATGCCGCCCTCGCCGTGCTCATCAGCTCCGGCATCGCCGTCCGGTAGATTGAAGCATGCTCCGTCACCGCAGCGCGCACTCGCGCCGTGCTCATTCCCCCTCCGGCTGTTGCAAGCGCAACGGCCACGACCGGCTTCGGAAGCTGGCTCATGAATGGAGCGGCGGCAAGATCGACCCGCTCTTTCATCTTGCGATCGTCTGACTTTGTGATCAAGTGACTGGGTGTCATGGCCAAGATGGTCTGCTGATGGGACAGGCCTCCATTCCGTAGCGTGCCGTACACCTCTTGATAGGCGGCACGACTCATGGTACGAACAGCGCCTCGCGATAAGGCTCCCCGGACAGCTCCCGCGGCCGCATCGGCCACCGCGCGCGTCACAAGCCGACTCCCAAGCCGCTCACCACCAAGCGATCCGAATGTCGGTACGTCCGACTTCAGGAGCTTCGAGCCGAGCAGCCGCGCTGCCTGCGCCGGACTGGAAGCTCCATGCAACCCGCCCTGCGCGTTGAATCGCACTTCATCCAGTATCCCCAGCGCGCCGCCCCCGAGTGAAACGTGGGCGGCCTCCGCTGCCCGGCCCCGTAGCAGCGCGCGATTCTCACCTGAGAGCCGGTGGTAGAAGCCCCAACGTTCCCTGCTGAAGACGCCAGGCCGAGCAAGGCTCAGGACGAAGTTGTGGGCCCGCTGCGCCGCTTGCTGGAGCACAACCTCCGAGCGCACGTTCTGCAACCCGAGGTCCGCCGATCGCGCCTTTTCGTTCTGGTAGAGCTTCAGCTGACGCACGATCGCCTGGCGCTCTCGTGGAGTCTTCGCGGCTCGCAGCATGTCAACGAAAAGGTTCGTCACGCTGCCATGGATCGCTTCCAGGCCTGTGTCGAGATTCAGTCGGCTCTGCTGGAGCAGTTCGTTGGCGGCCAGCTGCGCCTTGAGCTCAGGCGCGCTCAGTCTCGACAGCCCTCGCTCAGCGAGCATGTCATCAACAAAGTACACCTGGTTTTCATGGAACTTCAGGCCCTCCAAGTAGCCACGATCACGCCCAAACATCTGCAACGCCTCGGTCATCGTCGTCTTGCGATCCAGAAGCAAGCTGACCTTGGCCCGCTCACCGACTTTCAGGTCCAACCCCACGCTGCCGATTGGATTCACAAACGTCACGATCCGCTTCACATAGAACGTATCCAAATCTCCCAGCTCGTCCTCCATCGTCTTTCGAAGGGCCGGGTCAAGTCGTGCCGTATCCCTCAAGTGCAGGTGACGGACGGTCTCATCCGAGAGACGCACAGGCTCGCGTCCTTTCCGAAGGAGGGTAAAGGCTCCGTTCGACTCCTGCCGAACCAGATGGAAGGCCTTCAAATCAACCAGACTCAGCTGACTGCTGATTTCGGAGCCATGGCGGCTCTTCATGACTGAGATCACCAGGAGGTCATGCTCTGCCCCTGCGAACTGCAGCGATCCCCTGAACGCATTCCGCAGGTTACGGACCTGCGCTCCCGAGATTTGGTTCAACGCCAGCTCGCCGAAGTACTTGAGACTGGTGTCGCCTGCGAGGTGAGAGCTGACCCGCAAGCCCAGGTTCACGGCATCACGCACGCCCCGCAGGGTTCCGGTCAAGCCGATGATGTTGCCGCCGCCGCGTCGCGCCTCCGTCAGCACATTCGCCCACACCGTTTGCAGGCTTTCCGAGCTCACGTTGACGCGATGAACGCTCCGGGCCGCCTCGCGAAAGCCTTTCACCTGGTATTCAAGGCTCGCGGCCAGATACGCGTCCTGGAAATGCATCTCTGGGGCCGGGCCTTCACGCACGGGGACGATGTGATCAACGTACTCAGATCCCAGTCTGTTTGCCCGTACGTACGCCTCAGTGAGCCGCGCGTAATCGAAGTCATTCTTCATCCTGGATGCCGCCGCGCGGGCATTGAGGGCCAATCGCTCTCGATCCCCAAGCTTGCTCCCCGACGCTAACAAGGCCCGCTGGATCTCGTCCTGGACCTTCTTATCATTGAAGCGCACCCCGTGATCCTCTTCGACGAGCACGCGCTGGCCCTCGACTCTTCCATGCCGAAGAAACGTTTCGACTTCCCCGGGACTGAAGCTCTCAACAGACCGATGCCGAAGGGTCGCATCCCCGTGCGCGGACATCACCCGGCGGATGGCCGCATCAACCCGCCCCACCGCATCCAAGATCGGCTTCTCGATTCCATGTTTACCGACCCCCATGACGTAGGGTGTCCTGTCCAGTGCCGCGGTCTGAAACTCGTCTTGAATGAGGAAGAGCCGATCGTTGAGGCGGTTGAACACTTCACGACGGATGTCCATCCTTGTCGGATCCACAGCATATCGCCCATGCCCCGCGAATGCATAGGTGGCCTGGTCGACGAACACCACATCGGCTTTACCGATCTCCTGCAGCACTTCCGGCCGCTCCAGGTCTCTCGCTGTGAGACGATACGACGTGATGCCAAGCTCCGGGAGAACCTGCCGCGCCTGCTCATGCGATGCGCGCGCCTTGGTGGCATCGGCAAGCACAACAACAGTCCGGCGGTACTCGCTGGCGGGAAACAACTGCTTGCGCAACGAGGCCACCAACGGCGTCATGACATCGGTCTTGCCAAATCCAGTCGGCAGCTCAAATGCGCTGTTGGCACTGAAGAGCATGTCTCTCGCCGCTTCCACCTGGTAATCCCGGAGAGCGTTCCCCTGCTCCCCTCGCCACTTCGCTGCTTCAAACCTCCGCAGGATCTGGTTGCCCTGCTCGGCCAGCGTCCTGACCGCCGGGGGAGCTGAGAGCTCGACGTGCCACTCGAAGCCCTTGCCTCCGGCCAACGGCTGGATGCGGATGGCTTCCCTAAGGTCCAGCAAATGGGCTTCACGCGCGACCTGGGCCTCAAGCGTTTGGATGTCCAGCTTCTGCAACACTCGCTCGGAGCGTGAGAGCCCTTGCAGTAGTTGGTAGGGCAGCTCCTGGCGGGCAGCTTGTATCAACGCGCGCTGGCCCTCCAGCGCGACCCGGTCTAGTTGCGCCATGACCTCCCGCTTTGCCGTAAGCAGCTCCCCACCTTGAGCATCGAGGAGGAGAAACTTCCGAGTCGGAACGTCCCTGACGAGGCCACGTTCGACCTCCCCCTTAATCTGCCGCGCAATCCGGTTCGTCAGCAGGTCAAGCTCAAGGCTCAACCGCTGCACGCGATCGTTCAGTTCGATCGCCCGCCCAACTTCTCGCTCCACATGCGCGACGAGATCCGGCTCAATGTGCTGGAGGCCTTCTTGATGTTGCGTGAACTCCTTGCCGAGACGGTCAAGCTCAGTGCGCGAGCGTGTCAGCTCATCCGTCAGCGGCTGATGCCGTTCGGAATCGGGGCGTAGTGCAGTGACGGTTTTCTCGATCTCACCAATTTTGACCTTAACAGCCTGGATCCGAATACCCAGATCCACCGCACGCCGGACGGCCAGATTGCGCCCCAAGGCAGTCTGTTCAGTTGTGAATTCGGGCCGCTCAAGCAAGGCTTGCAGGCGACCACTCCCGCCATGTCGAGCTAACAGATCCCATGCTGGAACGTATTGCCTCCGAAAGACCTGCGTGAAACCTGCAAGATCACCTTGAGCATATCGACCCGCCAGATCACCAAGGAGCCCCTCCACCCGGCCAAGGTCCCGCCGGAACGCCAATCCCCCAAGACCCGGTATGGAGGCCACCCAAGCCCGCCGCGGTTCCGCAACAAATGGAATCGGCATCGCACGCGGCCGTTCAACTTGGGCAACCAGGCCCTGTTTGATGGCCGAAAAGTCGTCGACCATGCGGTCCACCCGCCTCAAATCCACACGCAGGCCGATCCGCTCGAAGTCTTCGGCGACGAGACGGTGGCGCACCATGAGATTGGCCCGGGTTGAGACGTCCAGTGCGTCTGCGGCTTCACCCAGAAATCGCCCCACGCGGTCTGCAGTTCCCAGCAGTTCCGATGCAACGTGGCGCCGCTCGGCGACAGCGGGATGTGCAAAACGCACGATGGCATCGCCAAGAGAATCCGCGAAGGCTACCTGGCGCTGTGCGCTGGTGAACGCTCGCTCCGCCGCCCGTTGGGCTCTCCAGGTCGTCGCGGCCTCGCGAGCCGCCCCTGCCCTCACCAGCGCCTGATCCGACCGAAATCGCTCAGAGAGCTTGGTCTGCTCGAAATCCATGACGGCCCGAACAGCGCGGGTCGCGGTCGGTAAGTCAGCGAGATTGTCGGCCATTAAACCGTTCCCCAACTCGTTCGCTAGACTCACCCGATCTCGGTCGTCGAAGAGATGGGGGAAATCGATCCCTTGGAGCCGTTGAGAGATCGCGGTCAGACGACTCGCCAAGTGTCTCACATCGGCATCATACTGCCTGCGCAGCACGCCCAGCGTGACGTCTCGAGTAGCCAATGCCAGATCGCGCGTGGCGTCACCCAGCGATCGCCCAAGGGTTTCTTGAACCCCTGGTGCGGCACCCTTGGAGCGGGCGTCATGCCATTGAGCCAGAAGGTCTGACTGTCTCGCGAGCAGGCTGGCTTGGCGATATTGGCGCGTGAGCTCTACTAGCTCGCCCTGTACGGCCTGGCGAGCCTGCCGCGCCTCGCTGGACATGCGCCCGGTCTCTTGCAGCTCGAGATCCAGACGCACACCAGCTGCCTCGAAGTCTTCTACCTTTAATCCCATCTGATTTGCGAGCGCTGCCCCGGCCTCAAGTCCACGGACAGCAGGTAACCGAGAGAGGAACTGATGGACGCGCCTGACGACCTCCACCCTGGCCGTCACTCCCTGCATCTGTTTCCCGATATCTGCTGCGGTCGCCATGGCGGCATCGCGTGCTTTCAAGGATTCGGTGCGGCCTACGCGCAGCGCTTCCGCCATTGTCCGTGCCGCAAAAGCCGTATCTGCGGTGAAGTGAGCCCTGGTGAAGCCTGCGGTCTGAAGGCTCTCGTCATATAAGCGCTCGGCCCGCCCCCTGAGCACATCAACTGGAAGCCTCGCTGCATCGCTCACCCCAAGATGCTTTAATCCGGTGTTAACCTGCCAGCGCAAGAGCTGGTCCCGCATCGAATGCACAAAACCCGCAGGCGGTTTCGCGCTCAGCGCTGATAACTCGTCTATCAACCCAAGAACCTTCTGAGCCCCTGCGGCCCGTTCAGCTGCCTGGATGACCCCCGGGCGGTGGCTCTTCGCCTCCATTTGCAGCCTGGCCAGTTCGCTCTTCAGTGCGTTCGTAGCCATCCAGGTCTGCCCGGTCCGGTCGGCAACCAGGCCGCTCTCACGGCCCACCAGGCGCGAAGCCAAGTCGCCCAGAAACATCTCTCCGTAGCCTCGCAGGCGACTGGTCTGCAGGACATCAACCATCTTCAGGGCTTCGTCCTTCAACTCGGCGTAGGTGTAGCGGTGCTCCACTCCTCTCTGGCGGAATGCAAACGTCGCATTGGGATCCTGACTGCCCCTCCGTGCGATGGTCTCGGCGTGACGACGAGCAACGACCTCCTGAGCCGGACGCTCTCCGAGCGTAATCCGCACCGCAGAACCCGGTAGAGCGCCACGATGCCGGACGACATCCCAGGCCCGGCTCACAATCGCTCCTCGGTGCTTCCAGAGCGCCGGGCGAAATAGCTGTCCGATCCCGGCTCCCACTGAGAACGGAGCGGCCTCCTGGGCACCAAACACATATGCGCTGGCCATGCGGGAATACTCGAACCACGAATGTGCAGCAATGCGCGCGCGGTCAAACGCGGGCAGGCGGCCCCCTGCGCCGAATCCCGCGTTCCACCGATTCCCACCTTTGTACGCGGCGTCGATCACGGCGCCTGCTTTCGGAGACACCGCCGCAATTCCGCCAGTGATCCTCCCCATGACACTGGTATCGAATACCGGCACGCGGATCGCATCGTCGAGCATTGGAACACCAACCGTCGCATACTCCCCTGTTGGCCGCCCCGTCCTGATGCCCTGGGCTCCGCGCACGATGAAACCAAGCGGCGCGACGGGGGCGGCCGCAACGCCGCGCAGGCGGGCTGTAATCCGCGTGTCGTACTGGAAGTATTCTGACTCCGGTAGGAAGGCCGTTCCGCGCTCTTTGGCTGTTGCTAGGGCTCGCTTACCGAGTTCGTTGAGCCTTGGGGCTCCGGTTGCGTCTCGCACCACGACGCCTCGGACGACTGCCTCGACAGGTTTCGTCGACCATGCCGCACCCAATCCCATCCCGAGCGTCGCGCCAGCCAGTTGCGCCCATCGCCCATAGCCCCGTCCTTCCAGATGCTCTCCGACCTTCGAAGCCAGATAGAAGCCTCCAATGACTCCCGCGGAGTGGCTGAGCGTCGCCGTTGCAAAGTTGGCGACGCGTGCTCCAGCGGTGAGTCCAGCTGGCATCCGTGTTGGGATCCCCAAACCAAGCACAGTCCCTGCCACGGTCCCAAGCTCAATGGGGTCTCCTGCGCGGATCTTCTGCCAGCGCTGCGCATCGGGCCAGCTGTGGACCAGGGTCTGCCGCACACTCTGCTCGCCATCAACGAGTCCATGCTGGAGAAACACCGCTCCGAGGAGGTGTGCACGTTTCAGCGCCCAGAGCTGTCCACCGAGAAACCCTGTTTGGGCGAGAAATTTCGTAGTGGGGGATTCAATGGTGCTGATGTACTGTGCCACTTCACTGGTGTACGAGTTTCGCACAGCCTCCAGTCGCTTGGCCCGTAATGCGAGGGTGTCACTGCGCAGTCCGATCCAATTAAGGAGATAGTTGTTGTAGAGATTGATGCCGGTCTCCGCCATGATGCTGACGGGATTTATGCTCTGGACTAAGGGGAGGAGGTCGCCGCCTCCCCGCATGCCAGCCAATGATCTGTTTCGGCGCAGCTCGGCCCGCATCCCAGGACTCAAGTACTCCATCCCAAAGACCCGATCGAGCGCTCGAACCCATCTGGGATTCCTCGCGTACTGTGCGGCGTTATACCGATCAATGGGATTGAAGGCTTCACGATTCTGATACTGGATGGGTTGCCGAATACCGTTGAGCGTCCGCTCACCGAATCCGCTGATGACCTCGAGCCCTTCAGCTTTGACTTCAACTTGAAGCGGAAACCCTCGCCGACTGATGAACTGCTCGCTCACTACCTCGCTCCCGTGAATGAAGCGCCGCTCAGCGCGTAGGACCTTGACTGCGCCAAACGGCGTTTCCAATGCCCCGGTCGGTGTCAGGTAGCCTCTCGCAATGGCTCTTGTCCGTGGCGCCTCCGCGAGCCCTGCCTGATCGGAGAAGCTGAGCCTCGTCGTCACGAGACCATCGGGAGTCTTGCGGAACGTCTGGGCCCATCGCTCACCCGACGCCAGCTTGTGGTCCACCCGCACCCGCTCGGCAACGACCTGACCTTGCTCATTGAAGAGCACTGTCACCGGAGTCTCTCTCCGCACATATTCGCGCTGGAGGGGGATAGCCACCTGCCGCTGGCGCCCCCCCACCGCAACGGTCGTAACGACCTCCAGGCGCTTGCTCAAGTCCGACGGTGAGGCGTCCTTGATTCGCTCGAATAATCCGCCCTGTGCCAGCTTCCTCACCGTATTGGCACCCTCCTTAAGAGGGTAGGTCGCTGTCGCTGTCCCGTACGGTCCATAGGCGAAGACGTTTACCGCCCGGCTTCCACCACGCTGTCTGACAATCTCGGCAATCTTCAGCAATGAACCATCCCCCTTCACATAGCCGTGCTCATCCATGGGCAAGGAGTAGATAGTCCTCGTGCCGCCTGTCCGCTGCACGTACAACCCCGGCTGTCCCGCAATCGGTCTCTTACCCTGAAGGTTCAGGCGCACATTGACCTCTTTGAACATCTCGTGCGCGCCCGCAATGTCGCCTTGCCCGACGGCTTCCCACGCTGTCCGCAAATTGTGGTATTCGGGATGGGCCGAGGAAATTGCTGGCAGCGACTCTCCGAAGCTCCGGACGTTGGCGAACTGCATGTCGGTTAGGAATCGGTACGCAGTCCGGTAGTCGCCCTGCTCATAGGCGTGTTGAGCCTCAAGCGCGACCTGCCGGTGGACCTCATTCGGAGCGCTCACCAACTGATCGTTGATCGCCCATCCCAGGTCTTCTCCGCTATCGAGGATTGGCAGCCCGGCACGGTTGAACCGCTCGACCCCCGCGTGCGTCGCCACCGTAAACGAGTGCGCAAGCGCGCTGCTGCCCGCAACTCCCGCGCTGCGCGTGACGGTAAATGCAGGCAGAAGCTGGTCTCCGTGGAACACCATCCCGCTGAAACTCTCCGCGGGGCCCAGGACGTCGATCGGTAACGCGCTCGTCTTGCCCCCATGGTTGACGTGGAGCTCACGCCCTACAACGCGGGCATCGAGCTCGACGTACTGTGGGGCGTGCCCTCCCGCAGAACTCGGATAGTCCTGATGGAGATAAAGACCCGGAATGTTCCGATCAGGGCTGTAAATCGTGGTCTTGGCGATGTCAAATGCCCGTGTACTGCCATTCTTGAAGTGAAGAACGGACGTCCCCTTGATAGGAGTTAGGCCATCAAAGACCACGTCAGCTTCGCTTCCAATTCCCTGGAAGGACTCTGGATTCGGCAATACCGCCAGCGTCCCATCGGGGAGGAAGAGTGCCGTGTAGAGGACATCCCTCTTGGGATTCAGCACGACCTGCCTCTCCCAGCGGCGGCCCAGCAGCACGTCTTCATAGCTGCCGAATGACAGGACCTCGAAGCTTCGTACTTGACCGCTGTGATTCAACTGGGGAATTTCGATACTGGCGTGGGCCCCTGCCCTGCCACCACCGCCCGCCGCCACCGTCAAGTTGCCCAGCGGGTGATGCGTCGTCACGCTCACACTGCCGTGCTCATCTAGCCCCATCAGGCCGACCATCGTGGCGCCCTTCGGTCCGGCTTGCAGGAGCGAGAGGTTTTGTCCGCGCTCCCCGAAGACCGCGGGAATGTGGATGTCGCCGACATCCGTCTGGACCCGCAGGCCCAGGAGCCGCTCCTTGCCGGGCTGGCCGATCAGCTCAGGCCGCGTGCCAGGCTGGACGCGCTCTGTTGACGCACCGCCGCCACCCCTCGGCGTACCGCTGAAGAAGCGCTCGCTGATCTGGCCGGTCTTCGGATTCGTCAGCGGCAACAGCACATCCGCTCCCTGTGGAACAGCCATGTTTCGGCGCGGATCCTTGGCGTCGATGCCCATGTAGAGGATATGGGACGTTTCGCCTGGCTTGTCCATCTCCACGCCGACCGGCTTCAGGAAGGGGTTCGGGATGCGCGCTGAGACCGTGCCCTTCTCGCCCGGCACATCGACGTACGGAAGCGTGCCTCCAGCCTTGCGGAACCGATCAATGAGCTGATCGGAAAGAACGGCGGCTGCGTTCGCTCTGTCGTAGACGTTGCCACCCGTGACGCGCTTGATGCCGCCCTTGGCACCTAAATGCACTGTGGTGTTCGGATCAATCTCCAGGTCGCCGGTGCGGCCGCCATGACGGCCCGTCGAGATCGTCCGTGTGCGCAGCTTGCCATCCCGCCCCACAATGCCCGCGTACGTCAAACCTTTCTCTCGCTGCTGGAAGCCCAGCTGGCCCTCGGTGACGCGAGCGATCCGTCCGCCTTCGCCCAACTCAAAGGTGGCCGGCTGAGATCCGCGCGCCGTAAGCGTCATGTTCCCCAGTTCAACGGCGGGCGCTCCGGGGTGCAGCGTCACCCCCACGCCGTTGCCGAGGTACGACTGGCCGCGGGAGAACAGGACGTCGCCATTCATCACCGCCCCGCCCGCTTCACCCGCGCGGATGTCCACATGGCCGCCAAAGTACTCGCCCACCCGCGCAGTACTCCCCTCGCCCTTGGGAAAGAGCGCGCGATACTGCGCCTGGTTGAGTCTGAGATCATTGGCCTGAATCCGCACATCCGCCATCAGGTCGCCGTGGTCGCCACTGCGGTCGCTGAAGAGCCCGATCTGCGCCGGGTGCTGCTTGCCGGTCGAATCGGTCAGCGTGGCCTCGATTGCCGGCGGCAGCCCGTCGATCGGCAGCGTGCTCTGGAACGTCCGCCCCTTGCCGGCTTCGAATTCCTGGATCTGCTGCAACGTGATCTTGCCACCCGCTTGGTTGGCTTTCAGCGAAAAGCCCTCGAGCTCAGCCGGCAAGAGCTGAGCCTGTTCGACCAGCTCGGCCTGCGTGGGCGCCATCTCGCGCACCATCCTGATGCTTCCCCTGAGCGCCTCTGGGGCCATCTCCGGCGCGGTGGGCAGCCGCAGCTGTGCGCCGTGCGTCAGCCCGATCACGCTGGTGGCATTGCCCAGCTCGTGCTGAGCGCCCGCCTTGGTGAACGTGAGCGAAACGGCGTCGGCATCCTGGAGGGAGTACACGTGCTCCGTGGGGCGCGAGACGCCGGCGAACAGCTCCTGCCGTAGCTGCCCGGTCGATCGGTCAACGGTTTGCCGAGCCAGGGTGACGCTCTCGCCGGTGTTCAATCCATAGTTCGGGAGTTGATACGTCCGATCGCCGATGCGCGTTTCGAAGAGGCTGCCTGTCCGCTCAAGGCGCCCGATGAACCCGGCGCCGCCCTCTCCGGCACTTGGCGCGCGCGAGAGGATCTCAACGACGTCCGGTGAGAGGGCGCCGGTCGCATCCACCTTCGGTCGGATGATCGTCTTCATGTTGGCCACATCCAGGTTCTCCCCGGCGCTCGTAACGAGCGTCTCCCTGGAGGACGCCGGCCGCATCTGGTCAATCCGTTGAAAGTATTCTTCCGTCCGTCCGCTTGGATCGGTTGAGGCGTAGTCCCCCGAGAGGTGCTCCGGCCGCGGTTCGCTGCTGTACGGAAATTCCGCCTGGTCCTCGATGAGTGTTCCGGTGTACCCCGATTTAACGGTCACCGTCTTGGTCTTGTTGTCGACAACCATCGAATCAAATCGCGGAGCCAAGCCGAGCTTGCTCCCGATGGCTCCGGTCAGCGTCCCCGGCTCAAGGAAATCGCGCGTGCTATACGCCGCTAACGCGTTGGCGGCGCGATCGGGGAGCAGGGCGCCGGAGAGCGTGCCTGATGCGCCCCACGGGCGGTCGAGCCAGGAGGAGGGCTTCGCCCGGTCGTAGAGCTTGCTGCCCCACAGCAGCTTGCCAAAGAACCCGCGGTCTTTCGCTGCGCCGGCCCCTGCGCCGCCCGAGCCGGCGATGCCGCCACCTGAACCGCCGCCCCCGCGGCTGCTCGCGGCCAGCGAGGCCATGAGTGCCGCCTCATCCATCGGCCCGGCGTGGCCGCGCGCCCATGGCCGCGCGCCATTGGAGAACAACTCTAAGGCTCCGGAGGCTTGGGGACCTTGTCCGAGCAGGCCGGGGCTGCGCTGGAGCAGATTGCCCAGCTGGCTGCCGGGCTGATCGGAGAGCTGCGGCAGCGGCTGCGCAAACGCGGTGAACTGATCCGATAGCCCGCCGCCTCCCGGGTAGTACTGCACGGGCTTGATGTGGGACGGGCCAAGCCGCTTGAAGAGATCCTGGTTGAACATGTCGGGCGGCAGCGTTGGCCCGCGGCCGGTCAAGTTGATGAACTGCAATGGAAGCTCCGCGCCGTCCTTCCCCATGCTGCCCGGCAGCAGCATGGACATCTCGCCGGAGAACGCATCGGCGGCGACGATCCCCCCCGCGGCACCGGCAGCCGGCAGCATCTTGTCCCGCTCGAGCGACAACTGCCCTCGCTCCAGCAGGGCGCCGAGGAAGGCGTTGGCCTCCTGTTGGGAGTAGAACTTGACGAGGAGCGGGTTGGGGTAGGCATCCGTCACCAGGACGGTCGCGTTGCTGCCCTGGGGCAAGAAGAGCCTCCCATGGCCCGTGGAGGGATTGACGTCGGCGTACGCGCCCTCCTTGCTCGCGCTGAGCGTGAAGACCGTCTGCTCGGTATCCGAGGCCTGCAGCCTCATCCGGTCGTTGAGCGGCTTGAGCATCTCGTTGGCCCGCTCCTGGCCGATATGCTGGTAGATCGCGTTACCCTCCCGATCCATGACGATCTTCTGATCGGGTGTCATGAACAGATACCCTTTCTTGCCATCGCGCTCGTAGTCGTACAAATCACCCGTCAATGTTCTACCGCTTCGAAGCGTCATGTCCAGCTGCGCAGACACGGGCAGCACGGGATTCCAGGTTGGCAAGCCCAGCCGGCTACCCACGACTTCCATGAGCTTGCTGCCGAGCAGGCTGACGCCAGGGATACTACCGCTGATCGTGCCCGGGCTGAACCACGGGCGGTTCAGCCAGGGCGTGTCCCATCTCTGGTACTGCGACGAGACCCCGAAGAGCGCGCCGCTGATCGTGCCGGGCGCGAAGAGGGATTTACGGCTCCAGGTTTCGAGCCCCGAGGCACCGCCCGAGGAGAGCTTGCCCAGGAGCGCGCCGGAGAGGGTGCCCTCAGCTCCCCACGGCTTGAAGAACCAGGGGGTGTCGGGCCCCGCCTGCGCGTCGCCGAAGATGAACTTGCCGATGACGTTCTGGTTGGGGTCCGTGCCGAACTTGGCGTTGAGGAAACCGAGCGGTCCAAGGAGCTGCACGCCAAGGTAGGGGTGCTCAAGCGCCACCTTGGCCAGGCGGCTGTCCACTTCCACATCGGTGCCGGGCAGCTTCGGCAGTGGAACGACCTTATCCTCGATCTTTCCCGAGCTGTCCGTAAACGCCAGCAGGCCGCCGGTCACCGCTGAATAGGCGGTGAGAGCCGTAAAGGCCAGCTCTGCGTCCTCCTTGCCCAAGATCTTCTTGGCGATCGTCTTCAAGATCAGCCCCTGGAGCTGCGACCGCACCTGGTCAATGAAAAAATCCTTCACGGCCGCGTTGAAACCCGGAGAGCCGATCGGGCTGCTGATGCCTCGCAGCATGGGATTGACGCTTGACGGCAGCGCAAACCGCGCATGCTCCCCTGGTCCAACAGGCAGTATCGTCGAGTAGAACGGCTGCTGGGACACCAGCACGCCGGACAACTCCTTGAACAGCCCCACATTGGTCACGGCGGCCGACGCAGCGCCTGGGCCAAGTTGGAGGGAGCCGCTAAACTGGCCGAAGCCGGAGCTGAAGGGATTGAGGCTGTTATACAGCAACCCGGGCTGCGGGAAGCTGAGCGCATTCTCCGTCACTAACCGAGGAACAACCGTCCCCGACACCGGATCGATGAATCCTCCCTGAGAATAGCTGATCGCGGTGGCGTTTCCGTAGAAGAGCCCTCCCAAGTTCGTGCCGAAGGCGGCGTTGGCGATCCGGGCACCCAGCGAGCCGATCACGACGTTGCCCGTCTGCCCGGCAATCCCGGTCGCAGTGGCGGCCACATCGCCCCCCCACACAAAACCCAACGCCCCGCTCCACCCCAACCCGCCATCTGAGATCGCCTTCGCGAAATGACTGAATCCCTGTCCGAGAGTGGTCGGCAGCGAGGCAACGTGGCCTGGCAGATCCGAGAGCGTCGATCCCAGGCTGCTGATGGTTTCGCCGAAGCTCGGCAAACCCGCCCCCAGGCCGGCGGCACTCCCAGCCGAGCTGGCGAGGGAACCCGCACCCATCCCTGCAAGCCCGCCGATAAAGCCTGCGGCGATGGGGTTCAAGCCGGCGTGCTCTCGCAGGGCGTAGCTGACCCCCGTCGAGACAACACCCGCAACAGCGGCAGAGATGATCAGCCCCGCCGTCAGGCCCGCATGGCACTGTCCGGCGGCGAAGCAGCCGACAACGGTCAGCACCGCGGTCAACACCACTTGGCCGACCATGCTCACACCCTGAAAGACGTCCTGCGTCGTCTGGATGCTGGCACCGGTACTCCACGCGATTTGGGAGCTGAAGTCGGCAAGCTGATTGAAGGTGCCGATGATCGGGATGAGATTGATCAGGTCGACCGTCTGGCGGTTGCCGGTGAAGGGATACTCGATGGGCATCAGGACGCTGGTGATCTCCTTGTGCCGTTTCCGGATGTCAAAGAGCGGAGCTTCGCCCCCGCGCACCGCGCGGGCTTCGCGCGCCGAGAGCAGCCGCCCATAGGAGTCGGCCGAGGCGACCAGCGCGTAGTGGGTGAAGAGGCGCAAGAACTCGTGGGTCGGCAGCCGCTCCCGCGTGCCGTCGGATTCGAGGTACTCCACCCGGCCCTCGTCCGCATCCGTGACGACGACGTAGTGGCCGGCCTGGCCGTCGCCTTTGAGGTCTAACGCGACGATCGCCGGGTACTCGAGGCTAAGCAGCTCCTCATCGGTCAGCTCAACCGCGTTGAGGGTCAGGCCGTAGGCCTGCGCCACCCGCTGCACGGCCTCCATAGAGAGGTACAGCGGTCCGCTGAGAGTCGGTGATTGGGTGATTGGGTGATTGGGTGATTGGGTTTGGAGGTTGCCGCTGAGATAATCCACGAGGAACGTCTGGGTCGTGAGCCTTTCGCGTGAGACGCCGATGCCGACCATCCCCAGCAGGGGGGCCAGGGCGTTCGGCGCGCAATTCGCGCAGAGCGTATCCGGCGAGCGCAACCATGATTCAATCGCGCCGATCTCGATCTCGTTGAGCCGCAGCAGCTCGGACGCGGCCGGCATGACCTCAAGGCCTGGCATGATGGTGAGGAGGTGATTGGGTGATTCGGTGATTGGGGGCTCACGCAGGAAGCTGCCGACCTGATGCGAGACGGACGAGGCGATGCGCGAAGCGGCTTCGGTGCGCTGCTTGATCCGATCCGGATTAAGCTGGCGCAGCCGCCAGCGGTATTCCGGCGACTGGCTGAGCCGTTCGACCAAGTGCGAGAGGCGCGGATAGCGCGTGACGAACGCCAGCGACTCCCGAAGCTCCTGCGGTGTTGGCTCGCGGCTGTAGAGGTCCTGGTAGATGGAGTAGATCGACGCCGTGAGGGTGGCCTGGGCCGCCTTCGCCTGCTCGCTCGAGACCATCATGGCCGACATGGCGGACGGATCGGCCCCCCACACCGCCTGCTCAGCGGCAAACAGGGTGGCCAACCCAAGGCAGAATGCCTTCGTGCGCTTCAGTTGTAGCCACTGATCAATGCGCATGGCGCTCCACCAAGCACAAGGGACGTACGAGGATAGAGTTCCCCCTTCCCGTCCGCCTTCCGCTCTTCGCCATCGCGTTGAGCGTCAAACGTCCAGCACGACGTTGCATCATCCGGTTAGAATTTCGGGAACAGTGAGCCTCGCGTAAACTCCAGCAACACCGGACCGGCCACCATGATCAGCGCGGTCATCATGATCAGCACCAGGGGAATGAGCATCTTCAGCGGCGCCTGCTGGGCGAAGCGCTCCGCGGCGTGATAGCGCCGCATGCGGCTATCCTCGGACATGATCCGCAGCGCCTGCGCCATCCCCGTGCCCATCCGGTCGGCGTGGACGATCGCCCGCGCGAAGGCGTTGACGTCCGGCATGCGCACCCGGTGCGCCATGGACCGGAACGCCTCGCGGCGCCGCTTGCCGATGCGGATCTCCTGCAGCACCACCGCCAGCTCCTCGCGCATCGCGCAGGGGCGGTACTCCCGCACGACCCGCTGCACGGCACCCATGAACTCCGCCCCGGCGTCCACGCACAGCGTGAGCAAGTCCACGATCTCCGGCAGATCCCGGCCGATGGACTTGTACCGGCCGGCCTGGCGCTGCCGCAGCCACAGGTCGGGCAGGAAGAAGCCCACGACCATGCTGACCAGCACCCAGCTCGGCTCCGCCTTATGCAGCAGGCCCTGCGCCGCCAGGCAGAGCCCCAGTGCTACCGCCAGCGCCACTTCCTTGAGCGCAAACAGCTCGGCCACGGTCAGGCTCACCGTGCCGGCCGCGACGGTCTCGCCGATGATCGCCTTCGGGCGATACAGGCCGAGCCGCGCGTTGAGCCGCACGAGCGGCCTCAGCAGCCGGGGCAGCACGCCCCGGCCCTCATCCGTCCCGGCCATTTCCGCGCGCAGCCGCGCCCGGATCGCCCGCAGCTTCGGATCGACCGAAAAGCGGCAGATGATCAGGACCACGCTCACGCCTGCCATCACTCCAAAGAGAATAGTCATCGTCCGCTCCGTCCCGCGCTCACAATGGCGATCTGCTGAACCAGACGATGAGCACGAGGCTTAAGAGCCACGCCCCGACCGCGACCGCCGCGATCAGCTGGCCCACCGGGTCGCCGAAGAACGTGTGGAAGTACTCCTTGTTGATCCCCGTGACGAACACCCCGAAGACGAAGGGAATGCAGGCCATGATCCAGCCCTGCAGCCGCGGGATCACCGTTAAGGTCTTGATCCGCTCCTTCAGCTTCTGCCGCTCGCGGATCGTCTCGATCAGCTTGGTGAACACGTTCGTGATGTCGCCGCCGGTCTCACGGCCCACCAGGATGGCCGTGATGATGAGGTTGAGCTCATCCAGCGGCACCCGCCGGTGCAGCCGGCGCAGCGACTCATCCATTGACAGTCCCATGCGGATTTCCTTCAGGGCCAGCCCGATCTCCTCGGCCATCGGAGCTGCCGCCTCCTCCGCCAGCACCTCGAGCGACTGGGGAATGCTCATCCCGGCCTTCAGCGACGCGGACATCACCATTAGGGAGTCGACCAGCTGGCTTTGGAACCGGTGGCGGCGCTTGAACTCCGCGAACTTGACGAACACGCGCGGCAGCGCCAACCCGACCGCGACACCCAGCGGCAGCACCAGCGGGTTGGGCCAGAAGAGCCACCCTGCGCCGGTCAGCAGCACCGGGGCTGCGATGTAGATCGCGATGAGGCGCCGCCGCGGCACCATGATGAAGAGGTCTTCCAGATCCTCCTTGGAGCGGCGCACCGAGGTCAGGTAGGCCTCGATCCGCTGCTGCACCTCCGGCACCAGCGCCAGCGACAGCAGGCCCACGGAACTCAACGTTAAGCCATAGATAAGCAGTAACATCTCTTAATCACCTAATCTCTTAATCACCTAATCACCCTGATCGTCCGGCTACTACGGCCCCGGCTGCCAGTTCGAGCACACGCCCGTCGCCGGATCGAATGCGCCCGGGGCGCACTGCTCCACGATGGTGACCCCGGTGACGGCTTCGTACTGCGCGCCCTGGCTGAAGGAATCCGCCATGGCCTTCCACTGGCCCGCCACCGCATCGCGGATGAGGGGCCACATCGCGACCAGGGCGAAGCTGGCCGCCGTCAGGATGAGGGCCAGCTCAATCGTGCATTGCCCGCGCGTTCGCTGCAGAGGCATCGTCTACTCGGGAGTGGTCACCGAGATCCTGTTCTTTTCCCACCCGTACCTGGCCTTGCCGATGGTATGGATGCCGTAGTCTTGCGAGGCCTGCTGGCTCGACGGCGGCGTGCAGCTCGGATCGCCCGGAGGGCACGCGTCGGGATTGCGGCGCATGCGGAAGTTCCAGACCCGGTTGGCCGGGCGGTCCTGGTCATAGCGCCAGATGTGGACGTGGTTCTGCGGCTGGTCGTCGCCGGTGTACTTGTGCTTGATTCTCGTGCAGTTGACGATGCCCGAATGATAGAAATCCTGGACCGGGATCTTGAAGTCGTTGCGGACGCTGACTCGCACTTGGTGGACATAGCCCTGATTGTCGGTCCAATCGTAGACTTCTCTCGCAGGAGGCGGATCCGTCCCGAAGAACGCCGTGATTTCGCCGATCATGAAGCTGACCTGCTGCGAGAACTCCCGCAGCTTCTGCACCGCGTGGTCGGTCGGATGCGGCCCCCAGACACTCTGATCCAGGCTGTAGGGGCCGGCCCACGGGCTGGGGCAGCCAGGTAGTGGCGGGTTGGCGTTGAAGTTGCAGGTCGGCCGCTGGAGCTCCAACTCCGTGATCCAGCTGTCGATGAGCAGCTGCCAGATCGTCAGCTCATCTTTCCAGTAGCCCGTGAGGACCGATCCCCAGCTTCGGACGTGACGGTAGAGCCGCTTGGGCCTGCGGTCGAACTTCCGCACCAGCCGCTCGATGAAGTAATCGCCCTTGCCGCGGCCCGGCTGGACCCCCTCGAACCCGATAAACTGCCGCAGCGCGCCGGCGCGGTCGCTCTTGAGCCAGTCCACTTCATCCGGCAGGTTCGCCTTGCTGCCGTCCGGCAGGACGGCCTTCATCCAGTTAAACTGGTCGAGGATGGTGCAGGGATCGCAGATCGGATCGACCGGCCCGGAGGGAACCGAGGGCAGCTGGGTGGCGGGCCCCGCCCAAAACGACACCGGCGCAATCGCCCGCTGCCACGCGAGGAACCGCTCGAAATCCCCTTCGAGCCAGTGGCTGAAGCGGCGGCCCCAATGCAGAAATCCCTCGCCGCTGCTGCCGTCATCTCGGTCTTTGATCTCCGGCAGCTCATCCGCATCATCGAGGTTACTGTTCCACTTCCGCTCGCCGCCCAACCAGCTCAAGATCCTCTTCACTTCGTTGCGGTTGACGTTCGAGTTGGTGTCGATCGCTCTGATCCGGTCGCTGAACCACTTGGCGAAGACCGAAATCATCTCGTCCGTGTCGCCGTCCTCATCGAAGTCGCTGCTATCCGGAACCGCCCGGGTGTCCTCCACGAGCGGCGCGAACGCCGCGAGCATCGCCGACTCTCGAAGCTGGGCTTTGAACGAGATGCTGGCCTCGGCGATCTGCTCATTCAGCTCCCGCACCTGGCGGGCGGCCCCCGACGTGGCCTTCAGGGTGTCGGCAGGACCCGGCGCGTAGACCCCCAGCGTCACGATGGTGATGACCCAGCTCGTGATGAGGGCGCCGAGCGCATCCCAGAAGCTGCCGCACTCGCTGTCGCAGTTGTTGCCGCTGGGATGCAGCTGGATGCAGAGCGACCTGGCAATGGCGCCCAGTTGGGAGGCCAGTTGCATGGCGGCCGCATCGGCCGCGTTGGCAGAGCTGGTGCGCACCAGCGCCGCCTGCCCGATGTTCATCGTCACCGCCGAGAGCAGCAGGAGCACGGCGGTCCACAAGACCAGGTACGTGGCGACTTGACCCTTGGGTGATCGCCGACCAGGCCCCCAACCCAGAACCCCGAACCCCGAACCACGGGCACAGGCGCGAGACGTGTTCCCTGGCTTCACTCTCATCATCATCGGCATCGGGGTCCTATCGTCACACCGTCGTTGAAGATGTTCAGCCGAGGCCGTTCATACCAATAGGGATTGCCATAGGGGGGTGGCTCCGTCGGGACCGTGCTGGTGAAGCCATCCACCGGCTTGCGTCCCAACCCCGGGTTCTTGAAGCCGACGTGGCCGGCCTGCCTCCGGGTCTCCTGGTAGCAGCTGCTCTCTTCGACGATCGCCTGCGTCAGCCACGCCCACAGCTTGAAGCTGGCGATGGCGATGAGAAAGCCGATGACCAGCGCCAGGGCCATCTCTACCGTCGCCTGACCCTTCTTACGGTAGCGTCCGCCGCCTCTGCTCATCCTTCTCCCATTTGAACTCGATGTCCGGAAACGCCGGGGCGTCCGGCGGGCTCTTGAGTTGATGCAATTGCCGGAAGTCCACTTTGATCTGGTCATAGCTGCCCATCGCATCGGGGGCTCCGGCGTCCTGCACCGCGAACACGCGGCCCGTGATCGTTTCCGCCTCATAGCGCCGGAGCGTCTGCGTCTGGGGGCTGCCGAAGCGCGTCTGGACCTTGACCGCGCTCTTGCGCAGGCGGGTCTGATTGTTGAAGTCCGGGCCGTGAAGGGGCAGCGCATCGCGGGCGTCGATATCGCCATCGCCGTCGCGGTCCCTGCGGCTCAGCCGCGGCCAGTTCCACTTCTTGTTCGTCCATCCCCGTTGGGGCGTCCGGTCCTGCGCGTCGCAGCCCGCGCTCTCGTCATACGGCGGCGTGCTGCACTCGATGTGCTTCTCCGTGCAGTAGGGCGGCATGGGCAGCTTGCGCCGGTGCAGGTTGGTGCACTGCCGGATGCAGGCGGTGGGATCATCCAGGAGATAGCCGGCGCACGGGTCCATCACCAGGATCGTCTTTTTGTTGAACCACTGGCTCGCCAGGACGACGGGCGGGCCGACGACCGGCCAGTTGCGGTTCTTCCACTCGACGAGATCCCACCGGCCGGAGGCAGAGTTGAAGACCCCGTCTCGACTGTTCGCCTTGTGCAGCCTGTTGCCGCAGAGCTCAAACTCATCGTCGTCATCCGCATCCGGATCGCAGAAGATGCGGGCGTAGAATTCGAACTTCTGGTTCGGCACGATGAAGGCGATGAACTTGCCCGGCGTGAAGGCCAGCTCCTCGCCCTTGATGTTGAAGATCGCTTCCTGAAACTCCGCCGGCGCGTTCGCGGTGCTCAGCTGATGCCGGTTGCCCCACATCACGCTGGCCGAGCCGGAGAACGGCACGCGATCGCCGATCGCCAGCGGCCGCGACGGATCCGGCAGGTAACGGTCGCGCACGACCGAATAGGACGCGCCGCTGCTTGGATTCGACCGAAAGCGGAAGTCGTTCTGCGTCAGCTGCGCCCCCCACGGGTTGTTGCCGTCGTTGTACCACTCGTCATAGCCGTGGTCTTCATTCGCGCGATAGAGCGCGTGCCGGAACGCCTCCTGGTCGGCCTGCATCTGGTAGACGTACCGCAGGCCGAAGCGCAGGGTGCCGGCCAGGCCCAGCAGCATGATGCTGCCGAAAATCGCCATCTCAGCCGAGGCCTGGCCCCGCCGCGCCATCAGGGATCCCACCGCTCGCTCGTGCGCTCGGTGAATTCCGAATCGATCTGCACGGTCAAGGCCTTGCGGCTGCCCGCCACCGCATCGTCGACCGTGGTGATCTTGCCGGAGGTCACCTCGGTGGCCGCGCCGCCCGTCCCGGGACCGCTGAGGCTGTACTCCTGGGTGTAGGTCTGCGGTCCTGCCCCATCGAGATCGACCGGGATGGACTGCCCGGCGATCGACCACCGCGCATCGTTGAGCCGCCCTTGCATGGCGTAGCGCAGG
>Ga0247727_10001735_pt1 | contig 50914 bp, 34 predicted proteins | sample WisWelCaveWW1625_FD_202498 | JGI IMG/M metagenome (GOLD analysis project Ga0247727, IMG submission 202498) | Biofilm microbial communities from Wishing Well Cave, Virginia, United States - WW16-25 | ecosystem: Environmental > Aquatic > Deep subsurface > Groundwater > Cave microbial mat | place...
GGGCAGGAACATCGGCGTTTGACGGTCCAGATTGACGAATCGTGCAGGCATAATTGACTGATCCTCGCGCCCGCCTTCTCATTCAAAAGTTTTTTAAAATCTTTCGCTAAGTCCGACAGGCTGCTAGAGGCAGCGATATCCTTGTTACCTACTATTATGAGGCAGGGGTGGAATTCAGACCGATCGGGTCTAACGGACACTTTGGTCGGGCGCGTGGAGGTAGAACGGATTTTCCAGAGAACGGCTCTGCGTATATCTTGAACGGCTTTGGTGACTCTCTGGCTGGCGTTCTTCAAAGTGGCGGGCGTTTCGGCCTGGTTGCCGTTGACTTGTCTGAATTCAGCACGCTTTACCAGTTCCCCAAGACGGTGCAGTTTATTGGGTACAGACCTGATGGCACGCCGATAACCACTGAATTTACGACTGATGGCCTCATAGATGGCACTGGTCCGATGGCCGATTTCGAAACCTTCTACTTTGACGCCCGTTTCGCAGACTTAGTCAGATTCGAAGTCCCCACGTATGGCTACGCCATGGACAACATGGTTTTCGCCAACATTCCCGAACCTGGCACGTTTGTGCTGGCAATTCTCGGTGCCGTTTTTGCGGTCATCTGGCGTTTCAAATGTAACGGGGTCACCCATTAGCGTGAGCGGTCAGTGTTTCCGTGTTGAGAGTTGTGGGTTGAGGGTTGAGAATCGGCAGTCGCTTCCTTCCGCTGCGCTCCGGGCCGGCGGCGTTCAAGGCGCGATTCGTTCCTGTCGTTTCCGCTTTCGATTCGGAGGCGTTTTCTCCCGCCCCGAAGGCGATCCGTTCAGTCACCCATCGTGGACGAAGCAGTGCCTGCGCAACGGGGTTGGCGCGGGAAGGCGTTGGCAACCGCCCGCCGGCGCATTTTGTTCGTGCCAAAGACCGGACTGATTTCTATTTTCCCGGCATGACAATCTGGCTGCTCGCGCTGGTGCTGTTGGCGTCGCTGGCCGCGGTGGGTTACACGCAAGGCGCGATTCGCGTGGGCATTTCCTTCGTGGGCATCCTGCTGGCCGCGTTGCTGGCGGGACCACTCGCGGGACTGGTCCGGCCGGCGCTCTCGGCGTTGGGCGTGGCGAATCCTGTGCTGCTCTGGTTGCTGCCGCCGTTCATCGTTTTCGTCGTCGTGCTTTCCGCCGTCAAGGTCGGCGGCCTGACCGTCCACAAAAAAGTGGACGTGTATTACAAATACAAGGCCGGGGAACTGCGGCTGGCGCTGTGGGAACGGCTCAACGCGCGGCTCGGCGCGGGCCTCGGTCTGCTCAACGGCCTCGCGTATCTCGTGCTGATCTCGGCGGTCATCTACTCCTTCAGCTATTGGACCATCCAGACCGAGTCCTCGGATGAGGACCCTCGCGCCGTGCGCCTGCTCAACCGGCTGGGCCGCGACTTGCAGAGCACGGGCATGGCGCGCGTGGCCCGGGCCGTGGACCCGATGCCCGACGTGTATTACGAGGCGGCGGATTTCGCGGGATTGCTGTATCAGAATCCGCTGGCCGAGGCGCGGCTGTCCCGATATCCGGGGTTCATCTCGCTGGGGCAGCGGCCGGAATTCCAAAGTCTGGCGCAGGATCAGGCGTTCTCCAGACTCCGGCTGGGCCGCGGCAGCTTTCGCGAAGTGCTCGACAACCCAAACGTCTCGGCCATCGTCAGGAACCCGGACTTGCTCCGGACGATCTGGGGCATCGTCACACCGGACTTGCCGGACGCGACGAAGTTCCTGAAGGAGGGCAAGTCGGACAAATACACGGACAGAATTCTTGGGCGCTGGTTTTTCGACGTGAACGGCGCGGCGGCCGCTTATCGCCGCGCCAAGCCGAACGCGGCCTCGACCGAGATGCAGCGGTTTCGCGCGACGCTGAACCTCATGTTCAGCAAGACGATGATGGTGGCGGGCGCGGATCAGCAGGTCTGGGTCAAAAACGTGCCGCAGTTGCGGTTGCAAGCCGGCGCGGCGCCGGCTGCCGGCACACAGGACCTCCAAGGGCAATGGAAGAAGTCGGGCGACGAATACGAGATCAGCCTCGGCTCCGGCGGCACCTGGAAGGGCAGGATCGAGAGTGGCCGGCTGATCGCCACCGGTGGCGAATTCACCCTGGTGTTCACGGCGGAAGACTGAGCGGAAATCCGAAATCAGAATTCCGAAATCCGAGGCAAGTCTGAACGCACATGCTCCGCCCTCTTCAGCGGGCGGCTTCAGATCGGTTGGCAAAACAAATTTCCGGCAGGGAACCAGAAAACCCCTCACCCGGCCTTCGTTCACCCTCTCTCCATCGGATGGGGAGAGGGACGGGGTGAGGGGCTTTTCGGAAACTAATTTCGGCAAACACTCTAGGCGGAATAACCAGCCCGCACGAAGTCGCGGATCACCTCCACCTCCATTTCACCGGCGATGGTGTGTGCCTTCACGAACTCGTGCCACTCGATACGGAGGCCCGCGGACTTCAGAATGTTAACCTGCTCGCGGACCGGTGCGAACGGCACCATCGGATCGAGCGTGCCGTGAGTGATCAACAAACGCTGTTGACCCGCCACAGGTGACAGTTCGTTGACCAACTTCTCCGGTTCGCAGACCCAGCCGCTAATCCCGACAATCCCGGCCAGCTTGTGCGAATATCGCAAGCCCACCTCGATTGCCATCAAGCCGCCCTGGGAAAATCCGCCGAAGGTGATTTCTTCCGCGGGGAATCCCTTGTCGCGCAACTCGTCCATCAGCGAGGACAAAAGTTCGCGGCTGCGGCACACGCCGGGAAGCATGTCGCCTTGGAAATCGAACCACGAGAAGCCGCCGAAGTAGTTGTCGGGCGCATTGACCAGCAGGTAATTCAACCACGGCAACGCCATGGCCTCCGGCAGCCAGCGATAGCCCGCGATGCTGTCGCCGAGGCCGTGGAGCATCACCATCAGCCGCCGCGAGTCCTTCGTGTGCGCCGGAATCAATTCGTGTTCAAGCATGAACCATGGAGTGTTCCGTGTTGCGTGTTGCGTCAAGTGGCGGCGAACGGTCGAATCATGCTGGACGCAACACGCAAGACGCCCCGTCCCTTCACGGCCCCGGCTTTTCAACCAGCGCCCCGTCATACCACGACCCGCGCAACCAGTCGGCCACCAGCCCGATCTGTTGGTCGCTCATGCTCTGCTCGCGACCAAAGGCCGGCATCCGGTCGTTGCGCTCGCCGTAATAATCCGCATGCGCCGGGTTGGCGATGAAATTGATCAGCCACCGGCGCGAACCGTAGCCCGTGAGGTCCGGAGCGGTGGCGTCCTCGTCCTGCTTGTGAAACTGATGACAGTCGGTGCAACTCAATTCGTCGCGCAAGAGTCCCTTGCCCTCCTCGATGATCGCCGCGTCGCGCTGGTCGGCGGCAAGCTGGGCCTTGAGTTGCGCCTCGGCGGAGACGGCGGCGAGGACTTTCTGCAATTGTGCCTGCTTCTCCGGCGGATACGCGGAAACCTTTTCGCGAAGGAACTTCGCCATCTTGCCGGTGCGGTGTTTGGTCGCGCCGAAATAATTCGTCGTGCCGAAGCGCGCCGGATCGAGCACTCCCGCCAGCCATTCACGGGTGGCGAATCCCTTCAGGTCCGAGGCGCTCTGTGGATCGTTGGGCAGGCGGCCCGTTCCATCATGGCCGTCGTAGCGGTGGCAGGTGGCGCAGCGGGCGGCGAAAAGTTTCGGCCCCTGGGTGAGCGGGTCTTCGCGCAACAGCGTCACGGCTCCGCTGGCGGGAATGCCGGCGGGCGACCGGGCCAGTTCGCGCACCCGTTCCGCGTCGCGTGCCGCCGCGTTCACGGCTTCCAGGTAGGCCGGCTTGCCTTGGTCTTCGCGCACCGCCGCGCCGGTGAGCCAGACGGCGCCCGCGATCACCGCCACGAGAAATCCGACGTTGAACCAGTGGCCGAGGGGAAGTCTGACGAATTTCCAGCGGCCGATTTCGAGCCGTTCCACCACCCAGCGCCCGATGAACGGCATGAGCGCGAGCACCAGAAAACCAAGGCCCGGAATGATGATCGCGCCCCAGACCTCCGTTTCCCCGGGGAAGTATTTCAGGAACTGAAACAAAAAGAGGAAGTACCAGTCAGGCCGCGCGGCGGAATACTGTTCGGACGGATCGGCGGGCGCGCCGAGGTCCGCGCCCAGCGGGCCGTGTCCGCCGAAAAGCCGGTGGCGCACGATGAGAAACAGCACGGTCGCAAGCACGGCCAGACAGGCCACCGCATCCTTGAGCACCTGATCGGGCCAGAATGCCGCGTCGGGTTTGCGCCGGGGATCCTTCGCCGTGATGCCATTCCGTCGGAATAGCGCGACGTGCGCCACGATCAGCGCCGTCATGGCCGCCGGCAACACGCCGGCGTGCAGCGCAAAGAATCGCGTCAGCGTGTGATGGCCATACTCGGGTCCGCCGACGATTATTTTTTGCAGACCCGGCCCGATGACCGGCACGACCGCGGCGAGGCTGGTTGCCACGTTGGTGGCCCAATAGCCTTTCTGGTCCCACGGCAACAGGTAACCGGTGAGCGAGAGGCCGAGCACCAGTTGCAGGAGCACGAGGCCGAACCAGAAGTTGATTTCGCGCGGCGCCTTGTACGCCCCGTCAATCACGACCTGCATCAAGTGCAGCACCAGCAGGATGATCATCACGTGCGTCGTGTAGTGATGCAGCCCGCGCAGCAGCCAGCCGCCCGTCATTTCATCCTGGATGTAGCAGACGCTTTCCCAGGCCGTTTGCGAACTGGGACTGTAAGCCATCCAGAGGAACATCCCGGTGACGATCTGCATGGCGAAGCAGAACATCAGCGTGCTGCCCCAGACGTAACGCCAGCGCGCGCCGCCGGGGATGTTCTCGTAGAGCGCGTCGCGCGTCAGTTCCCGCCAGCCCGTGCGTTGGTCAAGCCAGTCCAACAACGCCTTCATGCCATCGGGATTTTCGCCGCCTTGCCGGCCTGGAAATTCATAAACTTCACCCAGACCTCGCGGTCGTTGCGGACCTCGACCTCCAGTGAATCCAAACCGCGCGACGCGGGACTCGAACGATCCGCGATCCGGCCGTCCAGCGTGAACAAGCTGTTGTGGCAGGGGCAGATAAAGCTTCCCGACCTGGCCGAGAAATCCACGAAACAGCCGGCGTGGGGACAGACGACGTTGAAGGCCTGCAACTTTCCGTCATTCGTGCGCCGGAGATACACCGCGCCAATCGGCACCTGTATGAACTTGTTCCAGGCGTCCGTGCGGTCGGCGAGCACCGGAAATTTTCGCGGGACGCCGTCGTCAGGCAGCGCGTCCAGGGAGGTAACACGCACCGCGCCAATCGCCGAAACCTTGCGCCGCAACGGGTCGAGGAAGACCGCCAACCCCGCGCCCACGGGCACCAGACCCAGCACCGCGCCCAGCAGCGAGGCGAAGACTTTTTTGAAAAAGCCGCGGCGGTCGTTGCCCGATTCGTGTTGGACCGGTTCTGCCATGACGCTCGTGATGCGTACAGCTTAGGGACGCGCCGCCAAATGGCAATGGAGTATTGACGGGCGTTGCCAGACCCATTACACGAAGCGCACACCATGAGCCAACCCTCACCCGATTATTCCTGGGCGAACTATCTGGACTACATGGAAGGCGGCGGCTCGGACATCATCACCTATCCGGCCGTGCCCAGCCCGTTCAAGCCCGTCGAAGCGCAAAAGGAGCGGCCCGTCTGGGGCGTGCTGGCCGCCGTCGGTGTGGCCCTCGCGGCACTGCTGGTCAGCGAGCTTCCGTTCTGGCCGTTCACAATCTCCGGCCGGCATCCCATCGAACCGGTCATGCTCGCCATCGTGCTGGGCCTGTTGTTGAGCAACGCCTGGGCGCTGCCCAAGTCACTGCAAGCGGGCATCAAGTTCTCCGTCAAAAAAATTCTGCCGGTCGGCATCGTCCTGCTCGGCGCGCGGCTGGATTTTTTTGTGATGCAACGCGTGGGGCTGCGCGGGCTGTGCCTGAGCGTGATTGAAACGGTCGTCGCGCTGCTGCTGCTGGCGTTGCTCGTGCGCGTTTTGAAACTGCCGCGCAAACTCGGCACGCTGCTCGGCGTGGGCACGGCGATCTGTGGCGGCACAGCCATCGTCGCCACCGCGCCGGTGATCGAGGCCGAGGACGAGGACGTGGTGGTGAGCGTGGCGACGGTGACGCTGCTCGGCCTGATCGCGATGTTTCTGCTGCCGGTGATCGGGCATTTGATGGAGTTGAGTGAGAAGGCCTTCGGCGTCTGGGCCGGACTGGCGATCCATCAGACACCGCAGGTCGTCGCCGCGGGCTTCGCCTACGGCAACGAGGCCGGCGACACGGCCACCATCGTCAAACTGGCGCGCGTCTGCCTCCTCGCGCCGGTGGTGTTCATCATCGGCGTGATTTACGCGCGACAGAAGGCGGCGCGGGGCGCGCGGGGTTCAAACAGGAAGATTGAGTATCTCCACCTTTTTCCGATGTTCGTGCTGGGTTTCCTCGGCATGGCGCTGCTGAAAACGTGCGGGCTGATTCCCGACGTGACCTTTCACGGTGGCACGCGGCTGCTCAACGCCGGCGAGCACAGCTACAGCCTCGCCGCCGTGGCGGAAACCGTCTCCAAATTCTGCATCGTCATCAGCATGGCCGGCGTGGGACTGGAGACGAAATTTTCCGCGATGAAACAGACCGGGCTGAAGCCGCTCGGCGCCGCGTTTTTCGCCATCGTGATGTTGGCGGCGATGATTCTCGCCCTCATTCGGGCCTTGGGGATTTGATTTCGTTCTGTCGCCTCTCGGTTTCACCTAAGAACCTGTTCGAAAACTCGATTTCCAACCACCGCCGCGAGGCGGGCGAAAGTTTGGTGTCCACGCTTGAGCGTGCTTTCGCGCCCTGGCAGCCTGAAGGCTGGACACCAAACCGGAGTTTTCAAACCGGCTCTAACGGCCGAATAGAACTGCCTGACTGAGGGTGGGCTTGGCATCCGTGTATGCCCACGGCTACACTGGCGCTGGTCATACCGCGATGAGGCAATGAACTTCCCCTCGACCAACTGGAGTCTGCTCGCCCGAACCACTTTGGAGGGCCAGGCCGAGGCGCGGGCCGCGCTGGAGGAATTGTGTCGCCGGTATTGGTCGCCGCTTCGCCACTTCATCCAACGGCGCGGCTTTTCCGAAACCGAGGCGCAGGACGTTACGCAGGACTTTCTCCTGCACTTGCTCAAAGGCAACTCCTTGCAGCGGGCCGACCGGGAGCGGGGCCGTTTTCGTTCCTTCCTCCTCGGTGCGCTGATGCATTTTCTTGCGGATGAATACGACCGGCGGCAGGCGCAAAAGCGCGGTGCGGGCGTCCTTCCGGTGCCGCTCGAGGATGGCACCGATAAACTGGCGGACCCCGGCCCAGCCGACGCCAGTTCGTTTGATCGCGAATGGGCGCTTGCCATCCTGGAGAACGCCCTCCTCCGCCTTGAAGGCGAGTTCGCCGAGAGTGGGAAAACCGCGACCTTTGCCGGGTTGCGTTCCTTCCTGCCCGGCGCCCTCGAAACGCCGGGCTACGACGTGGCGGCGGCCCAGCTCGGGTTGAGCCTGCCGGCGTTCAAGTCCGAAGTGCATCGCGCGCGGCAACGCTTCAAGCTGCTGGTGCGCGAGGAAGTGACCGCCACGGTGTCCCTGCCGCACGAGATCGAATCCGAGATCACCCATCTGCAACAGGTGCTGATGGACCCGGGCACGGATCTGCGAGTGCGGTTGAAACCTTCGCCCCCCGTTTCCTAAGAACTCATTGTTACGCGCACGCAAGCGGAAATCCGAAATCCGAAATCCGAAATCCGAAAGAGATCCGAAGTCCGATGCCCGAAGGCTTCCGTTCCCTGCTTCGGCGACGGCGCAAATTTGTTTTCCGCTGAGCAAAGCCCAGTTCGGCCTTCGGATTTCGGGCTTCTTTCGGGCTTCGGGAATTCGGAATTCGGATTTCAGGCTCAAGCCACCGCCCGATGAAGACTGCCCACACCTGTCCCGGCTGCGGCGCGGCCCTGCCGGAGGACCGCCTGGCTGGATTTTGTCCAGCGTGCGCCTGGCGCCAGCTTTCCGAGCCTGAGTTGCTGGAGGATGCGGTCGGCGCACTGCCGGCACCCGAGGTGTTGCTCGCATTGCCCGGCCACGAGGTCATCGGTGAACTGGCGCGCGGCGGCATGAGCGTCGTCTATCGCGCGCGGCAACTCGAACCGCGCCGCGAGGTCGCGCTCAAGATGCTGCTCCCGCATCAACTGCTTTCGCCCGAAATGTGCGAACGCTTCCGCGTGGAGATTCAAGCCATCGCGTCGCTGGATCATCCTGCCATCCTGCCGCTCTACCAGGTCGGCGATCGCGCGGGCATGGCTTTTTACACGATGAAGCTCGCGGCGGGCGGCAGTCTGGCAGCGCGCCGCGATCAATTCCACGGCCAGTTCCGGGAAATCGCGGAACTGATTGCCACGCTGGCCGGCGCGGTGCAATTCGCCCATGAACGCGGTGTGCTGCATCGCGATTTGAAACCCGGCAACGTCCTCTTCGACGAAACCGGCCGGCCTTTCGTCAGCGATTTCGGCCTCGCGAAGATTGTCGCCACTGACAGCGACCTCACGCTTTCCACCACGCTGCTGGGCACGCCGAGCTACCTCGCGCCGGAGGTGGCCGCGCACAGCGCCCGGCAGGCGACGACGGCAAGCGATGTTTATGCGCTGGGGGCGATGCTCTACGAATTGCTCGCCGGGCGGCCACCGTTTCAGGCGGACGGCATCACGGCGTTGCTGAAGCAGATTGTGGAGGAGGAACCGACCGCGCCGTCGGCGCTGAAATCCGAAATCCGAAATCCGAAATCCGAAAGAAGCTCGAAGCCCGAAATCCGAGAGTCTGCCGCCGACGAAGCTCAGGCTTCTCGATTCGGATTTCTTTCGGGCTTCGGAAATCGGGCTTCGGATTTTTCCACCCCCCGCGATCTGGAAATCATCTGCCTCAAATGCCTGGCCAAAGCGCCTTCGCGACGCTACGAAAGTGCCGGCGCGCTGGCAGACGATATCCATCGCTGGCTCGCAGGCGAAGCGATCCACGCGCGGAGCGTATCCTCGGCCGAAAGGCTCTGGCTCTGGGCGCAGCGCCATCGCGCCACGGCGACGGCGTCCGGGCTTGCTGTGCTGCTCTTGCTCGCGCTGGTGGCCGGGCTGACGGTCTCCGCGCTACGCATTGCGGCTTCCCGGCGCGAGGCGCTGCGCACGATCGAAGCGCTCGAGACGCAGAAGGCCAACGACTTATTGGCGGACGGCAGCACGGCGGAGGGAATTGCGCTGCTGGCGCGGCGCGTGCGCCAGAACCCGGATAATTGGGCAGACAGCGCGCGTTTGATGTGCGCCTTGCACCAGCGCCGTTGGGCGGTGCCGCTGTATGCTCCCTATCGCCCAGCGGAACGGCTGCGCGGGGAAGCTCCTGGAATCAACCCTGTCCACGTCGGAGGCAAAGACCAGCCTTTGCTCGCGGTGATCGCTGGTACGAATCTGGTGATTCGCGACCTGGCTGGCGAAACCAACCGGCACGAATGGCCGCTGCCATTCGCGCCCAAGCAGGTCGAGATGCTTTCCTCCGGCCTGCTCGAACTCACTGACCCAGGTGATCGGGCGTGGACTTGCGACGCGTTCACGGGTCGCCTGCTCAAGCAATCGGCGGTGCCGGCAGTGTTCCATCTGGGGACGTCAAATTTGAGCGTGTCGCCTTACGGCCAGAAGATGGCATTCATCGTCGCCCCCGATTACAGTGGCCGCTTGGTGGACCTCCAAACCGGAGCATCGAAGCTGCTCGTCCCAGCCGCTTCCGCGGAAACCAGCGTGTCTCATTACCCGATCCACGGATTTTTTTCAGATGGCCGCCGGTTGGCTTTTTCGGATCGTGGGCGAATCGTTCGCCAGGTGGAATGCGCGACGGGCGAACCGGTGGGGCCCACGTTCACCGCGTCCCAGCGGGTGACCGGCTTCGCGTTCAGCCCGGACGGTCGGGTAATCGTCACGCGGACGGCGGATGGCACGCAGTTCTGGGACTTGGAATCCGGTCGGGAATTTCCGGTCCCACGGGAGGTGGGGGTTAGTTTTAACCCGGGGACGTTTCGTCGCGGCGCCGGTTCGCAATACTTCCTGGCTGGCAATCCCTCCGGGTTGGTCCAGTTCGATGTGCTTGGTGGACAGCTCTCGAAACAGCCGGCCCGCGGCAATTTGCTCCCCGGGGACTGTTACATGGATGACGGCGGGCGCTTCGTGTTTGTGATGTTCGAGAAGTGCGTCGGGGTGTTGCATGCAGAAACCGGCAAACCATTGTGCGAGCCGGTGGCGCATAATCCGTCGCAGAAAGGCAGCGGGCTCTTTGTCCAGGACCGCTTCTTCACGTTCGGCCACGATGGGTTGACGGTGCTGTGGGAAGTGAAAACCAATCGCGCCGGGCCGCTGGTGCTACGCCAGGCGGGCGCCTTGCAATCAGCGCGATTCAGCCCAGATGGCCGGCAAGTGGTCACGGCATCACATGACGGCACGGCACAGATTTGGGATGCGCGCTCGGGTCAACGTATGGGTCCGCCCCTCGAGCATCGCGACAAGGTCTGGTCCGCCACTTTCAGTCCCGATGGCCGGCGCGTGGCCACCGCCTCGTGGGATGCCAGCGCCCGGATCTGGGACGCCGCGAGTGGCGCGCCGTTGAGCCCGCCGTTGCGCGCGAGCAGTTATGTGTTTCACGTCGAGTTTAGTCCCGATGGCTCGCGGCTGCTGGCGTCCGGCGAAGACGGCGTGGTACGATTGTACGATGGCCAAACGGGGCAGGTCGTACGTGCGTTGCCGCGGCAACGCCAGGTCTATTGGGCGCATTTCAGTCCGGATGGCCGGACGATTGTGATGAGCCCGTGGCAGGAGAATCCGAGACTCTGGGACGCGGAAACCGGTGCACTGCGCCGCGAGTTGAGTGAACCGTCATGGCGGGACGTTAACGAGGGCGTCGTGACGCGCGGCGATTTCAGCCGGGATGGCCAATGGCTGGCGCTCGGTTCTCCCATGCGCCACGCCACCGTCTGGCATCTGCCCGACGGGCGATTGCACGCCGTGCTGAATCACGCCGCCGTCGTCCGGACAGCGCGGTTCAGCCCGGACGCGCGCACGGTTCTGACCACGGCCGATGATCTCACGGCCCGACTGTGGGATGCCCGAACGGGCCAAGCGCTTTCACCACCACTCGCGGGCAGGCGCCGCACTGGCGCGCGCGCGGACTCCAGTCAATCGCTGCGCGCGGGCGTCATCCATCCCGACGGACGGCGCGCTGTCACCTGCGGCAGCGACGCGGTCCTGCGATTCTGGGACCTGCGCAACGGATTGTCGCTCGGCGAAGCGGAGTTCGGCGGCTCGATTATGGACGCCGAATTCAGTCCCGACGGGCAGCGACTGTTGGTGGCCTGCTTTGACGGCAGTGCCCACATCTTGTCGTTGCCACCGTTGGTGGATCGCGCGCCGGACTGGCTGGCGCCGCTGGCGGAAGGGCTGGTGTACCAGCGGTTCGATGCCAAAGGGGCGGCGGAGAATCTTCCCCCGGACGCCCTTTGGGAAGCGTGCGAGCGGCTCCGCCGTGCGCCGCTGGACGAACCAGGAGTCCGCTGGGCGCGTGATCTTCTGGGTTTAGACCCCGAAACCGTAGCCGCCGACGAGAGTCGGCGCTGATTCTTCTCACGCAAATATGACGCGGACTCACGTCCGCGGCTAAGAGACTCATGCGATGCGTGGTTGCCACCATGATCTCGAAAATCGCGCATCTGAGCCATGAACCACGTTGCGGCGTAGCGCGGGCGTCGCCGCCCGCGAGTTCCCCAGGCGTCCCGCCGGGCGTTCGGGCAAGCAGCGGGACGCTGCCGCAACTCGCAGCCGGGACGGGCTGCGCTACGACGGTCACGGAGAGGGAGAATCGCTCCGCGCCACCGATCATCCGTTTGCAACTCTGCGGCCTTTCCCAAGGGTTCATGAGAAAATCCCGTGCGGCGAAACTATTCTGAAACTTTCCCCCGCCGTTTCCGAAGAACCAGATACGACCTGAAAATGTAATGCCTGCCAACACCTACCAACCGCCCTTGCGCTCAAAGTCCATTGTGACCTGCCAACCGTAGAATATTCAACCAAACATCCACCAAAACAACCAACTCATGAAAACTCACATTAAAAATCTGTTCCTTGTGCCGGCGCTGATAGCGGGTCTCGGCTCGCTACTCGCATGGCTTCTGACGTTCGGCAGCGCTGCTCAAGCAGCCATCTTGATCAACGGCAGCTTTGATGCCGGGACCAATGTCAACGACGCCACCGGCTGGACGGATAACGGCATCGGGGGACAAATCGTCGGCTACTGTACCTGTGAAGGCATTAGCGATGGCGTGGTCGGTGTCGCGCGCGAGTTAGCGTTCAACGGAGGTAACTCCCCACCCATCGGCATCGCTTACCAGACTTTCACCACTTTCGCCGGGCAAAAGTACTTTGCCGAATTTGATTTTCAAAAGCACGCCGGCGGCGCCGGGACCGCGTCGGTTCTCAGCGAAGTGCTCGACGGAGGCTCGGTCACGATCGGTAGCACGACGGCATCGGCCTCCATCGGTGGCGATGTCGGACGCCTGCAGAACTTCGTGACGTATGACTTTTCATTCACCGCGAACGGCACGTCGTCCACTCTGCGATTCACTGACACCAGCAGCGGCACAGTGAGCTTTGATGTGAATGTTGATCGGGCGTCCATCAACGTCATCCGCAACGGCAGCTTCGAACTGGGCGGTGGCACGACCGGTGGCGGTCTGACCGGCTGGACGCTCACGGGGAATGCCGCCACGTCCAGTGAAGAAGGTCAGAGCAACGGGCTGGATGCGCTGGCGTTGAACGGCGGAGACTCGACACCCAACGCCGTCGTGTATCAGGATTTTCAGACCCTTGTTGGCATGGTGTACACGGTGGATTTTGACCTGAGCAAGTTTGGCACGGCGGTCGGAACCGCGCAACTTTTGGCGGAGGTACTGGATGCCAACGACCTCGGCTCCGGTGATCTGGCTTCGTTGACCGCTTCGGACTCTACGGGCGACACCCACACCAACGACGGAGTCTCCACAAATTTCACTCACTTGACGTTTTCGTTCGCGGCGGTCAGTACCCTGACGCGACTTCAGTTTACCGATACAAGCCTGGGTACGGCGGGGTTTAATGCCGTTCTCGATAACGTGGACGTCAACATCATCGGCGTCCCTGTCAATGCGCCACCCGTGGCCAGGTGCAAGAACGTGACAGTGTCTGCTGGCTGCGGTATCTCGGCGAATGCCTCCATCAACGACGGTTCGTCTGATCCCGATGGCGACACTCTCACCATCGTGCAAACACCGGCAGGCCCGTATCCGCTCGGCGAGACGACCGTCACGCTGACGGTCACCGATCCTTCGGGTGCGTCCGACACCTGCACGAGTATCGTGACGGTGGTTCAGGACCTCTTCGCCGCCGACGGCATCGTCTGGCATCAACCGCTGGCCCGCAACGGCGCGAGCGAAGACACCGATCCCGGCGCCGGCGGCACGCTCAAGTACCGCTTCAAGCTGGGCAGCACCATCCCGATCAAGGTCCACGCCCAAGGCTGCAGCGCGGACGTGACGGCAAACGCCAACGTCAGCGGCCGGGTGACGGTATTTGGCGACACGGATTGCGACGGCGTGGTTGATGCCGGTGAATTGCCGATTGACTACAACGGCGTCGGCGAAGCCGGTGGCGTCATGGACAAGATTGACGGCCACCTGAAATACAACCTCGATACCAAGAAACTGCCGCAAACCGTCAAGTGCTACATCCTCCAGGTGACGATCACGGACAGTAGCACCGGCGAGTCGCGGACGGAGTCCGTCCCACTGCAAGCCAAGTAGGTTGGACGTGCCGCTGGATACACGTTCAGCGGGAGGAGGGCAGGCTTCACGGCCTGTCCTCCTTGGTGCGAGCGGGCGGAAATCTCCGGAGCGCGGGTGTCCTCACCCGCAGCGGCCCGGAAGTTCGGCGGGTTTGGGAAATTATGGAGCACTGTTCGCGTTCGCACGCGCTGCGGCTGGGGACAGCCGCGCTCCGTAAGAATAGCCGGAAAGCGAAAACATTCTTATGAAACAACGAACCATTGTTCAATGCCTGGCTGCGATAGCCGTCCTCACCCTGGCGTGGGTGATGTGGCCAGCGGGCAAACGGCGTTCGGTCGAACGGGCGGACCAGCCATCAGCGTCAACGGGCGTGACCGAAGGTCCGGGATTGCTTGGGACAAGTGCCTCGGCCCCGCCATCGGCGGACTCATTGCGGAGCCAGCGGATAGCAGGCCGGTCACGGCGGGCTGCGCCAGCACCGAGCGAGGCACGGGTGGACGCCGCCCAAGTGCTGGCGATGGTCAACCAGACGCCGCTCAAACTCCGGGATTTAATGCCCGTCCGTCCGGACGAGACCGAGAAAGCATTGACGCCCGAGCAATACGCTTCCCGGTTGCAGCGGGCCATCGAGATGGAGTTGACTTTCCAGGCCGCCCGAGTTCAGGGCGTGGAGTTGACGACCGCGCAGAAGCAGCGTTTGGAACAAATCGCCGGGCATGGTCAGAGCGACCTGGAGCATTACAAGACGTATGGATTGTCGTGGAGTTCCAGCAGCCCGGAGCAGGTGGAGTTTGAGCAGCGGTTGCTGTCGGCGCAGATGTTGGAGCAAAACCTGGTGACCAAAAAAGCGTCCGTGTCCCCGAGTCCCAACCCCGAAATCCAATCTCGTTACGAGCAAGCGCGGCGCGAACTGCTCGATCAACTCCAGGCAAACGCAAACATCATCAAGGCCGCCCCATCGCTGTAGCTTCACAGAACTCGGTCAACGTACTGGCCGGCTCGCGCGGCATGTTACGTCCTCGTGGTTCTGGCGGTGCTGATTCTCGTCCTCATTCGAGTGCTGGGGAATTAAGGCTCGTGACCCGCCAACCCGGAGTGCGGCGCTCCTATTCGTTGTGCGGAATCTGAACGCTGCTCCCGCCGATGAATTCGCGGACCACCGTGTCACTGGGAATGATCTCAAACCCCGCCACCTGTTCCCGGGTGAAACCGGGTCAACCCCATCCAGCCGTCACTCCGGTCGCTTTGCCACCGCGTGGAGTCTTTACATTCGCGGTCAGGGCTTCAGCGGACACGAACCTTTGGCGGGTGCCGGTTGCGCTGGTAGAGTTGAACGCCCCCGCCCGAATTGGCAGCGAGCGCCAGCGCGTGTTAGGAGATCTATTGGCGTCCACGCGTTCGCCGACAAATGGCACCGTATCACCAGCCCGCCATTTGAAAGAGGAGAGCAATAACGCAACACCTAATCCGGTAATAGACTGCAAATGTCCGTGGCTTCCAACCCTCCGTGCTCCGCGACTGGCAAATTCACAATCGCCGGGTCGCCGTAAAGCGTGAACGAGCCGGTGCGCGTGATCTTCACGTCCAGCAACTGGCCGCGATGGCGTTCACTGCCCTCGAACACCACGATCCTGTTGCAGCGCGTCCGGCCCGTCATGCGCGCCGCGTTTTTTTTGCTCGGGCCTTCGACGAGGATTTGCACCTGCCGTCCGATGAACCCGCTGTATTTGCGCCGGCCGATCTCGTTGACGAGTTCCAGCAGCCGCGCGTGGCGTTCTTCGATGAGCGCTTCCGGGAGTTGATCGGGCATCGCGGCGGCGGGCGTGTCTTTGCGCGGCGAATACTTGAACAGATAGGCGTTGTCGAATTCGACCTCGCGGCAGAGCGAGAGCGTTTCCTCGAAGTCCACCTCGGTTTCGCCGGGAAAGCCGGCGATGATGTCGCTGGTGATGCCGATGCCAGGGCGGGCGGCGCGGAGTTTGCGAACGAGTTCGACGTAGCGGGCGCGAGTGTAGCCGCGGTGCATGAGCTTGAGCACACGGTCGCTGCCGCTTTGCACGGGCAGATGCGCGCTCTCGACCAACTTGGGCAATCGCGCGTAGGCGCCGACGAGATTATCGCCGTAACCCTTTGGGTGCGGTGAAGTGAAACGAATGCGCTCCAGCCCTTCGATCTCGTGGACGGCTTCGATGAGTTGGACGAACGGACTCCTGCTGGAACGCCCCTCACCCTGCCCTCTCCCCATCCGATGGGGAGAGGGTGGCGAATCAGAAACAAGCCCCTCTCTCGTCCTGACGGACACCCTCTCCCCATCGGATGGGGAGAGGGACGGGGTGAGGGGCCGCCTTCTCCCATAGCTCGTGACGATCTGGCCGAGCAACGTGACCTCCTTCACGCCCTGCGCCACAAGCTGTCGGCACTCGGCCACGATGTCTTCAATCGTGCGGCTGCGTTCTTCGCCGCGCGTGTAGGGCACGATGCAAAAGGTGCAGTATTGATTGCAACCTTGCATGATGCTGACGAAGGCGGTCACGGATTTCGTTTGCGCGCTGCCGTTGAGCAAATGCTCGCGGATCGTGCCTTCGCTGCCCGCCTCCTCCGCCGTGTCCACGACCTTTTCCCGCCTGCCGGCCAGCAAGTCGTCCAAGTACTCCGCCGCGCGATGGAATTTTTGGGTGCCGAGGACGAGGTCCACGTCCGGCAGGCGATCAATCAACTCCTTGCCGCGACTCTGGGCCATGCAGCCCATGAAACCGAAGATCTGTCCGGGCCGGTTCTTTTTCCCATCGCCGATGACGGCGGCCATTTTGCCGAGCGCGGTTTGCTCCGCGTTGTCGCGCACGCTGCACGTGTTGAGCAACACCACGTCCGCGACGTGTTCGGACGCGGCGAGCGTGTAGCCCTTGGCGACGAGCTGCGCGGCGACGGCTTCGCTGTCGCGCTCGTTCATCTGGCAACCGTAGGTTTTGATATAGACGCTCGGCATGAGTTTCGACTCTGACGCGAGAGATTACGCCGCCGTGCCCGGGGTGAAAAGCCAGAAGGGTTGCGAAATTGGGGACACGGCTTGAGGCAAGGGTGATGGCATTCAAACGGCGAATCTCAGCCGTGCTTACCCGCAGTCCGGTATTTGAGCAACATGCCTCCAATCCTCACCTCGCAGGGCATCGTCTCCGGCTTGCCACTCACGCCCGCCTGCCATTACCCTGCTCCACCGTGAGCTATACCGTCCACTATCTGAATTCAGAGATGGCCGCGCAGGGCTTCGAGGTGAGCGTGCTGGTGAACTGTCTCGTGCAGGACGCGATCAACCTCGGCGCCAGCGATCTGCACATCGAACCGTGGGAGGAGGCCATCGCCGTGCGCGCCCGGGTCAACGGCGTATTGACGGAAGTTGTCCGCCTGCCGTCCGACCTCATGGAAAACATCGCCATGCGCTTCAAAGTCATGGCCAATCTCGTCACCTACCAGGCCGGCCAGCCGCAGGACGGCACGGCGCTGGGCGGCCCGGAACTGGACAACGTCCAGTTGCGCGTCTCGATCTTCCCCACCACGCGCGGCGAAAAAATCGTCGTGCGGTTGTTCGACCCGCGCGACCGGCGCTTCGATCTCGCCACACTCGGTTTCGACGACGCGACCTTGCAGGGATTGTTGCGGTTGCTCAGACGGACCAGCGGTTTGCTGCTGTTCACCGGCCCGACGGGTTCGGGCAAGACGAGCACGATGTATTCGTCGCTGTGCCACATCATGCAACGGGACGGCGCCAGCGTGAGCTTGAGCACGGTGGAAGACCCGGTGGAATTCAACCTGCCGATGGTCAGCCAGACGCAGATCAACCCGGCGCAGGGATTCACGTATGCCACGGCGCTGCGCAGCCTGATGCGACAGGACCCGCAGGTGGTGCTGGTGGGCGAAATCCGCGACCCGGAAACCGCCGCCATCGCGGTGCAAGCGGGTATGACGGGGCATCTCGTGATGAGTACTATTCACTCCGGCGTGTCGGCGGGCGCGTTCACGCGGCTCATCAACATGGAGATCGAGCCGTTCATGCTGGCGTCGAGCATCCTGGGCGTGATGGGCCTGCGGCTCATGCGGCGCAACTGTCCGCACTGCGCGCAGCCCTACGAACCGGAGCCGAGCCAGTTGAAGGCGGTGCCCGAATCGGCCTTGCCGCAGGCGCAATGGCGCCGCAGCGTCGGGTGCGATCAGTGCCGGCAGACCGGTTACGCGGGCCGGTTGCCGGTGACGGAGTTGCTGGTGGTCAACGAAGCGTTCCGCGAAGCCGTGCTCAAGAAGATGCCCACGTCCGCGCTCGAAGATATCGCGATCCAACAAGGCATGCGCACCTTGTGGCAAAACGGCCTCCACCGCGCACTTACCGGGCAGGCCACGCTGGAGGAAACGGTCCGTGTGCTGGCGGCGGATATGATGTGAATCGCACCCAGTGCGGCCATCTTCGCGCAACAGCGAACAGTCTGGCAAATCGGTGGTGTTCCTGGCCGAGCGTGAAGTTGACCTCGCGCCAACGGGTCGTGATACTGGCCCGGTCATGCAACCGGAGTTGTTGAAAGTTCTGTTGATCGAGCATGACGAGGCGTTCGCGCGGGCGGTCGCCGGAATGCTCGAGCAAAGCCGCGACTCCATCGGCACCGTGACCACCGTTGCGGCGCTGGACGCGGGCATCGCCCGGCTCGCGGAGTCCCATTGCGATGTGGCCATCCTCGAGTTCTTCCTGCCCGACGGCGCGGGTCTGGCGAACATCGCGATGTTGCGGGCGGCGGCACCGCGCGTGCCGGTCATTGTCCTCGGCGCGGCGGACGATGAGGCGATTGCCATCGAGGCGGTCCACGCGGGGGCGCAGGACTATCTTGTCAAGGGCCAGCTCAGTCCGCGCTGGCTCTCGCACTCGATCCGCTACGCGATGGAGCGCCACCGGGCGGACGTGGCGTTGCTGGACGCCGAAAAGCGGTATCACGGAATCTTCGACCATCTGGTGGAGGGCATTTTCCAAACCACGCCGGACGGGCATTACCTGATGGCCAACGCGGCACTGGCCCGCATCTATGGCTACGCGTCACCGGACGAACTGATGGCCAGCGTCACGAACATCGGCGAATCTCTCTACGTCGAAGCCGGGCGCCGGGACGAGTTCGTGCGCCTGATGCAGGAGCACGACACGATCACGGGGTTTGAATCACAGATTTACCGCAAGGACGGCAGCGTGATCTGGATTTCTGAAAACTGTCGGGCGATCCGCGACGCGCGCGGCAACCTGCTCTACTACGAGGGCACGGTCGAGGACATCACGCAACGCCAGCAGGCCGAGGAAAACTTGCGCCATTCGGAGGCGTTGTATCATTCGCTCGTCGAGACGCTGCCCCAGAACATCCTGCGCAAGGACCTGGAGGGGCGGTTCACGTTCGTCAACCAGCAGTTCTGCAAGACGCTGGGGCGACGGCTTGAGGAGATCGTGGGCAAGACGGATCTTGATTTTTTCCCGGAAGCCCTCGCGAGAAAATATCGGCAGGACGATCAGCGAGTCCTGGAGACAGGGAAACCATTTGCCGCGGTCGAAGAGCATCAGACGCCCTCGGGCGACAAGTTGTACGTGCAAGTGGTCAAGACCCCGTTGCGCGGTGCCTACGGCCAGTTCATCGGCTTGCAGGGAATCTTCTGGGACATTACCGAGCAAAAACTGGCCGAGGAGCGGATCGCCCGGGCCAACGCGGAAATCGCCGCCAACCGCGAGGAGCTGCGGCGCAAGAATCTCCAGATGCAGGAGGACCTGCGCATGGCAGGCGAGATCCAACTCACGATGCTGCCGCAACAGTTGCCGGCGTTCCCGCGCGCGGGGGCGCCGGGGCAGAGCGCCTTTCAATTCACCCACCGCTATCATCCCAGCGGCACCGTCGGGGGGGATTTCTTCAATGTCACGGCGTTGTCGGACACGGAGGCGGCGGTTTTCATCTGCGATGTCGCGGGCCACGGCGTCCGCTCCGCGCTCGTGACCGCGATGGTGCGCGCCTTGCTCGAGGAACTCAAACCGCTGGCCCAGGAGCCGGGCGAATTCCTGACCAAACTCAACTCCGATCTCGGCGTGATCCTCAAACACGCCGGCACACCGGTGCTCACGACGGCCTTCTATCTGGTCGCGGACGCCACCACGGGCCGGATGCGCTACGCCAACGCGGGCCATCCCAATCCCCTGCTCGTTCGCCGCGCCGCGGGCGAAGTCGAGCCGCTCAAGAACGCCACACGCAAAAGCCAGCCGGCGCTGGGGTTGTTCGACAAGGCGGCGTACCAAACATCGGAAGTGACGCTCGCGGCCCGCGATCTGGTGATACTGTTCACCGACGGGCTTTACGAGGTCCAAGCCGCGAACCAGGAACTTTACACGCAGGCGATGCTGGCGGCGGCAGTGCGCGCGCGTTTGCAATTGACTGCGCCGCAGGTTTTCGACGAGTTACTGGCTGCGGTGCGGGAGTTCGCCGCCAGTCACGAGTTCGACGACGACGTGTGCCTGGTGGGCATGGAATTCGCCGGCGGGCCGATGGACAAGCCAGCCTGAAACAAACGGCGGACTCGGGGCCTCGCGCCGTAGGCGGCTCGTATGCAAAAAACTGGCTTTACTGCCGCCGCCGCCGCGTTACGATCCAACGAAACAACAGACTGTGACACTGTCCCATGGACCTGCATCACCCGATCCTGCGTGAGTTCCCCGACCATCGCGAAACCATCAAGCGCCTCAAGGGCGCGGACGAACACTTCCGCCACCTCTACGAGGAGTACCACAAGCTCGACGACGAAATCTACCGGATCGAGGAGGAGATAGACTTCGCCACCGATCAGGAGATTGACGAACTGAAGATGCGCCGGGCGAAGTTGAAGGACTACATCTACCATCTGATCAAACACGCCCCGCCAGCGTGCCCGACGTGCAACGGCACGGGGGTGGCGCGACTGGCGGCCTCGTGACGGGTCAGCCGGCGGCTCTCCCGCCGAGGGCAACGTGATTGTCTTGCACTCTCGGCGCGATCAGCGTGGTTTTGCTGGCGCCGACTGCCGGGGACCCAATGCCCCTCTCTCCTTCAAGAGCGGCAGCACGCGATCCAAAGGAAGCGCTTCCACGCTGCCCCTGAATCCTTTGACGGTGGTCGCGCGGAATAGCGAATTGTAAATCGCTTCTTCTGTCGCTTCGGCCACCGCTTGAAAGAGCAGGGACATGGACTCGTTGGGAAGTTCTGCCAATTGATGGACCGGCGCGTCGCGGCGGCGGCGACATTCCGGCGCGGTCGAGAATGCAATGACGTAATCCCCCGAGCCGTTGGCCATGTTCGATCCCGTTCGCCCCAATCCCAGGATGGCTCGCGACGCGAGACGTTCCAGATTGCGCGCGTCCAGCGGCGCGTCCGTGGCGACCACGATCATGATGCTTCCGTTTCCAGAAGACTGGCGTGATCCGGGCCGGAGCGACAACTCGCGTCCGACCCGCACGCCATTGATTGTAAGGTCGCCACCAAAATTGCTTTGCACGATCACGCCGACCACGTGCCCGCCACCGTCACGAGGCAGCTTCCGCGAGCTCGTTCCGATGCCGCCTTTCCAACCGAATGCCACCGTCCCGCTACCGGCGCCCACGGCGCCTTCGGCCACCGGGCCGCCGGCAGCGTTGGCCAGCGCGTTGGTGACGTGCCCGGGACGGATCGGACGCGCCCGGATGTCATTCAGGAATCCGTCGTTGGTTTCCCCAACCACGGGATTGATGGAGCGCACCTCATCCATGCCAGGCTGTGCCAGCAACCAGGCCACCATCGCGTCCGCCGTCTGCCACACGCTCAATGTGCCGGTCAACAGAATGGGTGACTCCAGTTCTCCCAATTCCCGGACCTGTGTAACACCAATCAATTTGCCGAAACCATTGCCCACATGAATGGCCGCCGGGACGCGTTCGAGGAAAACGTTGCCGGCATGGGGCAGAATTGCCGTGACGCCCGTGCGAATGGAATCGCCGTCGTGGACAGTGGTGTGCCCGACCTTCACGCCGGGAACGTCGGTGATCGCATTCAACGCTCCAGGAGACAACGAGCCGACGATCACTCCCGCCTCACGCGCGCGCGGCCGGTTTGGTTGGACCTGGGCCTTGAGGGGCAGCACCGTGGAACCCAACAGAATGAAGGCCACCCATCGTCCCAGCCTTCGGTGGAACCGGGTCGTCATGGCATTGCCTGTTTAGTAACCGGAGCGCGGTCATCGCGCCCCGTCAAAGGTGCGGGCTTCACCGGGTCGCCACGCGATAGAACCGCTGGCCCACCAGTGCCGTGTCCACGACCAGCACCCGCGTCGTTTCGGTGAAGCTTCCGAGATTGGCGAGCGTCTGCCACACGCCGGAATTCAAGGCACTCCGAAATTCAACGGTGTAGCTCTGGCCCGCGCGGGCGACGAAACCGAAGTTGAACTGGCTCCCGGTCTTTTCCACCCAGTCAATCTGTGCCGGAAGGAGGTACCTGACTTCGAGCAGCGGCGCGTTGTTGGTGTCCTCGCGCGAGCCGAAGCGACGCGCGGTGAAGATCGTGCCTTCGTCATCACAAAGCAGCATCCAGCCGTAATTGGATTGAGGCTGGTTGAGCCAGCCCTGCACGTCGTCCACGAATTCGGGAGTGGATTCAAAACGGTAGGGCGATTGCCCCAAGCCGTAGATGAACGTGAACGAACTTGCGCTGGCAAGAAAGTCCATGGCCGGAGCGCCGCCAGGCTCGGACCAGGCGTTGGTTGGATAGAAGCTGAACAGCCACGTCGCTTCTCCCGGACCGGCGGGCATACCCTGGCCCGGGTTGTTCGTGGCGATTTTGCCACCCTCACCCCAGGGCCTCAACATCCGGTAAAGGCCGAACGGCGCGTTGGCCAGACCATCACCGGGCTGGCCGGTTACCTCGATGGTCAACGCAACGGACTGGATCACCGCGTTGCCGGGGATGGGCGAGAGATCAAACTTGAACAGGCCGCGGTTGCGCGGGTTGTTCTGCGTGCGCCCCGAGAGCACAAACGACTGGCCGCCGTTGTTGTTGGAGGGCGCGACCTCGATCAGGCTCGTGTCGGCCGATGGCGTGAGAATCACCGAAGCGGCTCGCGCCGGAAGCGCCGGGAGCGCGAGCGCGAGGAGCAGGATGCCGTGGAGTGCGTTCAAACGGGGTGAACTTTCCGAAGCGCGGCCCGCACAGTCGAGCCGAAACCCTACAGGATACCGATTTCGCCGCGGATTTGCACACCGTCCAGGCTGGAGGTGCCGCCCGAAAGGAGGTTTTCCCCGGCGGCGGCATAGCCCGGGATGATGCGGTTCACTTGATTCTGGGTGGCCCCGAGATGTTTGCGGATGATCTCGCCAAGAACGGATCGGTAGTCGCAAGACCTGCGCAAGTAACCCGCGGCCACGGGCAGGCTGTTGGCCCCCGGCACCGGAACTCCCGCGGCGTACATCGTGTCACACGTGCTCAGGCTGTTCGTGCGCGAACCAAGGACCCAGGGAATGGCGTCCGAGGGGCTACAACCGAAAACGCCGGAGGCATTGCCCTGGCCGTAACCTTTGACCCCACCGCCGGCCACGCACATGACCGCCGCCTCCGCGTGATCCGTGCCATTGTCGGAATTTTCCACCGCCGTCCGGCCAAACTCAGACAGCGTGACGATGATGGTGTTGTCCCACGTGGCCTTGTCCGCGTAGAGCATGAAATACTTGCGCAAGGCATACATGGACCAGCCGATCACTCGCTGAAGATTTGCGTGGGCGCCGGAGGCCCCGCCCTGGATTTGATGCGTGTCGAACCCGCCGAATTCCGTGCCGGCGATGATGGCGTCGGTCTTGTTCAGGATCACGGCGGCAGCCTTGAGGTTGGCAAAGAAGGAGTGCTGGCTCGTCGGGACGAGGTATTTGTTGGCGTTGTTCCCGTGGAGCGCGTAGCCGCCGTTCTTGGCACTGGTCGTCGGGAACAGGTAATACGGAGCGGTGTCGCCGTCCGTGTTTACGTTGTCCACGAAAGTGTTGCCCGTTTCCGAGAAATCCAAGCCGGCGAAAATCCGCAGGGTGTTGGACATGTTCTCGTACTGGAGATCCAGCAATTCGCGGCTGCGCTTTGGCGGAAACGGGTAATAATTGGCGGCGGCGATCGAGTTGAAGGCCTTGGTGTCGCCCGAAGGCGTCGGCACGCCCAACAGATCGTAGCGCGTCGGGCTGGTGAGGTTCGTCATCGCCGCGTCCGACCCGCGCATGATCAGGGGGAGGGCGGATTGGATGGTGACTCCTGTCAGCGGCGCGGTGTGGGCCAGGCCCGATTCGATGATGGCGCGATAGAAGATGCCGTCCTGGGAGAGGTTGTTGTTTGGGTTGCCGTTCTCCCAGTATTTCTGCGAATCGAAATGGGAGCGCGACTGCCGCGGATAGGCCACGCGATGAATGACGGCGAGATCTCCGGCGTTATAGACCGGCGCGAGGAACTTCAATGACGGATGCAATGCGGCGAATCCATTCCCCAGCGCGATGCCGTTGGAATAACTGTAGGTGTCCAGGGCGGCCGAGCGCATCGTCCCCCCGGCGTCGGCGTAGGTCGTGGCATCGAAACACTGGCCGGTCGCGGCATAATTGGCGCCGCCGTCTTTCTGAATCTCGATGGTCGAACGGATACTCGCGTAGGCCGGGTCCTGGATGGGGATCACCGAGTTCAAACCGTCGTTGGCGCCGCGCAGCCAGATAAACAAAATCTTCTTTCCGTTCAAGCCGATGCTTCCCTCGGCCAGGGCGCGCTTCATCACGAACGGAATGTTGGTCAGCGTGCCAAGCGCGACGGCCAGGCTCGTTTTGAACGACTGGCTCAGAAAGGCGCGCCGGCTCAGGATATTGAAATGCTGCATAAGCTTATTGCTCCTGGAATCGGTGGAAGGTCATCAGCATGGCGACCATGCCGCGCACCCGGTTCTCGTAGGTGCTGCCGGTGTTCGAGAGCTGGCTGAACGCCGCGCCCGGCGGGGCGTTGCCCGCGTCGTCCGAATTCAGAAAACTCACGCCGGCGGCGCGGTAAAGCGACAAGTTGCCTGCGCCTTCCGCCGGATAGAGAATCCCGAGGAAATAATCCACCACGGCGCCGGCATTATTCCAACTCCCGGAAGCCAACTTCTTCTTCAACAACCCCACCGGATCCACCAGATGGCTGCCGGCATCGGTGCGGCCGCTCGCGCCATTAGTCATGCACAAGGCTTGAACATGCCGAATGCGTTCCACCAGCGTGCCGGCGCTGATCCAGGCGGGGCCCGCCTCCGGGTACCCATCCGGCTCGGCCCGGTCGAAAAGATTCATGCCGCCCATGTTGTTGAGACGGGTCGCGAAGGAGAATCCGTCGGTAGTGGCGGTGGCCGTGCCGTTGGCGTTGATCGAACGCAGCGCGCGCACGCTGCCGGCAACGTACTCCAGCGGGGTCTTCACCTTGTGTCCCACGGCAGTGTGGCTGCGGAACAGATCGGAGTTGAAGATCGTGTTGAGCACCGCGCGCAGATTACCCTTGGGCGAGCTGTTCTCCCACGCCAACATACATTCATGCACTAGTTCGGCCTCCGCCGAACGGTTCGGATCCGTATAGTCATAAAAGGCATACTCCGGCAGGCTCGCGGTCGTGGTCGGGTTCGGGAAATCATCATGCACGAACAGGCGGCACAGCTTCACGCTGAGGTATTCCTGCGTGAAGGGCAGATTCGCGAGGTGCGCGATGACGTCATACCCGTCCTGGACGCCGTTGGTGCCGGTGCGGGCCGGGATGGTGAGTTGATAGTTTTGCCCGGCCCAAGGAGGTCCGAAGCGCGCGGGTACGGTCCTGGCGGGGAAGATCGCGCCCCGGTTCGTGCCATGGTTGCCCTGTTTGAAATTGAACGCCCAGGTCCCGACAGTGTTCGCCTTGGAGGTACTGTTGGTGCCAGGATAAAAGGTGACGGAGGCCGATGCAAACGGATTGTTCACGTTCGCCGCGTCCACCAGTTCCACCGACCAGCCGGTCCAGGCGCGTGACATGAGAATGATGTCGTTTTGGTCGTAGCCGTTGTCCACGCCCTGGGTGAACAGTTCGAGCAGTTCGCGGACGTAGTTTTCGTTGGCGATGTTGTTGCCATTACCCCGGCTGTTCACCGTGTCGAGATAGACAATCATGGCCGGGCTTTCGGCGCTGATCTTCAACAGATCGTAAAAGGTGCAATTCGGATTCAGCATGGCGTTGCGCCACTTGGTCATTTCCCGGTACTCCCACTCGGTCGCCAGGATTCCCGCCGTCGTGCTGTCGTAGGTCTGGCCGGTCAGATAGTCCCGGCTCTTGCTCCATTGCGTGACGAAATGGTTTTCCCAGAACTGCGAAAGGACCTCGAGGAGTTGCCGTTGGGCCTGCACGGTGTGGAAACAGAACCATGCGCGGTATTCGCTCAGGCCGACTTCCTTTGCGTCGAGCCGCCGGGCCAGGCCGGGAATGTTCACGTCCGGCGTGCTCAACAGCGCGCTGCCATCGAGCCGAACCGTCAACGTGCGGCTTTGCGTCGCCGGCAGATACCAATAACTGACCGTGTAGGTCTGGCCGTTGACCAACGCCGGGGCGATGGTTTGCTGGACTGAATCACCGTTGCCGCTGCCCGCAGCCGTGGCAACCAGACGCAGGCTGCTGTTGCCGGAACGCGCGACCGTCGTGCCAAGCGTCGAGGCGGTAAAATCGGACGAGACGGACCAGGTGCCGGCGAGCGCGGATTCAAATCCGCCGTTCGTGAGGATGTTCGGCCCGGCTTCGGCCACGCTTCCCGCGACGAGCTTGATGTCGTCCACGTAACACTGGCCGGCGCCAGAGAGATACAGATAGAGCCGGCTGTTCGCGTTGGCCGTGCCGGTGGCCCTGGCATAAACCCAGCCGGGCGTCGGGGGGATGCCGCCCGGCGTGCTGTTCAATCCGCTGCCCAATTGCGCCCGCAGTTTGGTGGAATGAGCCCCAGGCAGATACCAGTAGCTTAACTCGACCGGGTCGGTGCTTGCGTAGGTGAGCGTGACTGTCTGCCCCCAGCTATTTGTGGTCTGATAGGAAGTCGGGAAACCCTGGCGCACATAGCTGCTGCCGGCCGAACTTCCGCTCGTGGTGGAAACGACGTGCAATGAACTGCCGCCCGAGTGGGCCGTGCCATTGGTCACCGCGCTCGAACCGCTGTGCCCGCCGGCGTTGGTCCAGGCACTGCCGGCCCCATACCCGCTTTCGAAATCGCCGTTTCGCAGCACGTTCGTGCTGAGGTACGAGAATACCTTGTTCGTGACATACACGTTTGTGCCGTTGACGACGTTGGTGGCGATATCCTGATAGTAGCGGTAGGGGCGCAAATCCATGTCGTCAACGTACATGTCACCCGGCTGGGTCATGAACAGATAGAACGGCGTCGTTGCCATCGTGCCCGTCAACATGATCTTCGTCCAGTTGGTCGTGGGGTCGCTCGGGATGGCGTTGGTGGTTTCGATGGTGTAACCGTCCATCGTTTCGGCGAGACCCTCCATGTTCAACTGTTCGCTGATGTAGGCCTGCGGGCCGATACTGTTGACGCGCTCCAGCTCGTCGGGCGTGGGGCCATAGGCCAGGCGGCTCAACACATGCACGGCCAGCACGGCGTTGCTGTTGAGCGGCGTGACACCGAGGCGATCGAACCCGTTGGGGCCGCTGTTGGCCGCGCGCCATTCATAGGCAAAGTTGGTGACTGTGACCACCACGGGGCCATTGGTGGTCGTGTTCGTGATCAGGGTGTAGCCGGTGACGTAAGGAGCGAGATAAAAATTGGTGTTCGCCGCGAACGGGCCGCCGAGGTTGGTGGCGCTGAAGAACGTGTACGCCTGGGCGGCCGGATAGGGAACGAAACGCAATGCGCGCAACGTGCCGTTCGCCGTGATGCTGTCAATGTTGGGCGGCGGCGCGTCCGAGGCGCGGGCGGACGGACAAGTGACGAAAGCGACCAGGCTCGCGAGACTGAAGGTGACTCGACTGATGCTCATGGCATGAACAAATCGTCATTATGGTGCGCACCGAGGCGGCCAAAGTCAAGTTTCCAGGCTATTCCGCGCGCTGAGAATCTACGGATGCCGCATCGCCTTCACGCCGGCGTTCCGCCGCAGGACGAATTCGCCCAATCGCTGGACAATTCCAGGAGCGCGTCTGAGTATGCGCGCCGCAAAACGTGTCGCTGCCAACACCCCGTTTCGACGACCCGCTGACCAAGGCCGTGTTTCCGCCCGGCCTGAACAACGCCTTTTTGTTTAGCGCGTTCAACGCCCTGTCCTTTCAAGTGGTGCTGGCCAGTCCGATGATCCTTTACGCGAAGTCGCTGGGAGCCAGCGCCACGGTGCTGGGGATCATTGCCGGCACGATGCCGCTGCTGGTGATCTTCCAGATTCCCGCCGCAAGCCACGTCAACCGGATCGGCTATCGGCGCTTTGTGCTCGGAGGCTGGAGCATCCGGGTGGGATTCATCTTTCTCATCGCGCTCGTGCCCTTGCTCGGTGGTCTGCTCAATCCGGCCAACCGCCTCGCGCTCTTGCTCGCGCTGCTGTTCTGCTTCAACCTCGCGCGCGGCATCTCTAGTTGCGCGTGGCTGCCGTGGATCACGGTCCTCGTCCCGGAGGCCTTGCGCGGCCGCTACCTGGGGCGCGACGCCGCGGTGCAGAACTTTGCCAGCTTCGCGGCCTTCTTGATCTCGGCGGCATTGTTGGCCGGGCAGACGAAACCCTGGCAATTCGCGGCGCTCTTTGCTTTCAGCGCGACCGCCGGCGCCGTGAGCCTTGTTTTTCTAAAACGAATTCCCGACGTGCCGCCGCCTGCCGAAACGCGCACTCCCGGAACCAGTGTCCCGTGGCTCGAGATGGCCCGCTACGCTCCGTTTCGCAAACTCCTGCGCGTTACCGTCGCCTGGTCCGTCGCCTATGGCGGTCTCGGCGCCTTCACGGTGGCCTTTCTCAAGGCGCAGGGCGGTTTGGCAGAGGACCGGATTCTGATGATCAGTTCGACGGCATTTCTGGGCGGCGCCTGCAGCCTGTGGCTGTTGGGCCCGCGGCTGGATCGCGTCGGGAGCAAACCGGTGCTTGGAGCGGCGTGCGTCGGCTGGCTGGCGGTGATGGTGGGATGGGTGACGCTCTCGGGAGGAAGCTTTGGGGTTCCGCTCGAGGCCGTTCTCGCGCTGCAATTCCTGATGGGCTTGTTCGCAGTCTTCGTGAACATGGCGAACGTCCGCCTCGCGATGGCGGTCGTGCCGGCCATGGGCCGCAACCATTTCTTCGCCATCTACTCCGTCGTGGCCAACGTCACCCTCGGCCTCGCTCCCATCGGCTGGGGCGTGTTGATTGACGCGGTAGGCTCGCGCGCGCCGGTGTGGCTCGGTCTGGAATGGAATCGCTTCACGGTTTTCTTCGCCGCTGTGGCGGTGGCGTTCGCCGTCATGCTGGCGCTGGCCCGCCGGCTGGATGAACCCAGGGCCGCCAGCATGGAGCAATTGCTCCGCGAAATCCTGATTCAATCGCCGCAACGCTTCTGGCTGCGCCTCTGGCCGCGGGGTTGAATGCGGAAGCGCCCCGGATCCCGAATGGTGCTCGCGTGGCGGCTCGCAGCGGCCAACCTTTCGAGCGCGCGACGCAACGACCGGAAGATCGGTCAAACATCTTGATTCAATCGCGCCCTCGTGTTGTAGTCGGCCGCGTGACCCAGACCACCAGTGTTTCAAGAACAGCCCTATGACGGCAACTCAGGTTGACCCACTCCCGGCCCGTGAACGCAGCCCGGAACTCGTGTCCGTGAATCCTGCGACGCTTGAGGATCTGGGTCGCGTGCGGATTTACGGTGAGGCGGACATCACGCGGGCGCTCGACTCGGCGCGAGCGGCCCAACCAAGTTGGGCCTCGCTTTCATTCAAGGAACGCGCCGCCGTGATCATGCGGGCAAAGCGACTTCTGCTGGCCAGCCAGGATGAAGTTTGCGAACTGATCACACGCGAGACAGGCAAACCGGTGTTGGAATCGCTGACCAACGAGGTTTTTCCCATCGCCAACCTGATGGATTACTTCGCCCGGAAATCCGCCAGGCTGTTGCGCGGCGAACAATTCACACTCTCGGTGTTCCGCAACAAGAAATCCCGAATCACCTACGCCCCGCTGGGCGTCGTTGCGGTCATTGCACCTTGGAATTATCCCTTCTCCATCCCGATGGGAGAGGTGGTGATGGCGCTTATGGCTGGCAATGCCGTCCTGCTCAAGCCTTCCGAATACACGCCGCTCGTCGGGCTGGAAATCGGCAGACTCTTCCGCGACGCCGGCCTGCCGGACGGACTCCTTCACCTGCTGACCGGCGACAGCGCCACGGGCGCGGCACTGGTGAACACCGCCGTGGACAAGATTTTTTTCACCGGCAGCACGCGCACCGGCTGGAAGATTGCGGAAACTGCCGCCCGCCGCGCCGTGCCGTTCGTCCTCGAACTCGGCGGCAAGGACGCGATGATCGTCTGCGCCGACGCGCCATTCGAGCGCACGGTCAACGGCGCGGTGTGGGGGGCGTTCAGCAATTGCGGCCAGGCGTGTGCGTCGGTCGAGCGCCTTTACGTAATAGAGTCCATCGCCGAGCGGTTCATCGGTGCCGTCGTGGAGAAAACAAGGACGCTGCGCGTGGGTGTTGACGGCGAGCGCCAGCAGGACATCGGCCCGATCAACAACGAAAGGCAACTCCGGATCGTGACCGAACACGTCAACGACGCCGTCGCCCACGGAGCCAAAGTGCTCACGGGCGGAAAGCGAATCGAGTCGTTGCCCGGTTACTTTTTCGAGCCGACAATTCTGGTCAACGTGACCAACTCAATGCGCGTCATGCAGGAGGAGACGTTTGGGCCGGTCCTCCCCATCGTCGTCGTGAAGGACGAGGCGGAAGCGATCCGCGAGGCCAATCGTTCCCGCTACGGTCTGCTGGCCAGCGTCTGGACGAAAGACACGCGGCGCGGCCAACGGATCGCCGCGCAACTGGAGGCGGGCACGGTCATCATCAACGACGCGATTTACACGCACAGCGCCGCTGAGACCCCGTGGTTCGGCGTGAAGCAGAGCGGCTTCGGCGTCACACACTCGAAACATGGCCTGCGCGAATTCGCCCGGATGAAGCACATCAACTGGGACTTGTTCCCTCTCAAAACGAACCTCTGGTGGTACCCTTACTCCGACAAACGCCGACGGCAATTCACACTCCTGTCAACCATTCTCCACAAGTGGGGACTGAAGCGGTGGCTTTGAATCCAGTCCCGGCTGGTTTTTCTGCGGCGGGCGCTCCGCGCCGGCCACAACGTTGCGTCCAACAGAGAAGTCACTTCGCCGAGGCCGTTCTTGTTGCCTCTTTGATTTCCACTCCGGTCTTGGGGTCCACTCGCAAGTCCAGGTTTTCCGAATCATCCGTGTAGAAAAAGAAACCCTGCATCATCTCGTCGTGGGTTTGCGGGCCGTTCCGGACGGTGGCCTTGGGATCGGGGTTGTAAGGGTTGAACGGCGAGTTGTCGAAGTGCGAACTGCATTCGACTTTCGTTCCTTTCGGGAATCGTTGCGCTCCGCGCGGCCAGACGTAACTCAACTGCCAGTCGAAGCTGTAATTGGGCAGCGCCAGCAACGTCTCGGTCTTTCCATCCGGGTAATGCGCGAAAAACGTGCTGTCCTTCCCGCGCAGATGCATGTGGCTGAACAGGCCGATGCCCGTGGCGTCGCATTCCAATTCCCGTTGGGCCGTGACGGGGTGGGCCGGCGCGCCGGGCGGAATCTTGAACTTGTAGTCGCCGATGATCTTGTAGCGAACGCGTTTGCGGATCGGCTCCTTGGCGAACCGCAGGCCGACTGAAATCTGATCGGTTTCCTCCTTGCCGGTGGTCACGTAATGGATTTGCAGCACCAGTCCCATGCCTTTGGGGATCATCATCGCCATGCCCGAATCGAGGTTCACGGGAATGCCGCCCGGGACGATGCCGGTGAGGAAATTCTTGTTCTCATCGTAAGGGCTGGTCAATGAAGCGTAGGCGAGGTTCGCGTGATGCACGACCCGCGAATTGCCGGGCATGATTTGAATCCCCTGCACCCAGGTGTCGTGCGGAAACCTGCGCGGCAGCATGACGTAGCGATAGGGGAGATAGCCGGTGGCCGGCAATTTCTGCGCCTCCGCAGCGGTGATGACTTCATCTGGTTCACCAATCCGCCATTTGGTCTGGGGAAACTCCGGCGGTTTGGGGGCCAACGTCAGGTTGCCGGGCGCTTTGCCGCCGCGCGCCCAGCGCACGATCGTGTCGCGCTCGGCCGGGGTCAGGCTCCGTTGATTGATGAAGGTCCCGAAGCCCGGATGCGCGAACCACGGCGGCATGCGTTGTTCCTCCACGACTTCCGCGATGCTGCCTGCCTTGGCAGCGACCTTTTCATAGGAGGTCAGCGTGAACGGCGCGGCCGTTCCGGGCCGGTGACATTCCGCGCAATGCTGGTTGATCAACGGCGCAATATCACTGGCATAAGTCAACGATTTGTCCGGCGGGCGGATTTCGGGAAACGTAATCGCGCAACCATCCACCGCAGTTTCTTTCACCCGGACCTTGCGTCCGGCCAGAACATCCTCGATGGCTTCCTTCAAATCCTCGCGATCCACCGATGGCTTCACGCCGCCCAGGCGATACTGGTTATCAATGCGGCCCCGATAACGGATTTTTCGCTCGGCATCGAGCACCACCACCTGCGGCGTGCGGCTGACGCCGAGCGCGCGGGCGCACTGCCCGTCGAAATCCTTCACGAACGGAAAATCCACGCCGTGCTCCAGCGCCTGATACGCGACCTCCTTGATCGAGTCGTCCGGCCCGACGTTGACGGCGAGGAATTGGGCCCCCCGCTCGCGGCCAGCGGCGGCGAGTTCCTTGAGCCGGGGGAGGTAGCGCTGCACCAACGGACAGCCGGTGGTGGTGAAAACGATCACGAACGCCTTGGGCTGGCCGAAGTCATCGAGCGTTCGCGGCAGATAGCGGATGTCCTTGAAGCCGATGTTGTCCGCTCGGGCGCCGATCGGCACTTTTTTCTCCCGCGCCTCAAGACTGGGCGACACAAATGCAGCGAGGGCCACGCAGGCCAGTGCCCGCTGGGTCAGGTGGAACAAATTCATAATCAGTCTCCGGTGCGCAAGTTCTCACTCGTATCCGTGTCTCCACTCCAACCGCCCGAGTGCCGCAGCGATTCAACCATGAGCTTGCCGCCAATTAACAATGCAAAAGCAGGTCGCGCAAGAACATTGCTCATGCCATTGAAGGATGAATCTCGAATGGTTGGACGCCTGTTCGCCTGTAATTACCTCTATGGCCACATCCTCCCAAACACATGCACGGTCACGCCTGGCTGCGACTTGCTGGCGTCGCCTGCGAGCCGCTTGAGATCCGCCCAGTCGCCGCGCACGGTGCCGTCGAAGAAGGCGCGCACCCAGGCGCGTGTGTCGGCAACGGTCTTGAGTTTCCTCGGACGGATTTCGGGCGTCATCAAGCCGTCCCAGAACGGCTCGTCGGAGAAGTCAATGTGCGTGATCCCGGGCCGGTCAATGTACACGCGCATCGCGCCGCCGGTCACCGCTCGCAGCTTTTTCTCCCAACTCGCCATGAGCCGCTGAATCTCCGCGTCGTACTCCGTGCGCGTCCGACCCGCTCGTTGGAGCTGTCCGTCAGTGGGCGGCGCAGGAAGCGTCTTCTGAATCCAGAGGAAGGGCTGTGAGCCGCTCACATCTTCACCCTTGACCGGCTGGATTGGATATTCCCCTGCCGTGCCGTCAATGTTGATGCTGCCGCGCACGCGCTCGTCGAGGAGCCGCACGGCACCAGCCGCCTGGCCGCCACGCGAGTGGCCGAACACGCCGACGCCGCGCTGAAGATCGAGGCGCCGCGCGAACGGTCCGTTCCCGTGGTCGAGAGCGGTGAGTTGGTCAATCACGAAGCTCACGTCGCGTGACCAGTGGACGATCCGCTCCTGGTAAAAGCGGCGTTCGTCCTCACGGTTTCGCGTTGTGGGCCAACCACGTTCCGCGGGCTGGAGATTGCCGAGCACGCGGCCGTCGGGGAAGCGAACGGCCCGCGCGTTGTACGGTGGATCAATGGCGGCCACGACCCAGCCGTGGCCCGCGAGGTCTTCGAGTAGTACGTGGTACGTCAGCCCTTTCATCCCGCCACCAGGCGCGAACACGACGACCGGATATCGCGCGGCACCACGCGGCAGCGCAGCATTCTCGTAGCTGAACGCGCGCATCGCCGTAATGCCCTTCACTTGCTCTTCATTCCACGGACCGCGCATCGCGTCGGCATCGGGAACGTAGGGGGCGCGCGCGCCCGAGGCGTTCGCGTCTGTGGGGTAAAAGAGATGCACCATCAACTCACGCTTGTCGCCTGGCACGCTCGTCTCCAACTCATCGCGCGCGGCGTCCTTCCAGTGAAAGCTCATCCGCCCCGTCTTGTGCGGGCCGGTGGGGGGCGGGAAGAAGATCGGCTGCCTGACAGGCTGCGACAGTCACCAGCAACGCGACGACTGAAGCCAGGAAACGGCCCATCGTGGTGGTCATCCGATTGGTTTTCACGGTCTTCCTTTTTTGTTTATGGATTGTGAGTGGCTCGCTGGGCTTCATCGGCATCACGAACGGCCAAATCATTGGAACAAACGCCAATATGATCGAAACCCGCCCGTCCTCGCGAACGTGAACGTCCCGGCGTTAAAAAAGCGGCAATCAGCTTGAATCAAAAAATATCTTGCTTTGGAAAGGAGAAAAGTGTTTTCTATAGGAAATTCAACCCCCAAACACAGAAAAGTTCTTTATGAAAAACGTCAGTCCATACCTGATTGTCGTGGCTTCTACCTTATTCGTTTCTGTGGCCCAGGCGCAATTTGTCCCCGGCGGAGTTTCCTCAGCCGGGCTAACTAGCATTGTGCCGGACAGACCCGTCTGGTGGAATCAAACAGGCAACTACTACACGAATGGCCCTATCAACAATGTCGCTGATGAGGCTATAAACCTCGCCAACTGGGAACCCAACATAAGCGTGTTGAGTGACTGCATCTTCCTCGTCGGCGCCAACACTTATGCCGACGACGGGGCGCTCGCGAATCAGAACTTCGTAGTCACTTTGCAACCGGTTGCTGGTGGCGCCCCCAAAGCCGTGTATGAATTTTACACGGACACAAATACGCCGTTCAAAGGCCCGATCAACTTGTCGCGGCAAAACGGGAATCCGCAGCGCGTGGCTGGCGACAAACGGTACGGCGCGGTCAATTACATCACCGCTGCAGAATCGTCACCCGGTCAGCTCGGCGAGTTTCAGTCGGACACTCGCTGGACCAGCAACCTCATCTACCAGGCCAACAATCGTTACGTGGCGGTGCAGCCGTTTTCACTGAACACCTCGACTCTGGTGCCGACGCCACTGTACAAGGCGTTTGATGCCGTTTATGGCAACTTTGTGGACCTCGTTAATCCGCCCCTTACACAACCCGAGGTGTCCCGAACCGGCGGCACGGTCGCTTGCCTGGACAATGGCAACTTTGTGGTAGTGATTCATGACAAGACGGCTTTCAGCAATCCGGCGGGCAACGTCACTACCTTTGGGATCGTTACGCCGGCTGGTGTCGTCGTGAAAACCAACACACTGGTGGATCCGAGGGACATCTGGGACAACGTGTGCGCGTACAAAGGCGGGTTTGCCGTTCGTTGCCATGATACAATTTACTTCCACGACAACGCTGGGAATCTTCAAGGATCCAGCCCTCAGTCCAGTAGCGGATTTGTTTTTGACACGGGCCGTGGCGATGGCACCCGAATTGCCTCGGACATCCGCAGCCCGTACGTCTTCATCGCAGCCAAGACACCGGATGCGGAGCCGAACGAGCTTACGTTGATGGTGTGGGATTCGCGGACGACCAATTTTGTCACCTCTGCGGTGATCAGCCAGACGGACACGAATCTTCACGATTTGGACCGTGTGAATATCGCGGCGGACGCCTTGGACCGTGTGTGTGTTGCCTACGAACTCAAACCGGATAAGGTTGTCTTTCCCCTATTTCAGGTGGCCGCTCGTGTCATGGCCTTTGATGGAACAAACATCACCTTCCTTACCCCGACGTTTTTTCCGTTTTTGAATCACGACGTTGACACGAATAACATTTTGGGGTATCGCACCTTCCGCCCCAGCGTCGCGATGACGACGCGGCAAATCTGCATCGCTGCCAAAGGTGAGATTAACAGCACGAACAATCCCGCCAGTGGGCCGGATACGACAACAGAAACGACCGTTTACACGGTCATCAGCCATCCGGCTCCGACCCCGCAACTAAAGGTCACGCTCTCCGGAAGCAACGTCGTCCTCTCCTGGGATGAACGATTGGGTCCCTTCACGTTACAATCGACACCGGCAATTTCACCGGCCAGTTGGGCTGACGTAAGTCCACAACCTCCCATCGTAGCAGTTGGCGGCCAGAACACCATGACCGTCGCCCAAGGGAGTGGAAACGTGTACTTCCGCTTGACAAAGAACTGCCCCTAAAACCATAAGTGGAAGCGCACAACTGGAAATCGCCATGGTCGCCAGGGTTAAACCGGGCAACCTTTTTTGTTGTGCTGGTCCATCTCCCACTCGCGGGCTTGCCACACTCTAACTGATCCAGCGCGCGTCGCTCGCGCAGCAGTGGGACTTGCTTTTCGTACGCCGGATAGACGAATCTCATCTTGTTCGACAACAAACCTGCATGACATGATTTTCGTTATTGCGATAGCATTCATTCTTACCGTGTGGAGTTGCGCTGCGCGCGTTCGAACTGACGGAGCCCGGGTCGCGTTCGGGAATTTGATGGCGGCTTTGGTGTCGGGGATCGTTGCAGGACTGGCGTTTGGCGTTTCCGCACGAATTGCCATGCGATTGTTGGCGCTGGGGATGGATGCGCCACTTCGGCTTACGGCTTCGGGAACTGTCGCGGTAATTGTCATTTTCTGGGGATTGGGCATTGGCCTCGCCTTTCCCTATTGTGCAATGTTTCGGCGTGGCAGCCGGGGTCGGCCATTGGTTTATGCGCTTGTCGTCTCTGCTGTGACACTCCAACCGTTCATTCGCGCGGCGGCGCAAGACCTGGAGGCGTCGGCGTGGAATGTGCGGGTCATTCTTGCCTCGACGTTGGTCACGATCTTGTTGTGGTTTCCGTATGCGGCCTTGCTTGAACTCGCGTTTTCGCGAATCGCTCCGTGGTTCCACAAGTGGAAAGTTTTTGGGTCGCCCGTGGGCGTTTGCTGGCGGGCAGGATAAGCACCACCCGTGCGGCGCCGGGTGGAGGTGCTTCAGGAGGCAGTCCGCCGACCGCACACGTTCAAACGCCAATAACGAATCACGAACTTTTGTTTCGTATGCAACAAAAGTTCGTGTGCGGCGAGCTGCACGGATCACACGTGTTCAACTTGCACTGGCGTCGAGGCTCGCCTTCGGGAAATATCGCGAGCACCATACCCATGTACCTCAAACGCTACTTCGTCGAAGGACTCGCCCACGCTTCGTACTTGTTCGGTGCGGACGGCGGGGCCGCGGTCGTGGACCCGAAACGAGACGTGGCGGACTACCTCGCTGATGCGGAACGCGCGGGCCTGGAGATCACCGCCGTCCTCAACACCCATCCGCACGCCGACTTTGCGAGCGGTTTCCGTGAGATCGCCGCCCGCACCGGCGCGAAGATTTACACCTCCCATCTTTCGCCCGTTACCTATGACCGCGTGCCTGCCCGCGACGGTCAGCGTATTCGGGTTGGCTCGCTCGAAGTCGAGATGATGGAAACGCCCGGCCATTCGCCTGATAGCCTGAGCTTTCTCGTTCGCGCGGGCGGTCAACCCGCTTTGGTCTTCACGGGCGATCTGCTGTTCGTCAACGACGTGGGCCGGCCCGACCTGCGCGACGCCGAGTCTGATCCACGGCAGCTTGCGGAGAAGCTCTACGATTCACTCTTTGGCAAAATCTTTTCGCTACCGGATGAAGTGAAGGTTTATCCCGCGCACGGCGCGGGTTCGTTGTGCGGGCGCGCGCTGGGCAGTGATCCATTCACCACGGTGGGGCGGGAAAGGCGCTTCAACTGGGCTGCCCAGATCAAAGACCGCGGCCAGTTCGTACAGCAGATGTTGACCAACCTGCCCGATCGCCCGGCTTATTTTGACTTCGACGTGGGCGTGAACCTGCGCGGAGCGCCACCCTTCAGCCGACTGCCCCCGCTGCGCGCCCTGGCCGAGGCGGAGGTGAAGCAGGCGGTCGCGTCCGGCGCGGTGGTCATTGACACCCGCAGCGCGCCGCTGTTCGGCGCGGGTCATTTCCCGGACAGTGTGAACATCGGTTTGGGCAGCGCGATGTTCTCAACGTGGGCGGGCTTCTTTGTCCCGGGTGATTCGAAAATTGTGCTCGTGGCCGGAGAAGCGGCCAGCGCGGTGAAGGCCCGGCTGGAACTCGCCCGTATCGGTTTCGACCAGGTGCTCGGCTTCATTGAGGCGGACACGCTGACGGAAACGCGCCAGCTTTCGCAGTTGAGCGCATCAGACCTGAAGTCATCGTTGATGCGCGGTGACGCGCCGTTCGTGCTCGACGTTCGCACAGCGGGCGAATGGCAAAGCGGGCACATTGAAACCGCGAAACACCTTCTACTACCCGCCCTTCCCAAACGCCTCGCCGAAGTGCCGCGTGGGCGGCCCGTTGCCATCATCTGCGGCAGCGGCTACCGGAGTGGCATTGCCGCCAGCCTGCTGCAACGCGCCGGTTATACCGGTCTGGCCAATGTCATGGGTGGAATGGGCGCGTATCAGGAATCACAGTGCCCGGACTGGCAGGCGGCGGATCTGGTGTTCGCCGGAGAGTACATTTGAACTTGATCCGGCTGCACTTTGCGTGCTGTCAGGATTGTCAATTCTCGAGAGCTGGCCTTAAGAGAATCCATCCTCCCACCTCCAAGCATCAGGGGATACGACCGAGAAAACAACAAGCGGAATAACGATAAGCTGCGGCTACGGCTGGAAGAGTTTTTCCACCTTCGCCCTCACCGCGGCATCCATCTTGATGAGCGGCGGCCAGGGGCGCTTGAAACCTTCGCCCGGAATTTTCTTTGTCGCGTCTATGCCGAGTTTGCTGCCGATGGCGATTTCGCTGGTGGCGTGGTCGAGCACGTCGGAAGGGTCCCGCTTCGCGGGATGAAGATGCTGTCCCGTTGCGGGTCGGTGTTGGCTACTCTTTCTTTTCCGCTGGCGACGCAGGCGCGGGCGGCGGCGCGGCGGCGGGAGCTACCGTCGCAGGTGCGGGCGCGAAAGTCGTCTCAGGCGTCGCCGGCGCCGGCGCGGGAATCGTCAGCGCGACGGGGACGTCATGCCAATGGCCGTGCTCGACGGACCAGACTTTTCCCGGCGGAGCCTCGCCGGGTGGCTGAGGCGCGGGCGTGAACTGCTGTTGGGACGGCATGGTCGGCACCGTTAGGGTCTGCGCTTGAGGCGTTCCGCCAGCAGCGGGAGAAGCCGACTGCTTCGGCGCAGCCGGAGGCTTGGAAAAAAAGTAAGTGCCTGCCGATCCGATGATCACACCGCCGGCAGCGGCTAGCGCGATCACCAAACCGAGAGGAGGTCCCTTCTTTGACGCTTCACGGGAGCCGGAGAATTTCTTTTTGTCATGGTCCATGCCGGAGAAGGTACGTCCCTGCCGAGTGGCGTCAAGCGCCCTTCCAAGGAAGGGCTGGCATGCAACAACCCTACAAAATCATGCACGGCCTTGTGGACAGCGATGCCCGTCAATGGGCCGCCGCCGGCCCACACTCCGGACAATCCTTTCCGCGCGGCGTGCAATCATAAACCCGGCCGCGCCGGTCGAATTCGAATTGGCAGCAGTCGAGCAGCAACGGCGTTGTAGCCGAGGTTAGGCGCGCGGGCGGGAACGGATGGGCCGTAACCGCGTTGCGGTTGGGGAGGTTTGGCGGACAGTGACCCAGGGTAGCTCGTGCCTCGCAAACGTGGGTTTTGGAAACGCAGCCCCGTTGGAACTGATGCCAAACGCGACGACTTCTCTACGCTTTCGGCACTTCGCCAGCCAACCGACAGGTCAGCGTGGCGATTTTGTCACCAGTGATTGTGAAACAATGGTCCATCACGAGCGGATCGGACAGGCCGCTTCGGTCGAACGTGCCGTCAACCTTTACGGTCACAATGGTCTGGCCGTCACGCTCGACGACCTCCATGACCTCCAGCGTGACGTTCACGGCGAAGATTTCGTGATCAGCCCATTCTTTGATCACAGCGATGCCGCGAATCTCCCGTCCTACATCTTTCACGACGGCGTCAGGGGCGAAGCTGGACTGAAGCGCATCAGCGTCATGGGCATTGATCGCGCGGATGTAGGCCTCGACGGGTTTGGGCATGGCTGTTTCTTTATTCATGCGCGCACCATACCACACGTCACTGACAACCCTATGTCAGGAGAGTTTTGCAGGCCACAGCCGGACCGCAACTGTGTCCGCAGGACCAGTCGCAGCGGGTTGGCAAGCGGTGACGTGCTGAAATTATCCCGACGCGTTGGCGAATTCGGGCGTGCTGCGGCTGAGCTTCGCCACAGCCGCGCTCCGGGGCAATCCCAAAGGGATTGTGGCCTCCAGCCCAAGATTGCCGAGCTTGCGAGGCTACTTTGGGTCACGATTCGGAAATAAATTCAACCGCAACGCGGTTGTGGCAAATCCGGCGAGGATCGCGATTCAATCCCAAACGTATTTCTCGTCCCATTCGATCTCGTGCTTGCGCAACAACGCGCGCAACTCGTCCTGAAATCCAATCTTGCGATGATGCTCCTCCTGTCCGGCGATGTATTGCTTTACCTGTTCGAGATTGGATTGGCTCACGGAGAAATCCGCGTAGCCGCCTTGCCACTCGAAGTCGGCGCAGTCGCGGCCGCGTTCCTTCAGCCAGAGGTTCGAGACGCGTTTCAATTCCTTCACCCATTCGGCCTGCGTGATGGTGCGTCCGAACCGGGCGAGCAGATGCACTGATCTTCCACACCACCGACGAGGATGGGCGGGCAATCGAGTTGTTTGGAGACGCCGCCGAGATACGAATGGAGCGCGTCGCGCGTGGATTTGTCGCGCAGGAATGGACGCCGGTCTTTGGTGGAGAAGACCAGATGAATGTAAACGGCGGAAAGGGATTGCGGCATGACGGAAGGGTGGTGAATCGCGTCAGCGTTTGCGAGCGCGAATCGGTGCGAGGCGGCGGCAGTGGCCAATCCCAAAGGGATTGCGTCCATCAGCCCAGGGTTGCGAGGAACGAGCTACCCTGGGAAATCGTCGAAGGAAATTCACAACCCCAACGGGGTTGCGGCGAACGTCGCGCGCAACGACGGAAATGGGAATGGCCGCAACCGCGTTGCGGTTGGACATGGTTTGCGGACGGCGACCCAGGGTAGCTCGTGCCTCGCAACCCTGGGCTTTGGGACGGAATCCCGTTGGGATTCTCGGGCGGCGCGCTGCGGAACGACGCGGCGGCGAAGGTGTTGCTGCGCTGGGCGGCGACGGAGCGCGAGGCGTGGCTGGAGGCGGTGACGAACGATCCGCTGCTGCCGGGCCGGATTCTGCCGTCCGATTACCTGGGGCAACAGGCGTGGCGGCGGCGCGTGGAAGTGCTCCGGGACGCCAGCCGGCAACTACGCACGTTCAAACCCGAATAGCCCGGTGCAACCTTTTGTTGCATATGCAACAAAAGGTTGATCTAAAGTTCAGGTATTGACCAGCGGATTGCGGGCGGTCAGTTGAGGAAATGCGGAGAAATCCCGATCCGCTGACCAAAGTTCGCGCACGCCGTGGTGCAGACAAAGCGCGGCGATTCGGGCGTCGTGAATGCGCGGGCCTTTCAGCCGCGCGGCGGTGGCGATTTCGCGCAGCCGGTCGAAGTAGCCTGAGCTTTCGGACAACAGTTGCAATTGCGGCGCGGCAAACAACGAGTCCAGAAAACCCAATGCTTCGGACAGGGTAGAGGCCGGCTTATAGATGCCAGGATGGGTGGCGATGGCGATGAATTCATGGACGCACGGCCACGGAATCGCCCACGGTGCGGATTGATGCCGCACGCCATCAACCAATTCCCTTGACGCCTTGTGGAATTCGCTGTCCTCGCGGTGCGCGTAAATCAGCAGGTTGGAATCAACCGCAATCACGCGCCGTGTCCCCGGTAGATTTCGTCGCGGATTTTTTCCCACGGGGCGTTCTTGAACTCATCCGTCAACCCGCCCCCACCCACCGTGACCAGTGGCGGAAGCTTCATGGGTTTGCCTTGCTTCTTTTTCAGCACAAGTCGCAACCCTTGCTCGGTCAATGAGCGAAACGTGGTCTTCTCCTTCCGCGCGAACCGTTGGGCACGCTCGAAAAGATCGTCGGCGATTTCAATCGTTGTCTTCATGATATGGCGACCCATATTCGCATGGCTGGCTGCCCATATCAAGCGATGTTCCCGGCGCGCTGCGGGACGACGCGGCGGCGAAGGCGTTGCTGCGCTGGGCGGCGGCGGAGCGCGAGGCGTGGCTGGAGGCGGTGACGAACGATCCGCTGCTGCCGGGCCGGATTCTGCCGTCCGATTACCTGGGGCAACAGGCGTGGCGGCGGCGGGTGGAAGTGCTCCGGGACGCCAGCCGGCAACTGTGCACGTTCAAACCCGAATAGCCCTGTGCAAACATTTGTTGCATATGCAACACAAGTTCGTCAGATGCTCTTCCAGAATCCAGCGGTCTCGTTTTGGTAAAGTTGCGTGAGCTTGCCTGCAATCAATTCTTCGTCTTGAACGGGCTTCCCCTCCGAGACAACTCGCACGACCCACAATGCGATGAGTGGGAAAACTGCCTTGCCACGTTCGCTCCGGGGAATCTCGCCGAGGCATTCGGTCATGAATCTGTGCGAATCCACCCAAGCAGATTCAGCCACTGGGAATCGCTTCAGAAGAATCTCACGCATCGTCATTTCCAAATGCGTCCTTTGACTCTCTGCGACTTCAAAATGCAACCTCAGCGCCAGTGCGGTGCATCCGCCGACAGTGGCAAGCATGTGGAACGACGACCAGTGAGGAAGTAGCATGACTTGGGGGTGTTCTCTTTCCAAGAGTGTTTGGATTACATCAACCATCATGAGGAAGGAAATAGGCGCGTCTGCTGCCTTTTCAGCGAGTGATTTTGTTTTGCCTGAGCGATTATCCAGGGGCGCGGGCTTCATTTCGAGTGCGACTGTCAACAAGTGGTGTTTCCGCTCCACGGCGTAATCGTGAGCCGTCTTGCCTTTCTTGTCCCTAACACTCGGGTCTGCCCCTGCGGTCAAGAGGCTGTGAACAACGGCGAGGTATCGTTCCTCCACAAGAGGAGTCGGATGGTCGAAATCAGCCGCCATGTGTAGTGGTGTTTTCCCTTCATACTGCTCTTGAAGATTCGGGTCTGCTCCATGCGCCAAAAGCGTTGTGAGGATGTTACCACCATAGCGTTTGAAAGTGCTCTCGGTGTGTCCGTGTCCCGAGCGACAAGCGATATGTAACGGAGCACCGTCAGGAGTGAGCGCGTTCACGTCAGCTCCTGCACGAATCAATGCAATGGCCAGAATGTTGTCGTAAGTCGCCGCAGCTTCGGACAGAGGTGTGTGGCCTGTATCGGGTGTCATTCCATCGTTATTTGAGGCGTTCACATCCGCGCGTTTTTGAATCAGCCATTTTACGGCTTCATACTGCGGATCAGGCCACGCACAGGCGTAGTGGAGAGCAGTGTCTCCTCTTTCGTCGCGAGCGTTGACGTTCGCGCCGTGCTTGTTCAGCAGCTTCGCGCCCTCCAGTGAGCAAGCTTTCACTGCGAGCAAGAATGCCTTGTCCAGTTCAGCTTGGGGAACGCGTTGCATCAGCCGCCTCTGCAATGCCGATAGATTGCCCGTGCTTGCAGCGTCCGCAAGGTTTCGTGGAAAAAGTCGTTTGAAGAGATTCATAGAATGGGGGATTGCTCGAAAGTTCTCACAAGTCGCGCTCCCGCCAGCCCCAACGGGGCTGCGGCCCAAAGCCCAAGGTTGGCGCGCCCACGCCTACCTTGGGTGAACGTGGCAAAACGGGAACAACCGCAACGCGGTTGCGGCAAATTCGTAGCGACGCCGAGCGAATGGTATTGGTCACAACCCCGTTGGGGTTGGTTTCCATTTGCGAACCGTGACCCAAGGTAGCTCGTGCCTCGCAACCTTGGGCTGGAGGACACAATCCCTTTGGGATTGGCTGATGCCGCGCGTTACCGTGCGGGCTTGGGATTGTTTGCGGCCACCGTCGCGGGTTCATGCAACGCCTCCGAAAAGTTTTCCCACCTTCGCCTTCACCGCCGCATCCATCTTGATCAACGGCGGCCAGGGGCGTTTGAAACCTTCGCCGGGGATTTTCTTCGTCGCGTCAATGCCGAGCTTGCTGCCGCTGGCGATTTCGCTCGTCGCGTGGTCGAGCACGTCGGACGGGCCTTTGGTGAAGATGCTGTCGCGTTGCGGGTCGGTGTTGGCGCAGAGGCGGAAGAGGACTTCGCTGGTGTTGTGCACGTCCACGTCGTCGTCCACCACCACGAGGTATTTGGTGAACATCATCTGCCCCATGCCCCAGAGGCCGTGCATGATTTTGTAGGCTTGCATCGGGTAGGTCTTCTTGATGCTCACGAAGACGAGGTTGTGGAAGACGCCTTCGGCCGGCAGCGCGATGTCCACGATCTCGGGGAAGTTCATCTTGAAGATCGGCAGGAAGAGTTTCACGGACGCGCCGCCGATGTAGAAGTCTTCCATTGGCGGGATGCCGACGATGGTGGCGGGACGAAACGAATGTCGAATGACGAATGCGGAATGCAGAATGGAAACCACCGAAGGCTGGCTGAAACAGTTCGCACTTCGCACTTCAAACTTCGCACTACTCGCGGGCCGGTGTGGTCGCCGAACGCGCCTTCGTCGCGCAGCGGCTCGGTCGGGTCAACGTAACCTTCGATGACGAAGTCGGCATTGGCATGGAGCGGGTTCAATTCACCGGCAATCATCCAACTCTTCGCAAACGCGGCAAAACGAATCTACGCTCACATTTTGTGACCATGCGAACTCAAAGTGTAACCTCCGCTAGACATCTGGCGTCATTCGTGTAAGGTGTTACACAAATGAACTCGTCGCTCAAATCCGCGCCACCGACCGAGCTGGTCCGCCGACTGTGCCGCACCTGGGAGGCGTTGCAGCCGGTCATTGCGCGGTCGCTCGCGGCCGAGAAGCTGGACGAACGTGTGCAGCCAGGCATGGGGTTGGTGCTGTTCGCGCTGTTTGAGGAGGACGGGCAGGTTATCCGCGACATCGCCCGCCGCGGGCAGGTTTCGCACGTGGCGGTGCTGCAACTGGTCCGGCGCCTGGAACAGGCCGGTTTCGTGCACCGCAAGGATTGTCCTGACGACGGGCGCGCCACGCGGATCTGGTTGACGCCGACGGGACGATTGATCGAAGCGCGGATGCAGGCGGCCAGTCGTCGCAATCGCGAAGTGCTCACCAGGATTCTCGGCGCTGACGATGCCGTGCGGCTGAATGATCTGCTCGGTCGCTTGCTGGATGGCTTGCGTGTCGTGAATGACGGCCATGCGCCATCCCGTTCCACGAAGAAACCCGCCCCCAACGCAAATTTACATCCAAAACGAAAGCGTGAACATGAACTCCACTCAAGCATCCAATTCAATTGATCGCGCGGTTGCGAGTTGTCTCCTCGCGCTGCTGCTGGTGTTGCCCGCCGGTGTTTGCGAGGCGCAACGCCCCGCCAATCGTGATCGCCAGACGGACTCGTGGGTCAAACCATCCGTCACTGCGGAGCGATTGGAGCAGCGCACCTTCGCGAGCGCGGCGGCGAAGACGGACGTTAGTTATCTCATTTACACACCGGCGGCCTACGACACGGCGAAGGATCAGCGCTTTCCGGTGTTGTATTGGCTGCACGGCGTCGCGGGTGGGCAACAGGGCGTGGCGGACACGGTGCGGCGATTCGACGACGCCATCCACGCCGGCAAGACGCCGCCGATGCTGGTCGTGTTCGTCAACGGCCTCACCGCGAGCATGTGGTCCGATTCCAAGGACGGAAAAGCGCCAGTTGAAACCGTCTTCATCCGGGAACTCATTCCGCACATTGACGCGAATTTCCGCACCATCGCCGCGCGCGAAGGCCGCTGCATCGAAGGCTTCAGCATGGGCGGCTTCGGCGCGACTCGGGTGGGGTTCAAGCACCACGACGTGTTTGGCGCGGTGTCGTCGCTCGCGGGCGCGCTGCAAAGCGGGGGGAGCGGGGATATTTTCCAGCGCGTTTTTGGCGGCGACCAGGAATACTTTCAGGCCAACAGCCCGTGGACGCTGGCGGAGCAGCAGGCGGCGGTCATTCGGACGCGGACGCTGCTGCGCCAGGTCGTGGGCGACCGCGACACGACGCTGAACGCCAACCGACAATTCGACGAGCATCTCAAGAAGATCGGCGTCCCCCATGAGTTCGAAATTCTGCCCGGCGTGGGCCACAACCCGAACGACATCTACGGGGCGCTCGGTGAGAACAACTGGGCGTTCTACCGGAAGGCGTTCGGCACGCCGGACAAGGCCGCCGCGAAGCCGGGCGCCCCGACGGGTGTGGAATTGTCAAAGGACACGAAACCCGCTTCCGCCGTCGCCGCTGACCGTTCAGCGAACGGCGGCAGCAAGGCCGACCCGACTCCGAAGGCCCAGCCTCCAGGTCTGAAATCCGATTCCCTGCGACGCACCAGTCCCGGCACCGGTCGGGGAGCGATGCCGCAGATAACATTCGACCAGTGGTTGCGTCGGTTCGATGCAAACGACGACGGCAAGGTCAGCAAAGACGAGTTCACCGGCCAGCCGCCGGCCTTCCATCGGATGGACGCAAACAGCGACGGCATCGTTGACCAGGCCGAGTTCGAGAAATCCAGGCAGAACCGGCCGCGTGCGGGGAGTCCCAGTGCGAGCGGCAGGCCACAAACAGGAACTGACGGCGACTCCTCGCGTCGCAAGATGCAGGAGCGAATCGAATCCCAGAGCGTGAAGGTCGGAGTGGCCGTGCCGGACGCGGACGTCTTCACGCTCGGCGGGAAAGCGGTTCGGTTATCATCGCTCTGGAAAGAGAAACCGCTCGTGTTGGTGACCGCCTCCATCACCTGCCCCATTTCGGTGGACAGTTGCCCCTCGCTCAAGCCGCTCCAGGAACTGCATGACGCGCGCGTCAACTTCGCCATTCTCTACGTGAAGGAGGCGCACCCGGCTGAGGAGGGCAAAGCCCGGTCACCCGGGAGGCGCGCGGATAGCGCAGTGGCGACCGGCTCCGGTTCCCATCCGCAACCGGCCACGCTGGCGGAGCGCCGGGAACTGGCGGCTCTGTTCCACAAGCATTTTGGAAACCCGATCCCGGTGTATGTGGCGGACATTCAAAACACGCTGCCTCACAGACTGGGCACCGGCGCCAACAGCGGCCTGCTCATCGATACCTCGGGCAAACTGGTGGCCAAGCACGGCTGGTATGACCCGGACGAAATGCGGCAGGCCATCGCGAAACTCCTGGCGCAAGACACCGCTGCCGACGGCAAGCCGTAATCACACCCCATGACGCAAACTATGAACTCACCAACCTCCACGATTCTGCAAAATCGAAACCTCTCTCGCAGGACCGTTCACGCGCTTCTGTTCCGGGTGCTCATCGGCCTGATGGCCGCTGACACGTTCGTGCTCACGATCCAGGCCGCCCCGCCGACGATCTCGAACATCGCCGATCAGAGCACGCCGAAGAACAAGGCCACGGGTGCGATCGCGTTCACGGTGGGCGATGCCGAGACGGCGGCTGGGTCGCTGGTCGTCACGGCCACGTCGTCGGACACGACGCTGGTGCCGAACTCATACATCGTCCTGGGCGGCAGCGGCGCCGACCGCACGATCACGCTCACGCCAGCCGCGAACTTGATGGGCACGAGCACGATCACCGTCACCGTCACGGACGGCGACGCGAACAGCGTCTCGGACACGTTCGTGCTCAGAGTGCGCGGTGTCATCGCGACTTCCATCGGGGCCGGCAGCACGATGAACGGCACGTTCGAGGGCCACACCTTCGCGGTCATTGAGGACGGCACGCTCCGCACTTGGGGGGCCAACAATGAAGGGCAACTCGGCGACGGCAATGCGACACCGCGCAACACTACGAACAAGTATGACTTTGATTCGGATGTCCCGATTGAGGTCCCCGGCATCACCAACGCCATAGCGGCGGCCGGCGGGTTTTATCACATCGTCGTGCTGCTCGGTGATGGCACACTGCGGGCCTGGGGCAATAACCAATACGGCCAACTGGGCAACGGCACCACGACTCGGTCGTTCACGCCGGTCGAGGTCAGGCTCGCGTCGGGCCAATTGCTTTCCAACGTCGTCGAGATCGCCGCCGGCGACTATCACTCGGTCGCCCGACTCAACGATGGCACGGTGTGGGGCTGGGGCTGGAACAAAGACGGGCAACTCGGCACCGGGACGACCAGCGGCAATGCACCGAACCCGACGCCCGTGCCGGCCACGAACATATTGACGGCGACCCATCTCACTGCCCGGTTCCGTCAAACCTTAGTCCGACTCTCCGACGGCACGCTCCGCGGCTGGGGAGAAAACTTTGGCGGGCAGCTTGGCAACGGGACTACCAATAATTCCTCGATCCCCGTGCCGGTTTTCGGGATTACGAACGCCATCGCCCTTGACTCGGGGGACCATCACGCCATGACGGTCCTTGCGGACGGCACCATCAGGTCCTGGGGGCGTAACGTCGAGGGCCAACTTGGGGATGGCACGACCAATCGGGCCCTGACCCCCGTGATGGTCGTCGGGATTTCCAACGCGTTCAGCGTCACGGGCGGGGACATTCATTCGGGCGCGCTACTGGCCGACGGCCGGGCGAGATGCTGGGGGCGCAACGTCGCCGGCGAACTGGGCAACGGCCAGGCCGGCGCCTCGTCCAAGGTGCCAGTCGCCGTGCTCAACCTCACCAACTTCACTGCGCTCGTCGCGGGCGGCCTGAGCACCCACGGAATGCTGGCCGACGGCACGGTCTGGGGGTGGGGACAAAACGCCCACGGCCAGCTCGGCAACGGCAAACACGGCCTGAACAACCCGGCCGGCAGCGGTCGAGATCAGGAACATTCCACGCTGCCCGAGCAGGTCATCGGCATCGGCAACCCGGCCACCAACGGCAAGCCCACGCTCACTGACATCACCGACAGGGCGATCGCCCAGGACACGCCGACCGGCGCGATCTCGTTCACCGTCGGCGACGCGGAGACGGCCGCCGTGGCGCTCAGCGTCACGGGCGGCTCGTCGAATCAGACGCTCGTGCCCAACGGCAACATCCTCTTCGGCGGCAGCGGCGCCAATCGCACCGTGACGATTACGCCGGCCGCCGGCCAGAGCGGCACCGTGACAATCACCGTCGCGGTCGCCGACACCGACGGCGGCGCCGCCTCCGACACGTTCGTGCTCACGGTCAACCCAGGCACCGGCAACACCCCGCCGACGATTTCGGACATCACCAATCAGACCACGATAGAGAACACGCCGACCGGGCCGATCGCCTTCACCGTGGGCGATGCGGAGACAGCGGCAGGGTCATTGACCGTCATGGGCATCTCATCGAACGCGACGCTCGTGCCGAATGCGAACCTCGTCTTCGGCGGCAGCGGCGCCAGCCGCACCGTGACCGTCACGCCTGCGGCCAATCAAAGCGGCAGCGCCACCATCACCGTCACCGTCACCGATGGGAACGCCATGACGGCCAGCGACACGTTCGTGCTCACGGTCAACTCAGGTAATACTCCGCCCACGATCACAGACATCGCCAACCAGACCACACCAGTGAACACGCCAACCGCGGCGCTCGCCTTCACCGTCGGCGATGCGGAGACGGCCGCTGCCTCGCTGACCGTGGCGGGCAGCTCGTCAAACACGACGCTCGTGCCCAATGCGAACATCGTCTTCGGCGGCAGCGGCGCCAGCCGCACCGTGACCGTCACGCCTGCGGCGAATCAAACCGGCAGCGCCACCATCACCGTCACCGTCACCGATGGCAACGCCATGACGGCCAGCGACACCTTTGTGCTCACCGTCGGCGCGGTCGCCATCATCCCCGCCCCGAAACCGGCCGGGGCCTATTTGCTGAACCAGGCAAGTCTGGGGCCAACCGGGCTGCTGAACGCCTACACCAGCGGCATCGCCGCCGAGACCGCCAGCGGCAAGAACCTGTTTGTCGGCTACGTGCTGCGCGTCGCGATGGAGGACCTCATCACCAACGACAACGACACCAGCGGCGCCATCCAGTGGGACTTCAGCCCCATCATCAATTCGCTCACGGCCATCCAGCAGCAGACTGGCGGTGTGCGCGCCGCGGGCACCCGCGATGTGGTGACACTTCAGGTTCTGGTCTTTCCTCAACTGGTCACTGGCGGGACTCAGCCGCCCCCCATCCTGCTGGCGCAGATTCCCGACAACGAAGAGTATGTGAACACCGGCATCACCTTGCCAGTGCCGTGGAGTCAGGCCGCGGTGGCCGTGTTGGAGGGTTTCTACACCGCCCTGGCCAACATGCCCATCACCGACTACTCGCAGGCGGGCAATCCCACTGTGCTGCTGAAGGACCATCCCACGCTGGTCAACATCAATTGCGCGCCCATCGGCCACAAAGGCTACCGCGACAACAATTCGACCACCAAAATCCCGACTATCGCGGGCTACGACCGCGACCTGTATGTGGCCGGCTTGCTCGGCAGCATCGCCGCCGGCACCACGGCGTTTCCGCACGACTTCGGCTTTGTCGAATACTTCGGCTTCAACGACTCGAAGGACGCACAATACGGCGAGACGCTGGACGAGCGCGT
>Ga0247727_10001736_pt1:0-20000 | contig 50908 bp, 34 predicted proteins | sample WisWelCaveWW1625_FD_202498 | JGI IMG/M metagenome (GOLD analysis project Ga0247727, IMG submission 202498) | Biofilm microbial communities from Wishing Well Cave, Virginia, United States - WW16-25 | ecosystem: Environmental > Aquatic > Deep subsurface > Groundwater > Cave microbial mat...
GAGCGCCCGGTTCTGTCGGCGGTGACGTACCAGGAGAACAAGGTCGTCACTCGCACGGCGATCGAGGACCGGCTGCGGGAGCGGGACCTCACGCTGCGTCTGGGCAAGCCGATCGACATGGGGGCCGTGTTCTTCGCCCAGACCGCGATCCGTGACCTGCTCGCCGAGAAGGGACACCTCGACCCGAGCGTCACCGTGGACGTGAGCAACGTGACGGAAACGACGCGCGGTGTTCATTTCGGCATCGTGCCGGGAGGCAAGACGCGGATTCGCTCGATCGACTTCACGGGGAACGAGGTGCTCTCGGACGGTCGCCTCAAAGGCGAGCTCAAGCTGACCCAGGAGAGCAAGTGGTACTGGCCCTGGTCGAGCAAGAGCCTGTACCATCCGGCCAAGTGGGATCAGGACGCCGGCGGCCTGCGAGACCTGTATCAGAGTCGTGGGCATCTCGATGTCGAGATCCGACCTCCGATCGTCACGGTCGAGGCTCAGGATCCGCCGAAGAAGGCGCCAGAGGCGGTGGCGGACGCGCCCCCGCCGGTCGCGACGGAGCCCGACGGAGCGAGCGGCGAGACGCCCAAGGCCGAGGCCAAGCGCGCGCGCAAGGCGGAGAAGAAGCGGGAGAAAGACGACAAGCGGAAGACCTGGGTCGCGCTACAGGTTCCGGTCGTCGAAGGGCCACAGTACACCCTCGGAACGGTCACGGTGCACGGCGCGACGGTCGTTTCGGAGGCCACGATCCGCAAGGCGATCCCGCTCCAGGAGGGGGACGTCCTGGACAACGGGAAGCTCAAGGGCGCGATCGACCAGATCACCAAGGCGTACGAGAATCGGGGCCATCTGTACGCTCAGGTCGTCCGGCGCATCGAGCGTCGCGAGGGGCAGAACGTCGCCGACGTCGCGGTCCAGATCGACGAGGACAAGCCGTATCATGTGGCCCGAATCGACTTCACCGGGAACACGTCGACGCGAGACGTCGTGCTGCGCCGGGAGGTTCTCCTGGCCGAAGGCGACCTGTTCAACCGCACGGCCCTCGATCTGTCGAAGGCCAAGATCAACCAGCTCGGGTACTACGAGATCACCGGAGAGCCGACGGTCGAGCCCATCGAAGGCGAGTCGCGCGTCAACGTGCGTTTCGCCGGGGAAGAGCGGGGGCGAAACGAGATCCAGATCGGCGGGGGCTACAGCGGCGTCGACGGCGCGTTCTTCAACGGCGTGTACTCGACCCGCAATTTCCTGGGTCGGGGTCAGATCGTGTCCGTGGCCATGCAGATCGGCGGTCGCTCCAACCGGTTCCAGATCTCGTTCCAGGAGCCGTGGTTTCTAAACCGTCCGTACCGGTTCGGGGCGAGCCTATTCCGGCAGGATGTCGATTACGGTTCGACGCTGACGAGCACCAGCTCCGGCGCGGGCCTCGTGCTGGGCAAGCGCCTGCGACGATTCGGCAGCTTGGACCTGTCGTATCGGTTCCAGGATGTGACGTCCGAGTCCGTTCTCGTGGGTGGGACGACCCCGACGACGATCACCACGACGACGACGGTGTCGAGCTTGACGCCGCTGTACACGTTCACGACGATCAACAATCCGTACCGTCCGACACGCGGGCGATCGCTCACGACCAGTCTGCAGATCGCCGGCGGGCCCCTCGGCGGGGATACGTCGTTCCTCAAGCCGATTCTGACGTTCATCGGATACCGGCGGTCGTTCGATCGATCAATGTTCGCGCTGCATGCGCAGGTCGGGGCGGTCCGCGAGTGGCAGGGTGGGAGCGCGCTGACCGGTTCGAACATCGAGGGCGTCCCGCGCTTCGAGCGGTTCTGGCTCGGCGGAGAGACTCTCGGCCCGCGCGTGTTCGAGACGCGCAGCATCACGCCGCTGCGGTACGTCGAGCTGCAAGACGGCATCATCGTCGATGTGCTGGGCGATCCGCGGTTCGTTTCCGTCGACGACCTGGTGACGAGCGGCGGGATTCCCGTGCTCGTCGAGATCGGTGGAGACAGGTTTTTCCTCGTGCAGCTCGAGCACGTGTTCTCCATGAACGAGCAAGTGGAGGTTGCGGCGTTCGTCGATGCGGGGGACGCCCTGGCCGAGGACCAGTCGCTCAACCTCGACACGCTACGCGTGTCGGCGGGGATCGAGCTGCGGTTCCATCTGCCGATCTTCCCGGTGCCCCTGCGGCTGATCTACGGGGTGCCAATTCAAGAGTTGACCAGCGACCGTACGAGCAACTTCACGTTTTCCATCGGGCGGAGCTTCTAGGTCCCGCCCTCGCCAAGGAGATCAGGGATGGTCAGCAGTAGAGCGTTCCTCAGGGCCATCGTGGCAACGGCCGTGCTCGTCGTGGGCACGAGCGCCGCCTCGGCGCAGGCCGCCTTCAAGGTCGGCGTGTTCGACTCGCAGCGACTCTCCGAGGAAACGACCGAGGGCAAGCGGGTCCAGACGCAGCTCAAGGAGGTCCGGGCCCAGCGGGAGAAGGAGATCGAGGACGAGGCAAAACGGCTCCAGGGTCTCCAGCAACAGCTCGAGCAGAGGGGCCTGTCCCTGTCCGAGGAGCGGCGCACGACCCTAGAGATCGACATCCGGCGTGGGGCCCTCGAGCTCGAGGGCCGGAAGGACATCGCGTCCCGCGGCTTTCAGCTCGAGATCGCCGCGGCCGAGGCCCGGTTCAACGAGAAGCTGCGAGCCGCGATCGGCGAGTTCGCCAAGCAGGAGCAGTTCACGTTGATCCTCGAGGGTTCCGCGGTGGCGTGGGCGTCAGCGTCGATCGACGTGACCACGGCCCTGATCGACACGTTCAATCGCATGTTCCCTGCGCCCCCACCCGCGTCGCCGTGACGCGCAGCGCAGGATCGGGTCGCTGAGGCATAATCCCGCGTCCGGGTGGAGACGCGTCGCCGGGGAGAATCGTTGAACGGACCGTTGCGGCTCGGGGAGATCGCCCAGCGCGTGGGCGGGTCCGTCGTCGGCGACGCCGGTCTCCTGATCCGCGGCGTGGCAACGCTCGAGGGGGCGGGTCCCGAGGACCTCGCGTTTTTCACCCACCCGCGGTACAGGGGACTCGCCGAGACGAGCCAGGCCGGCGCGATCCTGACCCGACCCGGTTCCGGCCTCGGCGGCCGGACGCGGCTCGAGGTCGCCGACCCGCAACTGGTGCTGGCCCAGATCCTCGAACTGTTCCATCCCCGCGCGGCGAGGCGCCCCGGGGTGTCGGATCGTGCGCACGTCGGTGCGGACGTCCAGCTGGGACACGAGATCACCGTGGGCCCGTTCGCCGTGATCGAAGACGGCGTCGCGACCGGCGACCGAATCGTGGTGGGCGCGGGCGCGTTCGTCGGGTCGGGCTGCCGGATCGGCGACGACACGGTCGTGATGCCGCGGGCGGTGCTGTATCCGGACACCGTCGTTGGCCAGCGGTGCCTGATCCACGCGGGCGCCGTGCTCGGCGCGGACGGGTTCGGGTTCGCCACGGTGGCCGGCCGGCATCACAAGGTGCCGCAGGTCGGCCGCGTGGTCGTCGAGGACGACGTCGAGATCGGTGCGAACACGACGATCGACCGGGCGATGATCGGCGAGACGCGGATCGGCGAGGGGACCAAGATCGACGACCTCGTCATGGTGGCCCATGGCGTGCGCCTGGGGCGGTCGTGTCTCCTCGCGGCCCAGGCCGGCATCGCGGGCAGCTCGCGACTCGGCGACGGCGTCACGTTGGCTGGACAGGTCGGGGTCGCAGGGCATCTGGAACTCGCTGCGGGGACGGTCGTGGCCTCGAAGGCTGCGGTGTACGCCGACGTTCTGGAAGCGGGTCTGGTGGCCGGCATCCCCGCGACTCCGCACGTGCGGTGGAAGCGCTCGCAGGCCCTCGTGGCGCGACTCCCGGAGATCCGAGCCGAACTGCGGGAGTTGCGGCGTCGGGTCGCGGAGCTCGAGGCCAAAGGAACAGGGTGAGCTGGGAATGGGCGAGATGGACGTCCGCTGGATCCTGAACAGTCTCCCGCACCGGTATCCGTTCCTGCTCGTCGACCGTGTGCTCGAGCTCGAGCCGCGACGCCGGATCGTCGCGATCAAGAACGTGACGGCCAACGAGCCGTTCTTCGCCGGCCACTTTCCGGGCATCCCGATCCTTCCCGGTGTGCTGATCCTCGAGTCGATGGCCCAGGCCGGAGCCGTTCTGCTACTCCAGGAAATGCCGGATCGCCGGTCCAAGCTCGTGTACTTCACCGGGGTGGACGCAGCGCGCTTCCGCCGGATCGTCGTCCCGGGAGACCAGCTCCGTCTCGACGTCGAGGTGCTCCAGCTTCGGGCACGCGCGTGCCGCATGCGCGGGACCGCGACCGTCGATGGCCAGCTCGCCGCCGAGGCCGAGCTGCGGTGCGCGTTGGCCGAGAGAGACCCGTGACGGTCACGATCGACCCCCGAGCCGCGGTCGATCGGTCGGCCGAGATCGGACCGGATGTGTACGTCGGTCCGTACTGCACGATCGGAGCGCAGGTCGCGATCGGCGCGCGCACGCGGCTCGAGTCCCATGTCGTGGTCGAGGGGCCGACGACGATCGGTGCAGACAACGTGATCTCACCGGTCGTGGTGCTCGGAGGCCCGCCGCAGGACGTGAAGTACCGTGGAGAGCCGACACGCCTCGAGATCGGCGACCGGAACCGGATTCGCGAGGGCGTCACGATGCATCGAGGGACCGAGCACGGCGGAGGGCTCACGCGGGTCGGGGACGACAACTTCTTCATGGTCCACGCCCACGTCGGGCACGACTGCCGAGTGGGAAGTCGGACGACGTTCGTGAATGCCGCCACGCTCGCCGGACACGTCGAGGTCGGCGACGATGCGACGATTGGAGCGTTCTCGGGCGTTCATCAGTTCTGTCGGGTGGCGCGCTTCGCGTTCATCGGGGGCTACTCGGTCGTGACGCGGGACGCCCTGCCGTGGGTGTTGACCGTGGGCAACCGGGCCCGCGCGTACGGCCTGAACGTCGTGGGTCTGCGTCGATCCGGGTATACGCGACCGACGATCGACGCGATCCGGCGTTGCTACCGGCTGCTGTTCCAGTCGAAGCTGACGCTCGAGGAGGGGCTCGCCCGCGCGGAGGCCGAGCTGGGGGAGGTCGAAGAGGCGCGGTATTTCCTCGATTTCGTGCGCTCGAGCCGTCGCGGGGTGTGCCGGTGATCGACTCTGGCGGTGCGTCGGGATCCGCACCGCCGCTGCGTGTCGCCGTCGTCGGCGTGGGTCACCTCGGGCGTCACCACGCGCGCCTGTACTCCTCGATGCCCGAGGTCGAGCTCGTCGCGGTCGTCGACCGGGATGGGGCGCGGGCTCGCGCGATCGCCGGCGAGTACTCGTGTACCGCACTCGATCGGGTCGCCGAGCTCGCGGGTCGCGTCGACGCGGTGAGCGTGGCGGTTCCGACCGCGTTCCACGCCGGCGTGGCGGTCGAGCTGCTCGAGGCGGGGGTCGACGTTCTGGTCGAGAAGCCGCTGGCCCGTGAGATCGAGGAAGCCGACGCGATCCTCGCCGCCGCCGATCGAAGCTCGCGGCTCGTCATGGTCGGTCATACCGAGCGCTACAACCCGGCGGTCCGGGCGCTGCTCCGTGCGGTCGACGTTCCGCGGTTCTTCGAGATCCACCGACTGGCCGCGTTCTCGGCCCGCAGCACCGACATCGACGTCGTGCTCGACTTGATGATCCACGACCTGGATCTGCTGCTCGAGCTCGATGGGACGGAGGTCTCTTCCGTCGATGCGGTGGGGGTTGCGGCGCTCACCGACAAGGTCGACATCGCCAATGCGCGGATCCGCTTCGTTTCCGGGTGCGTGGCCAATCTCACGGCGAGCCGGATTTCGGCCGAGCCGCTACGACGGATCCGGGTGTTCCAGTCGCGCACCTACCTGTCGTGCGACACGAACGCGCGGCGAGTCGAGCGGTACCGGCTCGTTCCCGGGGCCGGTGGCGCGCCGTCGATCGAGCACGACGAGCTGCCGGTCGAGTCGGGCGAGCCACTGCACCTCGAGCTCCGGGCGTTCGTCGACGCGGTCCGGACGCGCCAGCGGCCCTGGATCGACGGGCACAAGGCGCGGCGCGCTCTCGTGCTCGCGCATCGCGTGCGCGACGCCTGCGCGCCTCGGTCGTGACTGCGCTCCTGCGCCGCGATCCTGTCGCCCGGTTCCTCGAGGCCAGGATCGCCGATGGCTGGATGCCCGGCGCTACGTGGTGGGTCGAGGCCCGGGGTCGGGTCGTCAGCCGGGGTGCCTTGGGCTGGGCCGCTTGCGAGCCGGTCCGCGCGGTCGTATCCGAGACCACGCCGTACGACGTCGCCTCGCTGACCAAGCCGCTCGTCACGGCGCTGCTCCTCGCGAAGCTCGAGGAGGAGGGGATCGTCGACTCCGCGACGGAGGTCGAGTGCTGGGTCGAGGAGACTCGCGGATCCCCGCTCGGTTCGGTGAGCCTGCTCTCCCTCGCTCGACACGAGGCCGGACTTCCGGCCTGGCGACCGATCTACCTCTTCGCAAGCGATCTCCCGGGCTATCTGCACTGCATCGTGCGGGAGGCGCGGGCGGAGCTCCGAGGCGAGAGCCTGTACTCGGATCTTGGTTACATCGTTCTGGGAGCCGCTCTCGAGCGGGCGGCCGGCGCATCGCTCGATCGACTGTTCGAGCGGATCGTCGCCCGCCCGCTCGGTCTGACCCGCTCCGGATTCTCCGTTGCCGGGGGGCACGTTCCCGACGCCGCGGCGACCGAGCGCGGGAACGCCTACGAGCGCGAGCTGGCGGGCTCTCCCCGAATCCCCTACGCATGGCGGGAGCGGATCGTGCAGGGCGAGGTGCACGATGGCAACGCGTGGGGGCTCGGCGGAGCGGCAGGCCACGCGGGGTTGTTCGCGACCGCCCAAGAGGTCGCAGCGCTCGGACGCGAGATCCTCGGACCGGGGGTGCTCGGTCTCGGCACGCGCGCTCGGGAGCGGATGCTCGTCGCGTCGAGGTCGGGGGCGCGGACCGCAGGCTTCGTTCCAGCCGCACTGTCCCAAGCGGTGCGTGGCCTGCTTCCTGCCGGGAGTCCGGGGCATACGGGCTTCACCGGGACGTCCATCTGGCTCGACCCGCCGAACCAGGCGATTCATGTGCTCCTGACGAACCGCGTGCATCCCGTTGTCCCGGTCCGGAACTTCCAGTTGCTGCGACGAGCGTTTCACCGGTTGGCCACGGGGGTAGCCGGGGCCGGTTGACGGCAGCCCGCAGACGGCGATCCTACAATGCCGAGGCACATCGAGGCCGGCGCGAGTTGCGCCCACGGGTGTCAGGTGAGCGGACGCGGTCGAGCCCGGTCGGAACCACGATTCGGTCTGGGTACGGCGCTCGTGGTCTCGGTCGTGCTCCATCTGATCCTGACCGTGCTCGGATGGTGGCTCCCGGCGACGAGCTCGGAGGCCCGGGTCCAGGATCGGGAGGACGCCGTCCTGCGCTTCACGTTCGCAGCCGATCCACGCGACACGCCCGCGATCGAGACCCCAGGCGAGCTTCCCGTTCCGCAGCCGACATCGCGTAGACAGCCGGCCGAACCGACCACTGTGGTCGAGGCCCAACGTCCTCAGGCGAGACCCACCCGGGACGCGCAGATCGTTCCCGAGCTGACGGAGCCGGTGGACGGCGGACCCGATCTCGGGACCGAGTCGTCCATGCCCCAGGAAGACCGGGCGGCGAGCCACCTGTCCGGAACGGAGGCCCAAGGACAGCGCCCGTCGCTCGATCTCGGGAGAGCGGTGCAGGACTTCGGCGAGAAACTCGAGCGCTCGAGGCCCACGGTGCGCCGAGGGAACGCACCCGACGGAACGTTCGTTCCCGACGCAGGGCAGTTCCCGACCACCGGCTACGGGATGGGAAACCTGACCTTCGAGACGCGGGACTTCGACTGGAGCGACTACGCCAGACAGATCTACATCGCGATATGGCGGGCGTGGCATCGCCGTCTGTACGAGACGGTCGACGACTTCGAGAAGTGGGCGTATGCGAACGGGTGGTTCCTGAATCACGAGAACCGGATTCGATTCGTGATCGAGCGCTCCGGTCAGGTCAGCGGGATCGTCGTCGAGGGCGCTTCGGGGTGTGCCCCGCTCGACCTGTCGGCGACGCAAGCGCTCGCGGAGGTCATTCTGCCTCCCCTGCCGAGCGACTTTCCCAAAGACCGCGAGGTCGTCTACGCCCGTTTCGTGGCCGAAGGGCGGATTCAGGACATGCGCGCCGTCCTGTCGACGTTGAGGCGCTACGGGTTGTTCTGAGCCCCGTGACGGCCCGCGCGGCCGTCGCCCACGGTCGCGCGGGCCGTTTGCTATAGTTCGGCCGAATGCCCAAGTCGTTTCGCCAGTTCGCGCTGGCCCCCGAGATCCTCGCCGCGCTCGACGAAGCGGGGTATGTCGCACCGACGCCGATCCAGGAACGGGCCCTCCCGGCGCTCCTCGCCGGGCGGGATCTGATCGGGGTCGCCGAGACGGGTACCGGTAAGACGCTCGCGTTCCTCCTGCCGATCCTGCAGAACCTCGAGCCGGGAGGCCCCGATCCGCGAGCGCTCGTGATCTGCCCGACTCGCGAGCTCGCCCAGCAGGTGGCCGCGGAGGCCGAGAAGTTCGGTGCGCGGCGCGGCATGCGGATGAGCCTCGTGTATGGCGGAACGTCGAGCGGCGAGCAGAAGCGCAAGTTGGTGGCGGGCTGCGATCTCCTGATCGGCACGCCCGGTCGACTCCTCGACTTCGTCCAATCGGCCTGGGTCTCGCTCCGTCGAGTGCGTCACCTCGTGCTCGACGAGGCGGACCGCATGCTCGACATGGGGTTCATTCACGACGTCGACACGATCCTTCGGCGAACACCGGCGAGCCGACAGACGATGCTGTTCTCGGCAACCGTACCCGAAGCCGTGCGTGCGCTCGCCGACCGCTACCTGCACGACCCGGAAGTGATCCGCATGCACGCGGGGACGCGGGTCGCGCGGAGCGTCGAGCATCGGTTCGTCGAGGTGGCCCAGAGCCGCAAGGTCGAGCGACTGCTCGAGCTGCTCGCGCGCGAGAAGCCGGGAAAAGTGCTCGTATTCACGGCGACGCGGGAAGGGACCTCAGAGCTGGCGTCAGCGCTTCGCCGTGGCCGCCATCACGTCGTGTCGTTGTCGAGCCTCCTGTCCCAGGCAAATCGAGAGCGAGCGCTCGAAGCGTTCCGTTCGGGAGCATGCCCGATTCTCGTGGCCACCGACGTCGCCGGCCGGGGGCTCGACATCATCGATATCGATCTCGTGGTGAATTTCGACGTCCCACTCCAGCCCGAGGACTACGTGCATCGCATCGGCCGGACCGGGCGCGCCGCGCGCGCGGGCAAGGCGATCACCCTCGTTTCCGAGATGGACGAGCGGCGGGCCGTACACATCGAGCGGCTACTCGGCGAGAGCATCGTTCGGGAGCGGGCGGTTGGCGCGGCGCCTCGTGAGGCGGCGCCCTCGCCTCGGCGCAGCTCGCGTCGGCGTGCGGCCCGCGGGCGGACGACCCGCCGTGGCGGAGCCGCCTGAGGGCCAAGGCGTGGCCTCAAGGTCGATTGCACGATCGGCAGGGCGCCCGTACCATGCGTCGCATGTCCTGGATCGACATGCTGCGCGCCGGTGGTCCGGTGATGCTCCCGCTCGGGGTCTGCTCGCTCCTCGTGCTGGCGATTGCGATCGAGCGCGCGGTCAACCTCCGCAACTCCAAGGTGCTCGACCCGGGGATCGTGGCGCGGGTCAGCGCCCTCGTCGAGGAAGGGCGCGTCGACCGCGCGGTCGGGGTCTGCCGGACTCAACCCGGGCTCTTCTCGAACATCGTTCTCGCCGGTCTCGAGGTTTCCGAAAGAGGGGAGACCATGGCCCGTGCGGCCGTCGAGGACGCAGGGCGCCATGAGACGGCGCGCCTGTCCCGGTATCTGAACGCCCTCGGGACGATGGCGGCGATCGCGCCGCTTCTCGGCCTGCTCGGCACCGTATTGGGAATGATCGACGTTTTTCGCACGATCGCGAGCGGGGGTGGGGGTGCATCGGACCTCTCGGGAGGCATCTCCGAGGCACTGATCACCACGGCGTTCGGCCTGATCATCGCGATTCCCGCGCTCGTGGCGTACAACCTGTTCCAGGCCAAGGTCGACGGGATCGTCACCGACCTCGAGCGGGAGTCGCTACGTGTGCTGCGGATTCTGTTCGACGGCGGTCCGGCCCGGGTTCGATCGATCGACACTCGCGCCGCGACCGTGGAATGAGCGATGCAGTTCCGGCGCCGGACCCGACCCGATTTCACGCTGAACATCGCGCCCCTGGTCGACGTGGTGTTCCTGCTCCTGATCTTCTTCGCCGTGTCCACGACGTTTCTCGACACAGCGGGATTGCGACTCGACCTGCCGACGTCCAACTCGACCGCGACGCGGACCCCGCGCGACCTCACGGTCGTGTTGGCCAAGGACGGGACCGTCGTGTTCGACGGCGAGACGCTCGATCCGCAGGCCTTGGAGGAGCGGCTCCGAGGGGTCCTTGCGGACCGGGAGGACAAGGTCGTCGTTTTGAAAGCCGACGCGGCGACGACTCACGGTGACGTCGTCCGTGTCATGGACCGGATTCGCTCGGCCGGCGCTGCGGGACTCACCATTGCGGCACGCGACGAGTCGGGGCCGTAGCGCCACGGTTCGGGGCGCTGGGCAACAGGCTTGGGCCGCCTACGGATTGTCGCCGGGAGCCTGAAGGGCCGGCGGATCGTCGCGCCGCAGGTCGGGGATGTTCGCCCGACTTCCGAGAGGGTCCGCGAGGCCCTGTTCGATATCCTCGGCGGCCGGGTCCAAGGAGCGGGGGTTCTCGACTTTTTCGCCGGCAGCGGTGCCGTGGGTTGTGAAGCGATCAGTCGCGGCGCGAGCGAGGTCATCTTCGTGGAGGCCGACCCACGAGTCGCCCGTGTGTTACGGGCGAACCTGGAAGCGTTGGGGGCTCTCGGTAGGGGGCGATTGATCATCGGCGATGCGGTCGCCGCGTGCCGGGGGCTCACGGAGAGCGGCCCGTTCGACGTCGTGTTCGCCGACCCGCCTTACCGCGGAGATACAGCCGAGCGGTTCCTCCCGGCCCTAGCGGTAAGCGGCCTCCTCACCGCGTCCAGCGCCGTCGTTCTCGAGCGACCCGCCCGGGCGGCGCCCATCGAGCCCCCACCGGGGCTTCTCCGGGTACGTGAGGCACGCTACGGTGACTCGAGGCTCGATTTCTACGAGCCCGTTCATCCTTGAAATCCAGCTTGTCGGGATTATATTTGGCCGCGGCGTGCCGCCGACGGCGAAAAGTTCGAATACTTTTGCTGTACAGCCGACGGCCGAGTGGGGATGCGAGGCTCGAAGAAAACTCGGAATTCCTTGACTTCCGCAAGACCCTCCGAGAAGATGAGCCTCGGTTTTCGCGCACACGCCGAGGAGAGTTGGATGAGAAAGTCGGTCACGACGGGGTCGGCCGTCGTGGGCCTGCTGGTCCTGACCCTCGCGGGGGCGAACGGACCCTGGGCCCAGGATGCGTCGACGCGGCCCCCACAACGGCTGAAGAAGGTCGGGGATCACTGGACCGCGTGGGATCCGCCCGCGGCCGGCCCGGATGCGTACGTCATCCAGAAGGGAGACACGCTCTGGGACCTGGCCAAGAAGTGGCTGGGCGATCCCTACCTGTGGCCGCAGGTCTGGGAGCAGAATCGGTACATCCTGGACAGCCACTGGATCTACCCTGGTGACCCGCTTGTGGTGCCAGGCAAACCGGTCGTGGTCGGCGAAGGCGGGCCGGTCATCGAGGTCGTCCCGGACGAAGACACCACGGGAGCGGACGACGAGGTGGCGACCCAGCCATCCACCGGTGGAACCGCGACGCCATCCCCGTTGCTGCTCGCGGACAAATCCGACCTGTACTGCTCGGGGTATATCGACCCGGATCACCAGTCGTCGGTGCTGCGTGTCGCGGGTAGCGAAGTCGTCGAGAAGGAGCACCTGGCGGAGGGCGACGTCATCTTTCTGAGCCAGGGCCGCAACCAGGGTATCCGGCCGGGCGCCGAGTTCACGGTCGTTCGCCCTGCGGGGTCGGTCGTCCATCCCACCACCGAGCAGAACCTGGGAACGTACATCCGGCGACTCGGCAAGGTACGGGTCATGCTGACTCAGGAGGACACGTCCACCGCTGTGGTCGAGTTCTCCTGTGAAGACATCCAGATGCAGGACCAACTCCTGCCGTGGCAGGTGATCCCGGTACCGCGACGGACCTCCCTGCCACCGTTCGATCGATACGACCCGACCCCGTCAGCGGGGCCTCTGGGTGCGATCGTCTCCCTCGGGTTCGAGTGGATGAATGCAGGAACCGGCCACATCCTGCACACGGACCTGGGGCTCGCGAGCGGCGTGAAACCGGGCGACGTGCTGCTGGTGTTCCGGGAGCGGGCGAACTTGCCCCGAACTCACATCGGGCAGGCCGTCGTCCTCACCGTCGAGACGACCTCGTCCACGGTCAAGCTCGCCACGGCGGTGCGGGAAGCGAGCGTCGGGGATCGAGTAGAGTTGATTCGCTAGGTCGGAGTTCGAGGCCGGGTCGAGAGGGGGCGGGCTGTGGGCCCGCCTCTCGTTTTTTGGGGACCTACGTCCCCCCGTGGCCTCCGCCAGAACCGTCGCGATGGGGCGGCCGGCCGTGGCCTCCCGGCCTGGCCCCGGGTCTCGGACCGCGGCTGCGACCGCGGCCCCGGTCAGGGCCGTCTTCCCCGGCGTCCGACACACCCACTGGCTCTCCCGGCTCTGCGGGAAGTAGGCCCTGCTCCTGGAGCGCGGCGCGACGGGACAGACGGACCCTCCCTTGGGCATCGATGTCGATGACCTTGACGACGGTCTCGTCGCCCTCGTTGAGTTCCTCGCGAACATCTCCGAGCCGCCGGTTGGTGATCTCGGAGATGTGGAGGAGCCCCTCGACTCCCGGAAGAACCTCGACGAACGCGCCGAAGTTGACGACCCGGACCACCTTGCCGACGTAGGTCTTCCCGAGCTCGGCCTCGGCGGTCAGCTCGCGGATGATCTCGAGGGCCTGCTGCGCGGCGGCCTCGTCGGTCGATGCGATGTCGATGCGACCATCGTCGTGGATGTCGATCTTGCATCCCGTGCGCTCGGTGATCGAGCGGATCACCTTGCCTCCGGGACCGATGACCTCGCGAATCTTGTCCTTGTCGATCGCGACCGTGAGAATCCGCGGTGCATAGCGCGACAACGACGCGCGCGGCGCGTCCAACGCCTCGTTCATCTTGGCCAGGATCTCGAGGCGACCGCGGCGCGCCTGTTCGAGCGCGCTGCCGAAGATGTCACGACTGATCCCTGCGATCTTGATGTCCATCTGGAGGCCTGTGATTCCCCGTGCCGTACCGGCAACCTTGAAGTCCATGTCGCCGTGGTGGTCTTCCGCCCCCGCGATGTCGGACAGAACGACCGAGCGGTCGCCGGACTTCACGAGGCCCATTGCGATCCCGGCGATCGCGCCGCGCATGGGCACGCCCGCGTCCATGAGCGCGAGGGATGCGCCACACACCGTGGCCATCGAGGACGAGCCGTTCGATTCGAGGATGTCCGAGACGACGCGGAGCGTGTACGGCCAATCCTCTTCACCAGGAACAAGCGGAACGAGCGAGCGCTCCGCCAAGGCGCCGTGCCCGATCTCGCGGCGCCCGGGTCCGCGCAGGAACTTCACCTCGCCGACGGAGAACGGAGGAAAGTTGTAGTGCATCAAGAAACGCCGCGTGGACTCTCCTTCCACGAAATCGAGGCGCTGCGCGTCTCCCGATGTCCCGAGCGTCACCGTGACGAGCGCTTGTGTCTCGCCGCGAGTGAACAGCGCCGACCCGTGCGTGCGGGGGAGGATGCCGACCTCGCACGCGATCGTTCGGATCTCGTCGAACCGACGGCCGTCGAGCCGAACCCCGCGCTCGACGATCTCCTCGTGCAGGATCGTGTCCTGCAACTCGCGCCAGAAGCGGCCGGCGAACGCCCGTTCCTCCGCTGCATCCTCGGGGAGCGAAGCCAGGAGCTCGTCGCGCAACGTGTCGACCGCGGCGTAGTTCCGGAGCTTACCGTGGATCCGCATGGCCGCCGCTAGCTTGGGCTTCCAGGCGGCCGTAATCCGCTCGGCGAGACCCTCGGGGCTCGAGTGGGCAGGGACCGGTCGGAGCGTCCGATTCAAGCCTGCAGCGAGTTCGCGTTGGGCCGCAACGAGCTGGCGGACCGCGTCGTGCCCGCGGAACAGCGCCTCGAGCACCGTCTCTTCTTCGACCTCCTTGGCGCCCGCCTCGACCATCACGATCGCTTCGTCGGTACCGGCCACGACGAGGTTCAGACGGGACGCCTCGAGCTGCTGGAACGTGGGATTGATCAGGTACTCGCCGTCCGGTGTGAGGCCGACGCGCACCGCGGCGATCGGGCCCGGGAAGGGGATGTCGGAGAGGGTCAGCGCGCACGATGCGCCGGTGATCGCGAGGATGTCCGAGTCGTTCGACTGGTCAGACGACAGCAACATTCCGATGATCTGTGTCTCGAACGTCCAGCCTTGCGGGAACAGCGGACGCAGCGGACGATCGATCATGCGCGAGGTGAGCACTTCCTTCTCGTTCGGACGCCCCTCGCGCCGGAAAAACCCGCCGGGGATCTTGCCCGCCGCGTACGTACCCTCTCGGTAGTCGACCGTGAGCGGGAGGAAGGAAACGCCCACGCGCGGCGTTTTCGCGGCCACCGCGGTCACGAGGACCACCGTATCACCGTGACGGACGACGACCGCTCCGTCGGCCTGCTTGGCGATCTTGCCGGTTTCGAAGGTGATCGTTCGGCCGCCGATCTCCACTTGTTTGGTCAGGATCAATGTCGTGCCCTCGTGCGCCTGGGCGCCGAACGGGAGGTCGGCGGAATGAGCCGGCGGTTCTTCGGACCGGTACCGCGGCGCGATCGTTGGAGTGGGGGATCGGCCATCGGCTACCGCCTACTTCCGGAGGCCGAGCCGACCAATGACTTGGTGGTACCGATCGACGTCCTTCTGGCGCAGGTAATCCAAGAGCCGTCGGCGTTTGCCGACCATCCTGAGCAGGCCTTGCCTCGAGTGGTGGTCCTTGGCGTGAGTCTTGAAGTGATCGGTCAGATGCTCGATGCGCTGGGTGAGGAGCGCGATCTGTACCTCAGGGGACCCGGTGTCGGAAGGATGGGTCCGGTAGCTCGCTATCACTTCGGTCTTGCCGGTGGAGAGCGTCAAGCTCAGTCCTCCTCCAGAGCCGCCGTCCGAACAACGCACGGCCCAGATCAGAGTGCGGTCCCATGTCGCTTGGAATCAGCCGGGAAGCCTAGCACAGGCTGTCTGGTGCGAGCAACGGTCCGTACCCGAGTCTATGGGTCGTCCGACCGATCGACAGGCGGGAGCACGACGAGTGGGCGTAGCGTGCCCCGGCTGACCGTCCCGACCCCCAGTAGTCGCCCGTCGGTCGTAGCGATCTGCCGGAGCCCGAGCGGGAGATTGTGAGGCACGACGACGTCCCTGCCACGGGCGAACCCGCGTGTCTCGTCGGCCCCGCTCAGGCGCAGGACCGGAGGCGCCAGCGGGATTCTGTCGAGTTCCGTCACGTGACGGGACAGGAGTGCCCCCCCGTCGGGATCGGCGGCATCGGGCAGTCGAATCGCGTCCGTGACGAGGAGTGGGCCGATCGTCGTCCGCCGGAGCGTCGTCAGGACGGCCCCGCAGCCGAGAAGGGCCCCCAGGTCCCGGACGAGAGCGCGCACGTAGGTCCCGGACGAAACGACCGCTTCGAAGTCGTAGGAGTCCAGCTCGCACGTCTGGACGACCTGAAATCGCGAGACAACGACCGGCCGGGCCGGTCCCCGGACGCGCTCCGCGGTTCGATTGACCCGATAGAGGCGCTCTCCGCCGACACGCCGCGCGGAGATCGCCGGCGGTACCTGCAAACGCTCGCCTTCGAGCGATCTGGCCCACTCGTCGACCTGCTCGGGTGGCGGTAGAAGTCCGTCGAAGACCGTCAGGGGCGGCGCCGACGCGTCGTTCGTGAGGGTCGTTAGGCCGAGCCGCATGCTTCCCACGTAGGTCTTGGGGCCGTCTGGGAGGAACCGGACCAGCCGGGTCGCTCGACCGAGCACGACGGGCAGGAGACCCGTCGCAAGCGGGTCGAGCGTCCCGGAATGTCCGACCCGGCGCACGCCCAGGAGTCGGCGCACGCGTTGCACGACATCGTGACTGGTAGGGCCCGCTGGTTTGTCGATCAGAAGGAGTCCATCCTGGACGGTCACTCTCGGCTCTCGGTGGGCTCCTCGGCATCCTCGTCTTGCTCCCCGTCACCGCTCGACAGGAGATGTTCGACCCGGAAGCCCGTAGCGGCCGATCGATCCAGGACGAAGCGCAACTCCGGGGTGTACCTCAGTCGCCCCTGACGAGCCAGGGCGTGGCGGAGGAACGGGCGCGCGCGATCGAGCGCAGCGAGGGCCCGCGATTCGTCCCCGAGGACGGACACGAACACCCGGGCATGGCGCAGATCGTCCGAGAGCGCGACGTCGGTGAGGGTCACGAAACCGACCTCCGGATCCCGGACCTCCTCTCGGAGCGTTCGAGCTAGATCCTCGCGGATCTGCTCGGCGACCCGCTGTGGGCGCCGACGGCTCACTCTCTACCACCACGCCAGTCCGCAGGACCTCCGTCGACCGATTCGAGGTACTCCGCGGCGGCGTCGGTCAGGTGGCCCGGGATCTGGCTCTCCGCGTCCCGCCGTAGCGACTCGAACAGTCGCTCGAGCGGATCCCTGCGATCGGCGATGGACACGACGGCCAGAGTCGCGCGCTGCCACAGATCGCCGTGCTCGTTCGGCTCGGACACGGCCACGTTGTAGCGGGAACGGAACCGACCCTTCAGGCTCTGGACGACCTGGCGCTTGCCCTTGAGCGATTGAACGCCCGGGAGGTGAAACTCGAACGTGAAGAAACCGATCACCACGCCGCGGGCCTCGTTCGTCGCCTTCCGGGTCGCGAGGGGCGTGGTCGTGCGGACCGCGGTCGGCGTCGCGCTACAGGGTCTCCGCCAGGACTTTCTCCATGACGAAGCTCTCGATCACGTCGCGTTCCTTGAGGTCGTTGAACCCGTCGATCCCGATACCGCACTCGTAGCCCTGCTTCACTTCCGAGACGTCGTCCTTGAACCGGCGTAACGATCCGAGGCGACCGGTGAACACGACGACATTGTCCCGGAGCAGGCGAATCTCGGAGCTCCGCGCGATCTTCCCGTCGATCACGTAGCAGCCCGCGACGACCCCGACGCGTGGAACGCGGAACAACTGGCGTACCTCGGCCTGTCCGAGGACCTTCTCACGGAAGGTGGGCTCGAGAAGGCCCAGCATCGCCTTCTTCATGTCATCGACGAGGTCGTAGATCACCGTGTACAGCCGCAACTCGACTTGCTCTTCCTTGGCCAGGTCCGACGCGTTGCGGTCGGGTCGCACGTTGAAGCCGACGATGATCGCGGCCGACGCCGCGGCGAGCAGAACGTCCGCCTGCGTGATCGCGCCGATCGACGAGCGGAGGATGCTGACTCGAACCTTGTCCGACGGAAGATCGGCGAGCGTCTTCTGGAGGGCTTCCTGGGATCCTTGCACGTCGGCCTTGAGGAGGATCGGCAACTCCTTGACCTCACCCGACGCGATTTCCAACGCCAGGCTTTCGAGGGTCCTGCGCGCCGTTACGCGCTGGCGCTCGGCACGTTGCTTCTCCCGCCGGAACGCGGCGATCTGCCGGACCTTGGCCTCGTCGGCCACCGCCTGGAACGAGTCGCCCGCGGCGGGCTCGCTCGCGAAGCCCATGACCTCGACGGGCGTCGCGGGGTCGGCCTGGTTCACCCGATGGCCCTTGTCATCCATCATCGCCCGAACTTTTCCATGGGCCGAGCCGGCGATGAACGGATCGCCAATCCGCAGCGTGCCGTCGAGCACGAGCACGGTGGCGAGAACGCCGCGGGCTCGGTCCAAGCGGGCCTCGAGCACGACGCCCGCCGCCGGACGGTTTGGAGCCGCCTTCAGCTCCTTGAGATCGGCGACCAAGAGGATCATTTCGAGAAGCTCGTCGAGCCCGATGCGCTTCTTCGCCGAAACCTCGCACGAGACGATGTCTCCGCCATACGACTCGACGAGCAGGCCGTGCTCGGAGAGCTGCTGTTTCGCTCGGTCGGTGTTGGCGCCCGGTTTGTCGATCTTGTTGATCGCCACCACGATCGGGACCGCGGCGGCCCGGGCATGATCGATCGCTTCGACCGTTTGCGGCTTCACGCCGTCGTCCGCCGCGACGACCAGGACGACGATGTCGGTCGCCTTGGCGCCGCGAGCGCGCATCATCGTGAACGCTTCATGCCCCGGCGTATCGAGGAACGTGATCTTGCGATTGCGCGCCTCGACCTGGTACGCCCCGATGTGCTGCGTGATTCCGCCGGCCTCGCTCTCGACGACCTTCGTCGTGCGGATGGCGTCGAGCAGCGAGGTCTTGCCGTGATCGACATGTCCCATCACCGTAACGACGGGAGGGCGGGGGCGCAGTTCAGCGGCGGTTACCTCGTGGATTCCGGTCGTCGGCTCGGCCTCGGTCGGTGTGCCGGCGCGCTTCGCCTCCTCCTCGAACGTGAGAATGCGGGCCTGGGATCCGAATTCCTGCGCGACGTCGATCGCCAGCGCCGGGTCGAGCGGCTGGTTGATTGTCGCCAGCACCCCGCGCGAGATGAGCTTGGCAATGACATCCTTCGACCGGCGATTGAGCTTCTCGGCCAGTTCCTTGACGGTAACGCCTTCGGATAGCGTGATTTCTGTGGGGACCGGAGGCAGATCACGGGGGACGGAACGCAGCGATGGAAGCGGTACCGCCTCCCGTTCCTTCTTGTCCTTCTTCGTGGGCTTCTTCGGGCCCGGGAGCACTCGATCCGTCGCAGGGGCGGTCGGGGGCGGTCCGGTCGGGCCGGGGGGGGCCGGTGATCGTCCGGGCGCGACGGGCGAATACGGTGAAGCGGGTTTTGGTCGCGCGAGCATCGTGCCCGGTGCCGGAATCCGACGAGCCGGGAACACGCGAGGTTTTCTCGCGCCGGGCCCGGCCATGGCCCCGACCGCGGCAGCGGCCGCTGCGAAGGATTCGCCCGCGCTGGTCGGCGGGCGCAGCGGTCGCGGACGCCTCGGCAGTCCGAGGAGGCTCCCCCCGGGAGTTGAAATCGGCACCAGCGGCGCGGCGGCCAAGGGCGGTTGGGCCGGAATCGGAGCCGCGTTCGGCTCGGCCGGAACGGCGGGTGAGACCGGGGCCGAATCGCCCGAGGGTTCGCCAGTTTCCTCCGCTTGGATCGTCGCCGAAGGTATTGCGACTGATTCGGCCATCTCCGCCGCGGCGGGATCCGCGGTTCGCTCCGCGAGGCGTCTTCGCTCGGATTCGATCGCTTGGGTGACGCGCTGGCGAATGACGTCGGCGACGTCCGCGTTCAGAGTGCTGAGGTCCGACTTGACCTCCTGACCCATTCGGTCGAGCAACTCCAAGATCAGGGCGCTCTGCACCCGGAGTTCCTTGGCCAACTGATACACCCTCACCTTGTCCATGCCGACTCCGGGACTGGCCCCGACCGGGGCCGCCCCCGTCACTCTCCGCGTCCGCTGTCGACCTCCGAGTGGGCCTCGGGAGTCGCGAGTTCGCCGGCCGGCCGATCCTCACGATCGCTCTCATCCGCCGCATCGCTGGCAGAATCGGCTTCCACACGCTCGGCCGCACGCTGGGCTTCAAGCGCTTGCTCGGCCGCGTCGTGGATCGCGATCGCCGTGTCTTCGTCCACCCCGTCGATCCCGGTGAGATCGTCCATCGACGCGAGGGAGACTTCCTCGACCGTGCGGAACCCGGCGTCGAGCAGCAACCGCGACACGTCCGATGGGATCTCAGGCAGACTGCCGAGTTCGCGGCTCGCCG
>Ga0247727_10001736_pt1:25000-50908 | contig 50908 bp, 34 predicted proteins | sample WisWelCaveWW1625_FD_202498 | JGI IMG/M metagenome (GOLD analysis project Ga0247727, IMG submission 202498) | Biofilm microbial communities from Wishing Well Cave, Virginia, United States - WW16-25 | ecosystem: Environmental > Aquatic > Deep subsurface > Groundwater > Cave microbial...
TTGGCCAGGGTGAAACGCAGGTAACACTGCGCGGAGGCCCGAACCAGTGTCGGTTGAAAACGGCTTGGATGAGCTGAGGGTAGGGGTGAAAGGCTAATCAAACCAGGTTATAGCTCGTTCTCCCCGAAATAGCTTTAGGGCTAGCCTCGGGCTTATTACATGTGGTGGTAAAGTACTCGATGGACTAGGGGCCTTGATAGGTTACTGAATCCAACGAAACTCTGAATGCCATATGTCCACAACCCGGGAGTCAGACGGCGTGGGATAAGCTTCGTCGTCGAGAGGGGAAGAACCCAGACCGCCAGCTAAGGCCCCCAAGTATCTGCTAAGTGGGAAAGGAATCTGAAGCTGCGCAGACAACCAGGAGGTTGGCTTAGAAGCAGCCATCCTTTAAAGAAAGCGTAATAGCTCACTGGTCAAGCGGCTTTGGGCCGATAATGTAACGGGGCTCAAGCAGATCGCCGAAGCTGCGGCTTCTCGAGTTCGCTCGAGAGGGGTAGGGGAGCATTCCATGGGCGGCAAAGCTACACCGTAAGGAGTGGTGGAGCGCATGGAAGAGACTCTGCCGGCACAAGTAGCGAAAAAGTCCGTGAGAATCGGACTCGCCGAAAGTCTAAGGTTTCCTGAGGAAGGTTCGTCCGCTCAGGGTTAGTCGGTACCTAAGCCGAGGCCGAATGGCGTAGGCGATGGACAGCAGGTTAATACTCCTGCACCGATCGGAAGGCGTTTGTACGAAGGGGCGACGCAGCAGGATAGGCATAGGGACGATTGGACGTGTCCCATGGCGACGTAGGTGGATCCTTTAGGCAAATCCGGAGGGTCATTAACACCGAGGGTAGCCAGGAGCCGCGGCTTCGGCCAAAGTGAACTTGCCGACTCCACACTGCCAAGAAAAACCTCTAAGGAGCTTTCCGACCGACCGTACCGCAAACCGACACAGGTAGACGGGGAGAGAATCCCAAGGCGCGTGAGAGAACGCCCACTAAGGAACTCGGCAAACTAACCCCGTAACTTCGGGAGAAGGGGTGCCCCGCTAGGGTGAAAGACCTCGCGTCTGAAGCCCGATGGGGTCGCAGAGAAATGGCCCAGGCGACTGTTTACTAAAAACACAGGACTCTGCCAAGTAGACGAGACGAAGTATAGGGTCTGACGCCTGCCCGGTGCCGGAAGGTTAAGAGGAGAGGTTAGCCGCAAGGCAAAGCTTTGAATCGAAGCCCCGGTAAACGGCGGCCGTAACTATAACGGTCCTAAGGTAGCGAAATTCCTTGTCGGGTAAGTTCCGACCTGCACGAATGGCGTAACGATCTGGGCGCTGTCTCGGTGGGCGGCTCAGCGAATCTGTAGCACCGGTGAAGATGCCGGTTACCCGCAGTTAGACGGAAAGACCCCGTGCACCTTTACTATAACCTGACAGTGGACTTCGGTGCGGCATGTGCAGCATAGGTGGGAGGCGTTGAAGCGTGGGCGTCAGCTTGCGCGGAGCCAACGGTGAGATACCACCCTTGCTGTTCTGAGGTTCTAACCCAGGGCCGTGAATCCGGCTCGGGGACATTGTTAGGCGGGTAGTTTGACTGGGGCGGTCGCCTCCCAAAATGTAACGGAGGCGCCCGAAGGTTCCCTCAGGCTGTTTGGAAATCAGCCGTAGAGTGCAAAGGCAAAAGGGAGCTTGACTGCGAGACCTACAAGTCGAGCAGGTGCGAAAGCAGGGCTTAGTGATCCGGCGGTTCTGTATGGAAGGGCCGTCGCTCAACGGATAAAAGGTACGCCGGGGATAACAGGCTTATCTTGCCCAAGAGTTCACATCGACGGCAAGGTTTGGCACCTCGATGTCGGCTCATCGCATCCTGGGGCTGAAGCTGGTCCCAAGGGTTCGGCTGTTCGCCGATTAAAGCGGTACGTGAGCTGGGTTTAGAACGTCGTGAGACAGTTCGGTCCCTATCTACTGTGGGCGCAGGATACTTGATGGGATGGTTTCCTAGTACGAGAGGACCGGAAACCACGGGCCTCCGGTGTGCCAGTTGTCCCGCCAGGGGCAGCGCTGGGTAGCTGTGCCCGGAAAGGATAAGCGCTGAATGCATCTAAGCGCGAAGCCCACCCAGAGATGAGGTATCCCTCCGCTTAGGCGGCTGAAGACCCCTCGGAGACTACGAGGTTGATAGGCCGGATGTGTACGTGCAGCGATGCACTGAGCTTACCGGTACTAATCGGTCGTGAGGCTTGACCACATCGTTTCTTGTTTGCGCTCCGGGTTGTGTAGTCGCGCTCGTCCCAACTGCTCAGCGGTATTTAGCTCCCGGTGGCCATAGCGAGAGGGTCACACCCGTTCCCATTCCGAACACGGCCGTTAAGCCTCTCCGCGCCGATGGTACTGCGTGGGTAACTGCGTGGGAGAGTAGGACGTTGCCGGGATCATCCGGGGCCCGCGGGAAGCGCGGGCCCTTTTTTTCACAGGGGATCCGTCGCGAGGCCTCGTTGCTGTACGCCCGCGACGAATTCTCAGCGCAGTCCGTGACGGCCGCTTGACCGTCTTCTCGTGTGAAAGTATAAAAGCCCCTTACTCCCGGACTTGCGGCACGACCGCACGACCCCGTTCCAGGCGCGGGCAGGAGAGAGCACGGTGCGACAAGGTCGAGTTCGGACCCTGGCAATTCTGATCGCAACGGGTGTCGTCGCGGGTTCGAGTGTCGATCGTGCTTGGGCTGAGGACGTCGAGAAGAGGTTCCGCGTCAGCGCCTCGTTCGGGATGTACAACGTACAGGACGAAGTGCGTAGCGACGCCGCGAACAACCTTTTTCTACTGAACGAGAACCTGCGGATCGTCAGGCTCTACCGAGATCCCCGCGACGACTCGGCGGTGTTCGGTACGCTCGAGATTCAGCCGGGGGGGATCGTCGGGATTCAGGCGCAGTACGCGATCACGAAGATCTTCCTGGTCGAGTTGGGCGGGGGCTACCAGAAGACCGATGTCGGCGATGTGGAGGTTCAGGCCCAGTTCCGCGGGATCGACATTCCGGACATCTTGCGCGTTCAGTTCGCGCCGTATCGGATTCCGGTGGGCGAGATCGAGGAGTTTCCGCTTCAGCTCACGTTCCTCGGGAGATTCCGTCCACGCGCCTCCCTGAATCCGTTCTTCGGTGTCGGGTTTGGGTACACGATCCAGGGATTTGAGCCGTCATCGGCGTTCAACGACCTATCGAGAACGATGGATTCGTTGCGCGGTGCACAGTCTCTGGTGACCCCAGACTTCCCGGGTGACATCAACCTGTCGGTCCCGACGACCCTTATCGATCTTTCCGGTGCGACCGTCGACGTCAGGGATACGTGGGAATGGCACCTTGCCGGAGGCATGGAGTATTCGTTCAAGCGGAAGTGGACCGCGTTTTTTGACATGCGGTACTCGTTCGCCGCACGAAAGCTGGAGGTCGGCTTCAATGGCGGCGGGGATCTCGGCATCGAGGTCCCGAACTACACGACGTTCGACGGGACGGTCTCCGAAGTGTTCGGCCCGATCCTGATCCAGTCCGGGGGCTTGGTCGACGGCGGACGACTCGCGCCAGTTCCCGGCAGCCCAGCAAACACGAACTGCACGACCGACCCGACCCGTTGCGAGTTCGTTTTCGAACCAGACGGCGAGAACGATCCCGGGTACTACTACGCCCAGGGCGGGCAGGTGAAGTACGACGCGTTTTCCCTTCAGATCGGGGTCCGCTACACCTTCTGATCCCCGCTGAGGTCGCCTGGCGTTCGCCCGAGGCGTCCGACCTCGTGCTAGAATCCGTCCACGAGAGGCCCTGCTCATGTCCGGACACTCCAAGTGGAGCACGATCAAGCACAAGAAGGCCGCTCACGACGCGAAGCGCGGGCGGGTATTCACGAAGATCATCAAGGAGATGACCGTCGCCGCGCGGATCGGCGGCGGTGACCCGGAGTCGAATCCGAGGCTCCGGACCGCGGTGCTGGCTGCCAAGACCGCGAACATGCCCGCCGACAACATCAAGCGGGCGATCCAGAAAGGGACCGGCGAGTTGCCCGGTGTCCAATACGAGGAGGTCGGCTACGAGGGCTACGGTCCCGGTGGCGTTGCGATCTACGTCGAAACCCTGACCGACAATCGGATGAGAACCACCCCCGAGATTCGCCACCTGTTCACGAAACAGGGTGGGAACTTGGCCGAGCCCAACAGCGTCGCCTGGATGTTCGAGAAGCGAGGGTGGTTCGTGGTTCCGGCGTCGGCCGTGGGTGAGGAAAGCCTTCTCGAGATCGTGCTCGAGGCCGGCGCGGACGACTTGGAGCGCAACGCCGACCAGTTCGAGATCACCTGTGCCCCGGAGAGCTATCAAGCGGTGCAGCGTGCGCTCGAACGCGCAGCGGTCGCTCCAGCCGAGACGTCGCTCGTTCTGCACCCGAAGAACACCGTCGAGCTCGACACTCGGAAGGCCGAGCAGTGCCTGCGGCTTCTCGAGGCCCTGGAAGAGCACGACGACGTGCAGAACGTGTGGGCCAACCTCTCCGTTTCGGACGCGGAAGTCGGGTCGGGCGCGGGTTGAGCCTGACTCCCCGGACCACCTTGCGGATCCTCGGCGTCGATCCAGGATCGCTCGCGACGGGTTGGGGCGTGCTGACCGGTCGCCCCTCGAAACCCGAGCTTGTCGCCTGCGGCGTGATTCGCCTTCCCGCGGACCAGTGCTTCGCGGCACGACTGGCTCAGCTTCAGGAGAGCCTCCGCGAGGTCCTCGAGCGCCACAAGCCCGACGCGGCGGCCGTCGAGGCCCCGTTCCACGGGGCGAGTCCAAGAGCGTCGCTGCAGCTCGCGCATGCCCGCGGGGTGATCTTGGCGACCGTCGCCCTCGCTGGGATCCTCGTGACCGAGTACGCACCTGCGACGGTCAAGAAAACCGTGGCGGGAAACGGTCGGGCACCCAAGGAGCAGGTCGGCGCCTTGATGCACGGGCTGTTCGGCCCGGCCGGGAACGCCGGAGGGCACGACGTGTCGGATGCGCTGTCCGTGGCGCTGTGCCACATGGCTACGGAGTTCCAGTCCCGTCTCCTCGCGCGGTCGCGCTAGGGCGGAACAAGGGCGCGCGGGGGGACGCCGCGCAGAGAGGGGTCCCGGGTGATCGGACGCCTCACGGGGATGATCGTCGACTGCCGGCCGGCCCACGTGGTGCTCGACGTCGGGGGCGTGGGGTACCGTCTGAGCGTGTCCCTCTCGACCTACTGTGCGCTCGCCGCCTTGGCTGACGGGGCGCGCGCGACGCTCCACGTACACACGCACGTGCGGGAAGACGCCCTCCAGCTGTACGGTTTCTTCCTGGCGGAGGAGCGAACGGTGTTCGAGGAGCTTCTCACCACCTCGGGGGTGGGGCCCCGGTTGGCCCTCACGATCCTGTCCGGTGTGGGAGCGGGGGAACTGCGCGAGTGCGTGGCGCGTGGCGACGCCGGACGTCTGCAGAAGATCCCGGGAGTCGGGAAGAAGACCGCCGAGCGACTCCTCCTCGAACTCCAGCATCGGTGGGGGGATCCCCGCGGTCGGGGCAAGAGTGGCGAAGGCTCGGCCGAAGCACGGGAAGGGCCATCCCGCCCCTCCGTGCGCGACGATGCGATCTCGGCGCTCGTCAATCTGGGGTACGCTGCCGACGCGGCCCGGCGAATGATCGAAGGCTCGCTGGCTGGGCGATCGGAACCGACAGACCTCGGCGTGCTCCTGCGGGAGGCGCTGGCACGCCAGGCGCGCTAGGCCACGTGGAGGGGCGGAGTGACGGACGAGCGGATCGTTGCCGGACTTGCGGGGGACGAAGACCAGGCGGTTGAGGGTTCCCTCCGACCGGCCAGCCTGGACGAGTATGTCGGGCAGGAGAAGATCCGAGCCAACCTCGCGGTGTTCATCGAGGCCGCCCGGGGACGATCGGAGTCACTCGACCACACCCTCCTTTACGGCCCGCCCGGCCTGGGGAAGACCACCCTCGCGCACGTGATCGCGCGGGAGATGCAGGCGCCGATCCGCGTCACGTCCGGCCCGTCGATCGAAAAGGCCGGCGATCTGGCGGCGATCCTGACCAACCTGCAGCCCGGGGAGGTCTTGTTCATCGACGAGATCCACCGGCTTGGCAGGGCGCTCGAGGAGATCCTGTATCCTGCGCTCGAGGATGGGGTCCTCGACTTGGTAATCGGGAGCGGGCCCGGGGCGCGGACCGTGCGTCTCGAGCTCCCACCGTTCACGCTGGTCGGGGCCACGACGCGTTTCGGTCTGCTCTCGCCCCCGCTACGAGACCGGTTCGGGATCGTGCACCATCTTCACTACTACGAGCCGCACGACCTGCACCGGATCGCCCGCCGTTCCGCCCGGATCCTCGGGTTCGACATGGACCCCGACGGGGCCGAGGAGATCGCTCGAAGGTCGAGGGGGACCCCCCGGGTCACGAACCGGCTCCTCCGCCGGGTGCGGGACTTCGTCCAGGTGGAGGGCAGCTCGGTGATTACCGGCGACGGGGCCCGCGCCGCCCTGGAACGACTCGAAGTCGACCAATACGGTCTCGATGAAGTCGATCGCAGGATCCTTGTGGCCATCCTCGACAAGTTCGGCGGCGGTCCGGTCGGACTCGTCACCCTCGCGGCGGGAGTGGGGGAGGATGCCGGGACGGTCGAGGAGATCTACGAGCCGTTCCTCATGCAGATCGGCTTCCTGGAGCGGACGCCGCGCGGTCGAAGAGTCACCCGTCTCGCGACCGATCACATCCGCGGCGGTCGCCTCGGAACGACGCTGTTCTGACCCTGCGGTCGAGCAGTGCGGCGTTGCACGATCCCGCTGGTCGTCTCGCTAGGTCGGTCGAGGTCGCGATCCATCTCCCGCTGCTCGTGGGCAAGGCAGGTCGGCGGCCGGCGCGGTCGCGGCGGGGCTCACCGCCCAGCGGGTCTGGCAGGAACTCGTCGAGGTGTTCGGTTACCGCCACAGCTGCGAGTCCGAGATCGTCGACGACCTGTTTCACGTGCTGGCCGGAGGATGAAGTTCGGCTCAACAGTTGTTACGGCGGGTCATCCGCAGGCGGATCCCACCCCTTCGCGCCTTCGATCGTAGGCTCGAGACTTCCGGCGGCATCCAGGCTCACTTGCTGGTGGCCTCTGCGCACCCAATCTGCGGTCATCAAGCGCGCATTGGCCTACGGCTTCGGCGACGACGCCTACTTTGTTCCCAAGATCCGCTTTCCCGGAATTGCCGGATGAACGAAAAAGAAAGGGGGAGGAACCGAAGTTCCTCCCCCGATCGAGGTCCGACTGTTAGCGAGCGGTTCCGCTACGGGCAATCGTCAGCAGGCGTCAGGCAGCAAGCCAAGTCTGCCGGATCGCCGCCGACGTCGAGATGGCAGTCGCGCTGATCGTCAAACGACGCGCCCCATGAAACATCGTTGCACGCTCCGTTGTTCTGTTCCGGTAGGGGTGGGGCACCCGGGTTCGTCAGACCGGCCGTCGCGGCAGGTCTGAACAGGTACCACACGCCGAGGGGGTCGCCCGCGATGCTGCGAGAGGTCGCAGCCGCCACGTCGGTCAGGAACTGATCCGTCGTGTGGGTTGCGACGTTGGCCATCGTTCCGCGGGCCAGGTGGTAGTTCCGGGCAGGGCCGGCCCAGGTAATCGTGTTCTTCCCGACAGGGAAGAAGATATCCGGGAACACCTGGTTCGATGGGCAACCCACTTGGAGCGTCAGCCCCGTGCTGTTCGCGCACGAGGTCAACTCCGAGCACCGGACATCGACGGCGTACTTGGTCGTGTTGCCAGGTGCCGCGATCAAATCCGGATTGTCCGTGAACGATCGAAGGATCGTGTCCGAGGCATCCGCGCAGTCGTTGTCCGCGGAAATGCAGAACCGGTACTGGACCGTTCCGTTGAGACAACGATCCGCGAACGAACTGACTGCCGAGAGGGTCACGACCTGACCCGGCGCCGGTAGCGCCGGCGGGTCCGCGGTCAGGATCGCCGTTACGGTGGTGCACGTCAAACCGCAACCGGGGGCGGCCGGGGTGTCGGTGTCGTTGGCGACCGTCGCCGGCAGGCTGAGAGTGTTCGTCACCGTCACGTCGTCGATCCACCAGCCGTCGTCGTCGGGATCGGGGTTGAACTGGAAGATGCCCTCCCAGCTCTCCGAACCCTGTGCCTTCAGGCCGGTCGTGATGTACCGCAGGCGAATGGAGCGCCCGCGATACTGGGCCAGACTGACCTTGGTCTCGACCCAGGTTCCGTTACCGGTGGCCCCCGCGAGCCCGGGTCCGTCGGCGTCGCCGATGTTGCTCGGATTGAACGGCAGGAACGTGTTCCCCTGGTGCGCGTACGAGAACTGCGGGTAACAGGTCGTCGACGGGCCGTAGATCCGAATCGTGTCCGGCGGGCGCGTCGTGATCGAGTCCTCGTTGTTCCCGTCATCGACCGGGTCGAAGAAGCAGTTGAAGTAGTTGTCTTCGGACTGCGTGTCGTAGACGTTTGTGTACGGCTCCAGCCGGATCCAGTTCCCGACCCCCGAACCATCTGACGGTGAGGCAAGCTGGAGCGAAACGGCGCCACGGTCGGCCGTGCGGTCCGCTTGTGCGTTGACATTGCGGTGATCCAGCAGGCTGACCTGCTGCTTCCACGACAACTCGGGAGGCGCCCCCGTGAAACCGAGATGGATCGGTGCTCCGTTCCCGGAACCCTCGAGAATGCCCATCGGTGTCGTGTGCGTATTCGCCGTCGGCCCGAAGATGCCGAAATACAGCGAGTTGCTCCCGGTGAACCCACGGCCCATGTCGACGTCGGCGTCGTCGTTGATCTGCCAGTAGTACGAGTTGGCTCCGTTCGGAGTTCCACCGAGGTAGCAGGTCGTATCCTGGAAGGAGTTGGCGTCCGGATCGTCCGGATTGTGGTACTGGCAACGATAGCCGTTCGACGCGGCGAGGCTATGCCGGCCGAAGTCGATGTTGTAGGTGGTGAAGGAGTTGAGCCCGGCCGGAACCTCGAAGGTCTCGAAGTATTGCCCGAACTCGGTCCCGCCCTGGAGGAGCGCATCCAGGTCGAGGTCGAAGGTGATCGACTGCGCGGACGTCGTCGTGTCGAAGCCTTCTCCCGTGATGATCAGCGCGAAGGTCGCCTGCAGCACATCGAGCGTGCCGAGACCAAGCGTGGCGCGATCGACGGTGCTGACCTTGAACGTGAACGCGTCGACCGCCGTTGCGTCCTCACCCGGGAGGATGTCTCCGACGAACGATGTCGCATCGAGGATGCACGCAACATGGTCGGAACTCGTTGCAGCCCGGACGCTGATGCCCTTTACGGTTGTGGTTCCGAGATTGGCGATGCGCACGCGGACGCCCACCGTCTCGTTGGTGTCGGCCCAGCCGTCGTTGTCCCCGTCGTCCGTGACCACGGCGTCGATGACGAGCACCGAACCCGCATCGAGGAAGACCGTGGTGGAGTTGGTGATGCGCGCCCACTTGGCCGGGTCGACATCGTCCTTGCAGACCGAACCGGTCCCGTCGTCGTTGTCGAAGTAAGCGACAGTGACGACCGGATTCTCGGCCCCCTGAGCCGCGATGAACAGCACGCCGTCCACGTTGGCAACGTTCGAGATCGGGAGCTCGCCCCGGTACTCGTTCGTCGCGCCGACCTTGTTTGCGATCACGAGCTCGCCGCCCGAAAGCCCGTCGATGGAAGCGGGTTCAGCCTGCGAGGAGGCGCGAACGAGCACGTCGTTCCGGCCGTCGTTGTCGCAGTTCTGATCGTCGTCCAGGTCCGTCTTGTCGCCGTCGTCGTTGCAGTCGTTGGCGGCGTCAGGCGTCAGCTCGAGCACGCTGACGATCACGACGGCGCGACCCTCGTAGAGGTTGCCGGACGAGACGTCGATCACCGCGCACTGCCCGGACGAGGCGCAGTTCGTGGTGTCCTCGGCGAGGCTGAATTCACGCCACATCAAGAGGACGTCGTCGATGCCCAGACCGTAGCTGGTGGCCGGGTCCGGCTCGTCGGGCGAGTCCTTCTCGTCGTTGCGGATCGCGATCGCGGCCCGGAAGAAGTCGCCCGTGTCGCCGTAGATGTCCTCGACCGTCCCGAACCGCATGTCCGGACCGTTGACGGTGTTGAGATTCATGTTGCGAATCGGGCCTGCCGCCGTGACGAACTCGTCGACTACGGTATCGCCGTCCTGGTCGATGTCGTCGTCGGCCGGCTTCGGAAGACCGAGAGTGTCGAGGGCACCTTGCACGGTCGCACCGCCGCCGTCGACGACGCCGAGCTCGAAGTAGCATGCGTTCTTGGCCGCGCGGTTGGTCCCCACCGTGCCGTTGAGGCTCAGGTTGCTCGCCTCGACGCCGCAGAGCTGCGAACTGGGTCCGGGGTCGAAGCCAGGCTGGCATCTGGGACCCGTCGCCGTGTCAGCGGGGATCGAACCCGGGCAGTCCGCGTTAACCGCGCAGGGCTTTTCGTGGTTGAGTCCGCCGTTGCAAACCAGGGTCGAACAAGTGCTAGAGGGGCACTGGGCGGGCACGGCGCACCCGCCGCCCGCGTTCGAGCCGGCCACACACCGCCCGCGAAGGCGCTGCGTGCACAACTCGGCGAACACCGAGAAGCCGTCGGTCAAGAATGGGTTACCTGCCCCGGTCGGCGCCTCGTAGCCACCGAGTGGGGTGCCGCGCAGCCCGTTGAGGAACGCGAAGTCGAGACGCGTGTCCGCGGGCTCGAGGGTACGTGTGTTGTTGTCGACCTCCCAGGCCATCAGGGCGTTGTCGTCCTTGATGCCGACGGACATGTTCCACTGGAAGTCGACGATCTCGACGCGGTGGGTCGAGCCGTTGACCTTTTCGATCTCCGGGGTCTCGAGGACCTCCATCCACGTGCGCTGGCCGGTCGAGCCGCCAACGGCCTCCATCGACTGGCACTGTCCCGGGTTCAGTCCGGTGAACATGCAGGCGATGGCATCGGTGCCGCCGATACGTCCCGTGTGCCACGCGCCGCCGGCACCCTCGGGGGCCGGGATGCACGTGCCGGTCCCGCCCGGGCAGTCTGCATCGACGTAGCAACTGATGGTCTGAAGAATCGAGCACTTGCCTGGTGCCTTGGTGACCCATCCGCAGCCGCCACGAGCATTCCAGGACCGATTGAGCGCGCTGTCGGCCGGATCTCGCTGCTCGACGGAGTTGCAGAGTCCAGCGGTGCCCGGCGGGCAATCCTCATCGCGCTGGCAGGCCAGCGTCAGGTCGTTGTTGCAGCGCTTGTCGTCGAGACCATTGAAGTTCTTGTCTTCACCCCACTGGGAGATGGTGCCCGGGCCGATCGTCGCTTCGTCCGTCGTCGCGGTGATCCCGCTGCCGAAGCCACCGTCGGTGAGGTCGAAGTTCCACGGCGAGTTGATCGTGAGATTCTTCGTGAGGCCGGCCGTGAGGTCGGACCAGACCCAGCCCTCGAAGCGGTAGTCACTCGTGAAGGTCCCGCCGTTCAGGTAGATCGGCTCGCTTCGGGTCACGAGCCCAGGCGCTGCCACATCGGACGGCAAGTGGCCGTAGATGCGCTCGTTGTTGTCCCAATCTTGATACTCGGTGCCTCCCGTAGGGAAGTCGGTCGAGTAGTACTTCGACTGCTCGTCGGCGTTGAGGGTCTGCTGGCTGATCGCGAACCCCTGGGCCGTCTTGCCCGAGGTGTCCGCACTCACCGCGAGGATCATCTCCACCGCAGGTGTATTCGTCGCCGGGCAGGCGGGCGCCGCCTGTGTACACGCGATCGAAGACGCCATGGTGATGGCGAAATTGCCGGTCAGTGCCACCGTCGCCGGAAGCGCTCCGACCGTTTGTGGCGTGTTGAGGATGGTCATGTACTTCAGCGCCGCGTTGCCCTGCGCCTGATCGCACCGCACATTGTTCGTCCGGTTTGGATCGCCGCAGTCGGTGGAGCCGGGGCGGCAGCTCGCCGGGCTGTCCAAGTCTGCGATCACGCAGCTCAGACCGACCACGGCGTTGGTCAGGTCGATCGTCTCCTGCGACGCGTAGGCGAACTCGAAGCTGACGTTCTCGCCTGCGTCCATGTACTCGTCCGGGAAGCCGAACTCGCGCTGGTTCCGGCGATTCAGCTCGCAGCCTCCGAGGACGTCGAACGCCGCGTTGCGGCCGAGCTTCCCGAAGACGATATTCCCGAAGCCGACTCTCGCGCGGCAATTCACCCGCGCCTCGCTGATGCGCGCCTTGTTCAGGGCGGGACTGCCACCGCCGTCGACGTCGGTATAGGTCACGCGGATCGTGTTGCCGTCCTGAACGTCGAGTGAGCCGTTCCCGAACTCTGGGGTCGTCCTGCTGGTGACGGTGATCGGGTCGGACTTGAACACGAGCCCGCCACCGCCCAGGAGGCTGAAGTTCACGCCGCTCTCGGAGTCGACGACGGTCATGCCGTCGAGGACATCGACCACGGTTCGGGCCTTGGTCGTGACCGCAGTGGGTGTGTCATCGCCGCCCTCGGCGAACTCCGTGACCGCGATCGTGGCGGGCTGGTTGCAAACGTATCGGTCAGCGTCGAGGGCCACGGCGGACCGGCTGCAAACGCCGCCGGCGACCACGACCGCGTAGCGCTGCGCGGCGTTGAGGCCACCGCCAGGCGCCACGATTCGAATCTGCCACGTGCCGAGCTCGATCTGTGAGTTGGTCCCGGCGCCCAGCGGGTCGGGCGAAAGGAAGATCGCCTCGTTGGGATTCGCCGTGTCCCGGATCGAGTTGGAGCAAGCCGGAATGGACCACTGGCGCTCCGTCAGCGTCAGCGTTTCGCCATTCACGTCAGCGCAGTCTTCGGTGACGACGTCGAGTATCCCGTTCCGGTTGTTGTCGTCGACGAAGTAGTTGCCCCAGTAGACTTTCCCGCTCGGCGCCTGAACCTCGAGGTGCAGGTCGTTGACCAGGAAGCCGTCTTGCGCCGCGTCGACCGCGTCGATCCAGCTCAGGGCGATGCGCAACTCCTGGTTCGGGTTGCACACGCTGAACGTGCCGTCGTCGGTGTTCGCGCTCGTGGCATTGATCACGCCGTCGCCCTCGCCAGCAGCCGGGAACGCGATGTCGCGCCGCCCGCCGTCGAGTCCGCCGTCGTGGACGATGAGGCCGTTCGGGCTGCGCGGCCAGCTGGCCAGCGGCAACACCTTGTCGAGCTGGATGCGGCCGTAGCCCTGCTCGTTGTTGAACCGGTGGCGCTTCGAGAGGTTGTCCGGTCGGCCCCCGCCTGCGCCTGTGAAGCCGATTCCGGTCATGAAGTCGGCGGAAGCGATCAGCGTCGCCTTGACCAGCGCGCCGGAAACGTCCGCTACCTGGTCTAGGTCGTTATTCGGGTTGGTGGTTCGTCCGTCCGGATAGAACCCCTGGGCAAAGTAGTCGCGGGTCAAGAGGCCCGCGCCCGATGCGGCGGCCGAGGAAAAGCTCGTTCCGGCGAGACCGGAACGACGCGCGCACTCGACCGCACCGACCTGGTCGTTGTCGTTCGTCAGGCAAGCGTACTCGGAGCCGATTCCGGTCCCTCCGTTGTCGGAGCCTGGCGCCATGAGCTGCGGCGAGACGCGCCGCTCCGGGAGGAGCATCGAGTCGTCCCCGGTCGCCGGACCGACACCCGAAAAGGGCGCGCGATTCTCGGGAGTGGTGATGCACGAGGAAAGGCTGGATGTACACGCAACACCGAAGGGATCGACGCCGAGGTCGTTCGAATTACGGGAAGCGCCGATGACGAGCGCGTTTTTCGACGTCGCCATGTCACTGACCGTCGAGGGATCGGGGACCCGGTCGTTGTCCGCGTCCTGGCCGCTGTTGCCGGCGGCGACGAACACGATCGCGCTCGCCCGGTCCACCAGGAACTGATCGACGTCCTGGGCGTTGTCGCTGTACTCGAGGGTCAGTGTGCCCCAGGACAGGTTGACCACACGTGCGGCCTGGTTGATGTACGCGTTGCCGAGCACGCTGTTGGCCGTGCCGTCGTACAGGTTGCCCGGCTCGATCGTGTCCTGCGCCGGATCGGCGCAGGAAGTCTGCGCCGGCGTGAGCTGGCCGTCGTAGGCCACGAGGACCGCACCCGGCGCAACGCCGTCGACGCGCCAGGCGTTCCCGCTGCCATCGCGCAGGAATTTCGCCCCGCCGGGATAGGAAACCGGCACGCGGGTAGCGGCGCCGAGCGCAACGGACGACACGACATGACCGTGCGTGAAGCCGCCCTTTTCGCCGGTGTCGCAACCGGCGGCGTCGCCGTTCTTGGTGCACGTGCTGGTCGGGCAATCGGCTGTCACCGCACAAAACTTGCCCGCGTTGGCGCCGCCGGCGCACGAGTTCGTCGTGCCGAGGAACTTCACCTTACGGTGCGACACTCCGGCCGTGCCCGGGTCCGTGCCCGTGTTGGATAGGTCGGCCGCGTCGAGCTGGATCCCCGAGTCGAGGACCAGCAGGACCTGCGGCGAGGTTCCGGCCACGCTGTTGCCGCTGCCGTCGACGCCCGCATCGTGGTACGGAACCGCACCGGTGCTCGGGCCGCCCCCGAGGCGTCCGGCTTGCATGACCGCGGTCGTCTCTTCGCCCGCGGGTCGCACGGGGAGGCTCTCCGACACGCGGCGAACGGCCTCGATCGAGGCCAGGTCGGCGAGCTTGCTCCGATGGATCGCGGCGCGAATCGTGTCGCTGCCGTAGATCTGCTCGACGGTGCCACCCAGGCGCTCGATCTCTTGCGCCACGGGCTCGACGGGCTCACCCGGGAACAGGCGAACCACGAGGTGGTACACGTCGGAAATCGCGCGCTCGGGGTCGAGCAGCGGCGAGCGGCCGATCGTCGGCGAGAGCTTGAACGCCGGGTGATACGGCTCGATCGCAACGACCCTGGAGGAGTTCGCCAACTCGGAACGGGCCGCGGGATTCAGCTTGACGAGGAGACCGGCGACGGGGACTTTGCCGATCACCGTGCCCCCGCGCGCTTCGACCGCCTGACGCACGTCGTCAAGCGCGCCGTTCGGCAGGTCGCTCGGGTCGACGAACGCGATGAAGTACCCGGCGCCGTGCGGCGCGAGCTTGTTCGCCGACTTGAGCTCGGCTGGAAGCTGGCGCAAGCCGTCGAGCACCTGGAATGAGCCGACCGACGTGCGGAGTACGCCCTTGGCGTCGCTCGTCGCGGCCTCCAGATCGCCGTAATACGGCCCGCTGGCGTACGGCCACACATAGGTCGAGCGTGTAAACCGTATGTCGCGCCCTGTGGATTGCTCGCCCGTGTCGGTCCCTTCCGGCCGCAAATCGGTCTGGGCGACCGCTTGAGATAGCGGTAGAAGAATCATGCTGGCTGCGGCGGCGATCAAAAGAGTGACCCGCCAGCCCGTCAGGCTCTGACTGCGCATACCCTCCTCCTGCAGTTGAATAGACAACTGAGCCAGGCGTCCAAGCCGATCGTACACATTCCCCCCTGCGGGATGCGCATCTTTTACGGTGACACCCTGGGGTTGTCAAGGAGAACGGCCCATCGCTCTGCGGGTGATTCCCCGCGCCAAGCGTGCTACTCTCTGCCCATCGCTCGCGCTGCGGCGACGCCTCGTCCGATAAGAATTACGAGAATGACGGACATTCTAGCGGACAAGCGGGAGCGAGCGATCCGGATCCTCGCGACGCACGAAACGTTGTTGATTGCCCTCTCGGGTGGAGTCGACAGCGCGGTGCTGTTGGCGCTCGCGGTCGAGGCGATCGGCCCCGAGTACGTGATCGCCGCCACCGGTGTGTCGCCGTCGCTCGCTCGGTCCGATCTGGAGGACGCGCGGAGTGTCGCGGCACGGCTCGGCGTACGGCATCTCGAGTCGCCGACCCGCGAGTTCGAGCTTCCGGCCTACCGAGCCAACACCGGCGATCGGTGCTACCACTGCCGCAGCGAGCTGTTCCGTGTTCTCGGGGCGATGGCGGACCAGCTCGGGGGAGCGACGCTGGCCTACGGAGCGATCCAGGGTGATCTCCCCGAGTCCCGGCCGGGCATGCGCGCCGCCACCGAGAGCGGCGTCCTGGCGCCCCTCCTCGCCGCCGGTATAAGGAAAGAGGAGGTCCGCGAGCTCGCCCGCGCCTTCGGGCTCGATGTGCAGGACAAGCCGGCGGCAGCTTGTCTCGCGTCCCGGATCCCCGTCGGAGTCGCGGTCGAGGCGCCCGTCCTACGACAGGTCGAACGGGCCGAGGCGGGGCTCCGCGCATTGGGATTTAGCCAGGTCCGCGTTCGGCATCACGGACCGCTCGCCCGGATCGAGCTCGATTTGGACGGCCTCGCCCGCGTCACGGCGCCGGACGTGCGCCGGGAGATCTGTCGAGTCCTACACCGATCGGGGTTTCGATTCGTGACCGTCGACCTCGAGGGCTACCGGGGGAGCGGGGCAACCGACGCCCTACCGCACGACGCCGAGGCGTGACGGGGGCCAGTAGCGTAGCAGCACTCGGCCGGCGACCCGATCCGCCGATACCTCGCCGAACTGCCGGCTATCGAGGCTTTCCGCCGGATTGTCCCCCAGAACCCAGGCCGTCGCGCCGGGCCTCGAATCGGCCACCCCCATCGCATGCGTCGCCTGCGCGCGTCCGACCCGCTTCACGAGGAACGTCGGGGTCGGACCCCGGGTGGCGATCCACACGACCTCGCCGCGTCGCGGTGCCCGTTGTCGGTAGGTCCACAGGTCGACGAGCACCAGGTCGCCCTCAAGCAGCGTCGGCTCCATCGATGGGCCCGAGACAGCGACCGGGCGCAGCACGAACTCGGTCCAGGCGAGGAACTGAATCGCGAGCAGGGCCAGGATCCCGGCGGGCCAGCGGACCCACCCGACGGTCGTCCCGGTCATCCGCGACGCGCTCGCGGGTCGAGGAGGTCTCTCAGGCCTTCGGCCACGAGGTTACATCCGACCGTCGCAAGAAACAGCGCGAGCGCGGGGAACACGGCCGGCCACCACGCCGACCGGATCTGCTCGCGGGCGTCGGCGAGGAGCGAGCCCCACGTGGCGGTCGGCGGATGCACACCAAGCCCGAGAAACGACAGCGCGGCCTCGACGACGATCGCCCCGCCGACCGTGAACGCCGCGGTCACGAGCACGGGAGCGACGGCGGAGGGAAGGACGTACCGGCCCATGATCCGCAGGTCGTTCGCGCCGAGCGCTCGCGCCGCCGAGACGACGTCGCTCCGGCGCAGCTTCAGGAACTCGGCGCGGACGTAGCGCGCGACGGGCATCCATCCGGTGAGCCCGACCACGACGGCCACGCGAGTAGCGTCCGACAGCGCCGCTAGCCACCCCGCGGCGGATGACAGCACGGCGAGCGCCAGGAGGAGCACCGGGACGGCGAGCGTCGCCTCGATCGCGCGGGACACCACGGCGTCGACGACGCCACCGCGGAAGCCGGCGAAGGCGCCAAGGGGAACCCCCACGAGCATCGCAAGCGCGGCCGCCACCAGTCCGACGGCGAGCGACACACGCGCGCCGTGAACGAGTCGAGCGAGCACGTCGCGTCCGAGCGCGTCCGTTCCCATCCAATGCCGCAGCGACGGTGGCTCGAGGATCGCACCGAGATCGATGTAGTTGGGATCGTGGGCCACCGGGGCGGCCAGGAGCGCCCGAGTCTCCGGGCCGCGGACGGCCCGACCCCCGAACAGAACGCGCAAGGCGGGCGCCGTGAGCCGCCCACCTTCGCGCGCGACCCACGGTTGGCTCGTCGCGATGAGGGGCGCCCCCGCGCCGACGGCTAGGAGCGCGCCCAGGATCAAGATCCCGCCGCGCAGTCCGGGAGGTACGGCGCGATCAGCCACGACGCAGCCTCGGGTCGACCAGCGAGTATGCAACGTCCGAGGCGACGATCCCGACGAGCGTCGAGACACCGGCGAGGAGGGTCAATCCGAGCAGGACCGGAAGGTCGCGCTGCAGCGCGGCGTCGAGGAACATGCGTCCGAGCCCCGGAACGGCGAAGATCGACTCGACGATGACCGAGCCGCCGACGAGCGCAGGCAAGAGCAACCCGGCCAGCGTGAGCATCGGAATCGCGGCAAGTCGGAACCCGTGACGAACGAACGCGACGACCGGCCCGAGTCCCCGCGCTCGCGCGGCGAGCGTGCTCTCGGCCGACGCATTCTCGAGCAGCGTCGCTCGGACGAACCGCGACAGATAGGCCAGGCTTCCGTAGCTCAGGCACACGACCGGGAGGACCATGTGCCGGATCCGATCGAGCGCCGTGGCGAGCGTGCCGCCGGATGCCGTACCGTCGGTCGCGATCCCGGCGAGCGGGAGCCATCCGAGATGAACCGAGAACGCGATCTGCAGCAAGAGCGCCCCGCAGAACACCGGTAGGGCGTGGACGAAGTAAGTGACGAGCCCGATCGAGCGATCGGGCCACGATCCCGGTCGCCAGGCGGCGAACGCGCCGAGCGGCACGGCCAAGAGGATCGAGATCGCGAGCGCCGCGGCGTTCAGGCCGAGCGTCGTCCCGAGCCGCTCGCGGATCTTGGCCGTCACGGGGCGCCGATCGTGGAACGAAGTTCCGAGGTCTCCCCGCAGCATCGACGTCAGCCACAGGCCGTACTGCCAGTGGAGCGGCTGGTCGAGGTGATACAGCCTCTCGAGCTCGGCCTGCGTCGTCGGGGGCAGGCGGGCCAGCCCTTCGTCCGCCGCTTCGGCTAGCGGCGTCCCCGGGGCGAGCTTCACGAGGGAGAACACGAGGACGGTCAGCAGCAGGAGCGTCAAGAACCCGGACGTGAGCCGGCGTGCGATCGCGCGCAGCATCCGCGCTACCCGCGGGGCGCTGCCCAGCGCCACACCTGCGGTCCCGCGGTCGTCCGCCACAGGTCGATCGGGGACGGCGTCAGGCCCTCGAGCCGGCGGTCGTGCAGGACCGGCGTCGAGAAGTAGAACGTGCAAGACACCGCCTCGAGCTCGTACAGGCGCCGCTGGAGCTTCCGGTAGGCCGAGCGTCGATCGTCGTCGGACACGGCCTCCCGACCGGCCGCGAGCCATCGATCGACCTCCGGATCGGCGAGCCCGTACACGTTGTACGCGGCGGTCGCGCTCGAATGGAACAGATCCCAGAACTGGTCGGGCTCCGGTGTGAACAGCAGGTTGTACGACGCGGCGTCGAACCGTCCGGAGTTGCGCAGCTCGCGAAACGCCTGCCATTCGAGCTGGCGGATCTCAGCCACCACGCCCAGCGAGGCCCACGACTGTTGTTCCCACTCGGCGATCTGGCGCGTGAGCAGCCTGGACGACGTCGGGAGGAGCAGCGTGAACCGGAACGGGATTCCATTGCGGTCGCGAACACCGTCGCCGTTCGAATCGGACCAACCGGCCTCGTCGAGCAGTCGAGCCGCGAGCGCGCGATCGTAGGGTCGCGGGCTGAGATCCGGGTCGGCCCAGACGGTGTCGGGGTGGAACGTCGTGATTCCCGGGCGGGCCAGGCCACGGCCGATCGTGCGCGCGAACTCCTCCCGATCGAGCGCATGGACCAGAGCCTGACGGACCCGCTGGTCGCGAAAATAGGGTGAGCCGGACCCCTGGTTCCAGACGACCGGCCAGACGCTGAGCGTCGAGAACGACAAGGCGCTGAACCGCCCCGCCTCGGCGGACGATCGCGCCTCCTCCCACAACGCCGCGGGCACGGTGAGCAAGTCCAGCTCACCGCTGAGCAGCGCCTGGTAGGAGGTCGCGGCGTCGGGGAGAATCTTGAACACGAGTCGATCGATCGCCGGTCGGCCATCCCAGTAGTCGTCGTTCGCTGCGAGTTCCAGGTCCTGCCCCGGGCGATGAGCTACGAAGCGGAACGGGCCGCAACCGATCGGGTGGCGGGAGTACGCGCCCGTCAGCAGGTCCGCATCCTTGCCGGCCAGGTGCCGCGGGACGAGCGGCACGAGGAACGCCTCGAGAGCGCCGTGGCTCGCGCTATGGAAGCGTGCGCGAACGGTACGTGGGTCGGGCGCATCGATCGTCGCCAGGTCGCGGAACAGGCCCGCGAACGTTCGATTCTCGACGGCCGGATCCCGCGCCCGCTCGACGGTGAACACGACATCGTCGGCCGTCACCGGCGCCCCATCGTGCCAACGCACACCCTCGCGAAGGCGGAATCGCAGCTCGGTCCGATCATCCGACCAGCTCCAGGACTCTGCGACCCGCGGCACGAGACGGAGCGACGGATCGTAGCGCACGAGCGCGTCGGTGATCTGGTACGCGACGATCTCCGTCGTCAAGTCCGATTTTCCGAGGAGCGAAAGCGACGCGGGATCCTGCGCCAGCGAGGCTCGCACGACGGACGGCGCGGAAGCATCGGACGCGCTTCGGTCTCCGGGCCCCGCGCAAGCTACGGAGATCAGCACGACCGAGGTCGCGACCGAGCGCGCGGATCGTTTCATGGCGGCTCGGGCAACGCGGCCTCGACGCGATTGCCCGCCGCGTCGACCGCACGCAGAAGCGCCGATCCGAGATCCGGCGGAACCCGCAGCTCGAAGGACTCCGTCCGAGAATCACAGACCCCGTCCTGTGCGCGCAGAGCGGCTCGCACCTCACCATCCGCGACGAGCTCGACGCGGCGGATGTCCGAGTGGTCGTCCTGGACGATGAAGCGCAGCAGGCCCTTCTCGGACCCCTTCCAGTCAATCCGCGGGGCCGAGCGATCGATGATGAGAATGCGCCCGTCGCTCGCCGGAACCGGGGAGTCCGTTCCGGGAGGATGGGCCGCGGCGTCCGTCGCGAACGCCCGAACCTCGTATCGCCCCTCCGCGATCGATGAGGTGTTCCATGTCCGGCGCTCGTCGTGCCACCCGGTTGGCTCGTCGTTCGGGTTGAGCTGGACGTCCCAGGTCGCCCGGCTCCAATCGGTCTGGTCGCCCGTTCGATACTCGAGGCGCACGTGGATGGGGTCGCCATCCGGGTCGTACGCTTCCCAGCGAAACAACGCCTCCAGGGCCACGGCCGCTTCCCCGCCATCGAGACGGAACCCGCGGATCTCGGGCGGACGGTTGTACGGCTCGTAGCGCAGCGAGAGATCGCGGATCCGCGCCCCTTCGTTCTGCGAGCCGGGGAACCGAACGCGCCATTGCAGGTACCGGCCGTCCGGGCTCGGCACGTGGCTTCCTCGAGGATCCAGAAGCGCCGGTCCCCAGTCCGACCAGGTGCCGTCCGGATCGCGGCTGTTGCCCGCTCGAGTCGAGAGTTCGGCCGAGGCCGCTCCGCTCTCGAACGTCCAGCGCATCACGCCCCAACGCGAAACGCCTCCGGCGTCGACGGGACGCGAGACGAACGTGGGTGGCTCCGCTCGCGGGCCGTCGATTCGATACACCGCGGCCGGATTGCTCGTCGCCACGAACGTGGTCCGACCGGCACGTGCCATTCGTGTGATCTGGGCCTCGGGAAGCGTGGCGAGTAGCGCGACGTCGCCGGTCGCGTCGAGCCGGTAGAGACGCGCGGGCTCGCCCGTTCCGAACCAAGCCCGGCCTTCCTCGTCCGGCAACACGCAAAACGGCGTCGCTCCGCGCGAGCTCCACAGGCTCTCGATCCGCCCATCCTGCCGCACGCGTACGATTCCCCCGCGGGGCATGTCCACGGAGGCGAGACCTGGAGACGGCAGGCCCTCGATGGACCCCCGCAGCACCGGCCCGCTCTCGTCGTCGAGCGCCCCCAGGCCCTCGCTCTGACCGACGCTCGTGCCGTCGGGTAGCTGGATCAGCACGGCGGGAGGTTGGTAGTCCGGCACGGAAGCGCCGACGAGTGCGGCCAGGACGCTGCCGTCCGGCTCGCCGGCGAGCGCGGCGACCTCGGGGAGCTCGGTCTGGAACAGGACCCGTGCCATGCCGCTCCGCTCGATGCGGTGAACGAGCCCGCGTCCCGCCCCCCCGGCGAGGATCGCTCCATCGACCGCCCCCCCGAGCGCGACGACGTGCGTGTCGGCGCCGTCGAACAGCGGCTCGGCCGACCCCGACCGGCCGATTCGCAGTACGCGGCCTCGCTCGCCCGTGCCGGCGTAGACCGTTCCGTCCTGGGCGATCGCGATCGCCCAGACGTACCGTTCGCCCGTCTCGCTCCACACGGCGCCCTTCCCGTCGCGCGCGATTCGATAGATCCGGCCGCCTGGAGCGGTTCCGGCCAGGAGTGCTCCCTCCGCGTCGATCGCGAGCGCGGTGACGAGCGGCTCCTCGGCGCGAAAGTGCACGCTCGCCTTACCGGCCGGTGGGAGCTTGAGCACGTGGCCCCCCGGGCCGGTGCCGAGGTACAGGGTTCCCAAAGCGTCGGCGACCAGGGACCAGATCTGGCCGGGCTCCGCTGGCAAGCGGGTTCCGCCGACGCGCTGGAGATGCGGCGCGGGAAACAACACCCCGCGCGACGAGAGGGCAACGGCATCGGCCGTTCCCTCCTCGAGGTCGCGCACGGTCGCCGTCCACGTGACGGTCCGCGCCCTCGTCGCAGCCGGTGGGAATTCGACCGAGACGAGCAGCGCGAGAGCGACCGCGTGGAATCGGACCGCGCTCCGACGGCGATGCGCGTTCACGGCGCGACGATCTCGATCTCGATCGTCGCCGCGCCCTCGACCGCGTGCTCGGTCACGATCGCCTCCTCGATCACGCTGCGCCGGGGGATCGGCAGGAAGTCGCCGCGTTGCCGCGGGTGCGACAGCACGTGCGCGACCGAAGGGGGGAGGTTGGGGAGACGAGAGCCGCCGAGCCGTGCGCCGGGATCTTCGCGCGTGGCCGCGATGTAGATCCGGTCGTTCCGCCGGAGCTGGTTGATCAACCGCACGAGCTGATCCAGGTCGCGTGGGATCACCGGGTCGTGACGGCTCTCGTCGCGGCTCGCCGCCGTGGCGCCGGCGACGTGGAGCATGAGCGGTCCGGGCGGCGTCTCCGCGGGAATCAAGACCGACCGCGTGAACACCTGATCTCGACCGCGATACGGCGCGACGACGACGGCGGCCTCGACGACGTCCCCGGCGCGGGCTTGGTATCGATCGACCGACACGCGGCGAATCTGCGCGGTTCGTGGTTCGACGTCGTGGTCGAGCCGGAGATTGATCCCGGTAACCTCGGGCCGACTCCACGTGTTGTTCATCAACAGGTACAGGATGTAGGCGGGGACACCCGTTCCGAAGTCGGATGCGCCGGTCCCGGAGAAGACGTTGTCGAGCGCGACGTCCGTCCCACGGCCGAGCTTGATCACCGAGCCCTCTCCGACGCGGACGGTGGCCGTTCCGATCGTCCGCTCGCGGCTGGCCACGATGCCGTTGAGCGACACGAAGAGCAGTAGGGGCGACAGGAGCGGATCGTCGGCGATGTCGAACGAGTAGTCGCGGTCGACGGCGCCCGCGTGCGCCAGCCGGAGCCGCACCGGAATCATCCGCGGGCGGCCGCCGATCCGTCCGAGGACGCCGCTCGAACGGTCCTGGCGCAGGGCGCCCACTTCGGCGAGCGGCGTCGCGATCCGCGACGACTGCTGAAGGCTCGGCAGCAGCGCCTGGACGGTCGCGCCGGTCAGCGGGAGGTCGACGCTGCCGAGAGCGAACAGCGGATGACCGAAGGCGAGCACCTGGTCGCCGTCGACCCACGTCACGGTTCCGGTCGCCGTGAACTCGATGTCCCCCCGGACAAGCTGAACACCGACGGGCGATCCGGGCTCGAGACGGATCGTCCCGCCTGCGCCCGACACCGACCCGCCGGCTTGCAACGGAACGAGGCCCGCTGCGGCGAACTCCGGAGCCACGCGCGTGAACCCGTCCGTTCCGAGGCCGGCGATCGACACGGGAAGGCCAGAGCGGAGCGCCCCGGTGGAGCGCGCGAATCGGGCGGCAAGATCGTCACGAAAAAACTTGGTGAGGGCGGTGGCGGAGAACAGCCGCCCGAGAGTGTCCGGGGCGAAGTCGATCGCGCCGGCCCGCTCCGTCGCCGGCCCGGAGGCCATGCGGATGATCGCGAGCATCTCTTCGATCGGAGTGATCCCGGCGATCGCCTCCTTCGAGAACCCCCAGCTGTACGCCACCGCGCCGATCAGCTTGCCGTCGATGAACACCGGGCTGCCGCTCATGCCCGACAGGACCCCGGTCTCCGCCAGCGGGCCTCCTGACAGGCGACCGAGGATCAGGTTCTGGTCGGGGCCGATGTTCGGAAGGGTACCGAGGATCTCGACCTCGAAATCGGTGATCGACGTGCCGTGGAACGTGGTGCGTCCCGTCCCGCGCTGGCCCGCCCGGACCTGATCGAAGGGAAGGATTTCCGCTGCATCGACCGCGGATCCGGCGAGGATCGTCGCCAGGCAGAACATCGGGACGCCACGCGTCACTGTGCTGATCCATCTCACCGGGACGCCCCGCCGCTGGAGAGAATACCATGCGGCCGACTCAGGGCTCCGCGCGTCACATCCGGTCCGGAATCGGAACGCCCATCGAGTCGAGCAGATCGACCATCCCGTCGTGGAACACCCGCACGAGAGCGGTCCGCGTCGACCGAACTGCGATCCGACCCTCCTGCGCGACCGGATAGCGGTGATAGAAGGAGTTGAACGCCTGCGCCAGGCCGTAGGCGTGCTTCGCCACGCTCGACAGCTCGAGCGACTGCACCGCCTGTTCGATGATGGAGTCGGCCCGGACGAGCGCGAGGACGAGGCCCCAGTGGTCCGCGACCGTGTCCGGCTCGAGCGCGGTGAGATCGACGTCGCGCTCGAGCGCGACGCGCGACGTCGCGTCGGACCCGTGGCGTTCGGCGACCTTGGCCAGCAGCTTCCGAGCCCGCACGACGGCGTACTGAAGATACGGCCCCGTCTCGCCGTCGAACGACAGCGCTGCGTCCAGGTCGAACGCCACCACGCGGGTTCGTGTGAAGCGCAACATGTAGTACCGAAGCGCGCCGACCGCGATGCGGCGCGCCGTCTCGTGCACCGCCTCGGCCGAAAGATCCGGATGCCGGTTGCGCACCTCCGCCGTCGCGCGTGCCACGAGGGAGTCGAGCAGGTCGTCGGCCCGCACACCGAGGCCACGCCGGCCCGACATCTCCAGGTACGGCCGCGCGCGATCCTCGGCCTGGATCGGATACTCGGGAAACAACTGCTCCACGGCACTCGGCGTCAGCGCGACCATGTCGTACGAGTAGTGGATCGAGCGGTCCGCCTGCTCGGCGAACCCCAGCACGCGCAGACCCTGTGCGACGACGCGCTGCAGATACGCCTGCCGCGTGTCGATCACGTTGTAGACGACCGATGCGTTGCCGAATGCCGGTGGGCCCTCGGCCGGACCGTCCGAGCACGTGGACCAGACGAGATACGACGGGCCGACCGGTGCCCCGCTGAACGGGCGATAGAGGAAATCCCGACCGAGCAGGCCGAACTTCCACATCTGGTACGCGATGTCCTTGCCCACGTATGTGACGGTGCCGTTCGATCGAACGATGACCTTCTGGTCCTCGCCCGCCCCCTCCTCCGCGCCGGCCAGGTCCATGACCCAGCAACCCGCGTTCTTTCCGCTCTCGACGCGGCGGACGGCGCCGGACGCGCGCAGCCGCTTGAAGGCGTCGTCCCAGAACCGGAGGCGCAGGATGTCGCTCTCGCGAGGCAGGAGGTCGTAGCGCACGTCGATGCGCGCCATCGTCGCCAGGTGGTGGCCGACGATGCGGTGCGCGACTTCCGCGGCCAGCTGTGCCGTCTCGTTGTCGCCGCGCTCCATCGCGACGAGTACCGCGTCGCGCAGCGCGAGGCGCGACCGGTCCTCCTCGTAGAATCGAGTCACGTCGGCGTAGAGATCCCACGCCAGGTAGTCGAAGCGCTCCCCGCGCTCGCGCAGGCGTCCGTCGGAGTAGCGTTCGCGCACGGCCTCGAGCCCCTCGCCGCGCAGGCTCTGGAAGCCGACGACGAGGTCGGCGACCTGTACCCCCGTATCGTCGACGTAGTTCTGGACCTCGACGTGGCGCCCCAGGCGGCGCAGGCACCGGACC
>Ga0247727_10001737_pt1 | contig 50900 bp, 48 predicted proteins | sample WisWelCaveWW1625_FD_202498 | JGI IMG/M metagenome (GOLD analysis project Ga0247727, IMG submission 202498) | Biofilm microbial communities from Wishing Well Cave, Virginia, United States - WW16-25 | ecosystem: Environmental > Aquatic > Deep subsurface > Groundwater > Cave microbial mat | place...
GATGAAGTTGTTTGAAAAATGAGTTCGGGAAATTTCGGGGAAGATAAAATCCGGCACACAGCCATTACTTGACAAAATTTATCAAGCGGGAAAAGCTGATCCTTACGAATTGTTTTGATGTAAATTCGTTAAGCTGATATAGCCGATTCGTGTATGCGTTCAATCAAAAGAGCGTTCACCAACGTCTCAATTGAAACGCCTTGAGCCTTTGCCCGTTGCGCAAGTTTTTCGGCAACGTCCGGCAAAATCGCGACACGGATGGCTCGCTTGTTTGGTGTCTCAAAGCGAAACCACTCTCCGTCATCTTCCATAAACGGCGCGGTGTCGAGATTATCCCAGAAGGTTGCTTCTTCTTCGTAGGTCTTGAATTCCGGCACTTGCAGTTTACTCATTTTCGCAATCTCCGAAAATTTTGTTTTTCACCTTCACTCATGTCGCGAGCCGTAATCGGTTCGTAGATCGTGCCTTCGACATGCTCCAAAATTACAAACAGGTAGCGGCCTCCCGCAGTCTGACCGTAAAGCCGGTAACGATTTTGCCCTTGACGATGAGCCAGATGCAGAGAATCTTCGCATACATCCCAAACTTCTTCAAGCCCAACGCCGTGGGCTGCGATGTGATCAACACGATAGTCGTCCCAATCCAATTTGGTTATTCGCATCAATCATCCTGTTTGTGAACCCGACCATCCTATCTGTTGTCGCCATAGAATATAGTATAAAACGTATTTGCTGCAAGCATTTCTTTAATTCAAGCGAATTCCGGCTTGCGCTCTGCGGCTCTCGGAATTTTCGGGGATCGTCGTGCTGAAGGTGGATTTCACGATTCGCTTGGGATGATGGCGGCTTCGACTCCGTCCCGTATCTATAAAAAAATAAGGAAACGGAGCGGGACAAGCTCAACCGCCAGCATCGTGCCGCTGCCTGAGCTTGTCGAAGGCAGCGGCTATCGAAGCCACCGCCGCCTGATCCTATTTCCCAAACTGCGTATAGTTTTTTGAATACTCGATGAGCTTTTCCTTGTTCTCCTCGATCAGTGCCCGTTTCTTCTTTCGGCCCCAACCCTGGATTTGTTTTTCTCTATTAAACGCGTCTTCGACGCGGTCATAGTACTCACAATAAACCAACTTGACCGGCAACCGCTTTTTCGTATGGTTTGCGCCCTCGCCGTTTTGGTGTTCCCAAAGCCGCTTTTCGAGATTCCATGTGCTTCCCGTGTAGTAGCTCCCGTCTGCGCACTCGAGGATGTACATGTGAGGCATGTTTATGTCTCCTCCTCTGCTGCCTTCGACAAGCTCAGGCAGCGGGACGACTCAGGCAGCGCGACAGATTCGGCAGCGGCTCTGCGGCGGTGGCTGAGCTTGTCGAAGCCGCCGCCGCCCGATATGCGTGTTGTTTATTTCGGCGAGCAAACCGCTATTCGCTCGGCGATTCTCCGACGCGGCAAGTTGAGGATGAAGCTTGGTTTATGAAGATTTGAATCCTGATGTGGAAATGGGAGCGTGAGAAAAGGATATGATCAAGCCACTTCAACCTGCTGATAGTGCAAAACCATCAGTTGCTCAGCGCGGAGAGACAACATGGCGTAAGCCTGGCCGTCATCGTCGCTAAATTCCACCATGAAAACATTGGGGGCGAGCTCTTCAACAATCGTTCCCACCTGCCCGCGCGATAATTTGTGCTGTGGCAAATCTTCAGTCAATGCCACAACGTCGAGTAAATGGATTGAGTTATTCATCGGTTTATCCTCGTCTCTTGAGAATATAACAACTTGTCAGGCGTGGAAAATCTTCGTCTTTGCGAACGATCCAACTACTGCGAACCTTTGCTTGCCGGTTCGCTCTCTTCATCGTAAAATCGATCACATAGGTCTTTCCATAACGGTCTTGACCGGTTTCTACCGCATCGTGAGTGCGAACAACCTCGAGTAAAGTGCTCTGCAACTCTTCAGCATCATCGGCAGTCAATCCAAGGATCGACGAAAACAAACGGGCTTTATGCTTGCCTCGCCAATGTTCTTGGCTCAAACAGTAATTGCGTAGCTTGTCAATATCAACAATTGCGAAATCTGGCTCTGGTATTTCCACCCTGTGCACTCAAATTTGAGATTTGCCCGCCAGCACACGCTCATCGATGCACTTCATCTTGATTTTCAAATCGGATAGCCAAATATAAAACAAAACACGAGAGATACAAATAGAACTTTTGCGATGGTGAAGGCACGATTGCGAAGTTCGACTTACGCTCTACGGCTCTCGGAATTTTCGGGGATCGTCGCGCGCAAGGCGGGCTTCACGGCTCGCTTGGGATGATGACGACTGCCCCGCTCCGCTTCCTTGTTTTTAGCAGCGGGGCGGAGCCGAAGCCGCCGCCGCCCGATATGCGTATTGTTTATTTCGGCGAGCAAACCGCTATTTGGCCTGCGATTCTCCGGCGCGGTGAGCAGAAGAGGAAGGTTGTTTGAAGATGAGGATTCGACTTATTTAAGAGTTGAGTTTTCTAGTTTTTCGATCAGCCAGTCATCGCATTTCAGATGTTTTCCTATCTTCAGATCATTCTTTTGAACAAAATATTTCAAACCATCAAAAGTGCTTTTATCCAAGTCTGCTGGATCAATTTTTAGTAATTTAATCCTGAACAAGGGTTTGATTATAAACTTCAGTTTTGAAATATTGACGTGCTTTAGAGTACAGCTTTGAAAGGAAAGACGATGACAAAAATTGTGAAAAATAACATGATCTAAATTACACTGCACAAAGTTTATCTTAAAGCACTGTAGTTGCCCAGCCTTTAGCGTGCAATCGGCAAAGCTATAGAGCCTAAACAGATTAAGGATTTTGAAGTTGCTCAACTCAGTATGTCTATTGTAAAAGCCTCTTAAAAAAAGTATCAAATCCATGTTCTTACTGATATTCAAGGCTTTGTTTATCAAATTTATATAGTATGCTTTAGCTGTCAGCTTTATTTGTAGAAGTGATAAAAGAATTACCCCTGCCAGAATACCAAACAAAAACCATAAAATAGATGGAATTCCAAAGAGGATGATGCCTCTTATCATTGATGTAATGGAATATAATTCGCTCACCCAAAGACTAATTTGGTCAAGAATTACTGGTTTAAGTTCAGGGATAGAGGCTAAGAATGCTTTAAAAGCAGAGGATATGGCGTCTAAAAATAATGAGGCGACAAATATTGCCAGAGTCATTTTTAGAATTCGCGTCAGTGTTGTGATTGTCTTCTTATTCAAGGGAAGAAGAAAATAATTGATAAAATCTTTGAGACTATTTACGTCCCTAGTTTTCTTCCGAAATTCTACAAACGTAGAAAAAACTTCTCCCCTCATAATTACTATGAATCCGCCAATAAATGCCGCCCAGAAGGTGAGTTTGCCAATAAACTCTGTCACAAAATCTTCAAATGAAGACTTTGGAACCCAAAAGAAGAGCAGGAACAAACCTCCCAAAGACAATAGCAGACTATATTTGAAAATATATGATAGTGCTTTTATGCCGAATGAAATAGAATAAGCCAAATTGTTTGGAAGGGCTATATTAAGAAGCAAAGGAATATTGGCATGCCCACTTTTTTCGGTATTTACTTGTTCAGAATTGTAAACAAGATCCATTATTTCATTGTAAACAAAATCCATTATTTCATTTGTCCAATCTTTTTTAAATATCTCATTTGAAAATTCCTTGTCTTGGAGGTGCCAAATAATTTTCAAGGATACAAAATATTCATAAAAAGATTTATGAACAAACTTATATTCATCATCAGATCTTTCCAAAAAATATGCAGTCAGTATTTCGTTTTCAAATCCCTCTAAATCCTCTTCGTTATTAATTCCAAGTTTCCTCAATCTTCCCCCGAATTGCCATCTCAGGTCATTAGAAATTTGCGGAGCAGGTAACTGAAGATTTCCTTTTCCAAATTCATAATATGTTCCAGCCAAGTAAGTGAAAAACTGAACCAGAAAACGTTTTTTAGCTTCTTTGTCTTCAACAACACTTACAATTTGTTTTAGTAATTGCCTCTCTATCCAGTGATCAATATAATATCTCATTAAAGTCCCAGCGCCAATATGCTCTGGATGATCTTTTTTGATTAAGTATGGCAACATTTCGCGAACCATATGTAGCATCGATGGACGTTCACAGAGTTCATATATGCTACGATTACCTTTAACATAATTTGAATATGTTCGATAACTTCCTATGTCACCATAATAAGATTTAATGGACTTCTCTATTTGATCCCAATTAAACCGGTCCAAATTAATTGCCTCGGAATAGGGGATTTCTTGAGGTACCTTGCGCTCCTCTTCAGAAAGAATATTCAAGCCCCTTCTAAGATCAAATTCATTTGGAAAATATGACGGTCGGCCCGAAATCATTATTTTGTTGTTCGCAGTAGCTAATTGCCAGATAGCATTCAACTGTTTAAGGCGGTGGTCGTGTGTGCCAATAAATCCCATTTCATCGAAACCATCCAGAATGAAAACCAATTTGCCCTTGAAGGCCAACTGTTCGAAAAGCGAATAATCGACACCTAAGTTTTTAGCAACGAAACTTTCACATCTGATTTTGATACCTCCATGCATAGGAGAAGTATTAGTTAGAGAAATAAAAACTGGAAACCGCTTAACTATTTTACCCTCAAGAATATTTTTAGCTAATTTATGTGCGTAATACTTCATAAATGAAGTCTTGCCCATTCCATAATCACCGAGAATTGCTAAATGTCTTTTGCTATCTTCGTCAAGCCAATTGTCGATGTAACTTTCTAAGTTCTGTTGTCCATCGTTGTAATTTGGCGCAACAAACGTTTGTGATAAGGTAAATCTCTTCTTTTCGGTACTAAAAGGTAGGGTGTCATTTTCGAATGAGTTTACCAACCTTTCTAGATATGGGTGAAAGTCGATTAGTTGATTTAGGAATTCATCCTCAGTCATGCATATTAGTCCACATTCATCATTTTCAAAATCACCATTTTCAAGAATATAGTAGATTTCCGTTATAGAATTGTTGTTAGTATTCTGAGTTTTAATCTCTACATCAGATAATTTGCGATAAACCTTACGTTGCTCCCTTTTTGAGATTGTCCTTTTGCTCACACCTTCATCACAATAGATGATAAAATTGTAATTGTGGAAGCCCTGCGAAAATGAACCATACAGAATTCTGTATTCTCTATCATACTCCAATCGAAGTTTCTTATACTTTAATTCGAAGAGTTTTCTAATTCTTTCATGAAAGATGGGGCTATCTTGAGGAACGTTAGGTGGGGCTGATGGTTTATATCTTGGCAAATCGATCAAGTGAGATTGATTCATTTCTGTGGTAGTTTCTTGTTCCTTGTTTCCTTCCAATTCATTAGATCGTTGTTGAGTAATTTTTAATCGTCGATATTCAACAATTATCATGGAAAATACAGCCAAGCAGAATATTATATAACAACCCATATCATACAGACCTGAATATGGTGATTTTTCTATATTCAGAGATGTGTAGGCATTAATCAATGACCGTATTACATCAACGATTTCATCCATAGTACCTGTGATTGAGACAAAACCAGAGTGAACGAGTAATAAGGCCCAAACTATTGGATAATTATCCGAACGTAATCTCGCAAATTCAGAATTAAAGATTCGCTTAATTCCTCGTTTCACGAAATAAAAAAACAGTGATAGGATGACCAAAAATAGAAGAATAGGTATATATTGAACAAGAGGAATAGCATTAATTTGGTCCATGTTTGCTCTCCATAAAGTCTACTGAATTAAGAATACATGCGTATGTCAATTGACTATATCATTAGTATGCCCATCAGTATCAAGGTTGACGTAAGTCAAATGAATCATTCTTATTGGCATTCCAAATACAATAGATTGCTTTTATTAAGGGTTTTCGAGCTTTTGCTTCCACTCGTAAATATTTTTCATCGTTGTCCCATTTTCCGTGTGGATGTTCGTAAATTGTATAAGTAGGTTATTGCACCTGGTATGGCGACAATAAATGCAAAAGATTTTTCAGAAAGTCAAGCCAAATTTGAAAATCAAAAACTCTTAAAGCATCCTACCTATGTGAAATTTTAAAGGTGCTTTGCAGAACACCTCTCTCGAAATTAATTTTGCATGTTTACAAATCTGCGCTCACGCTATACCCTCCCTGTACAAATCCCCCAACCATCCGATAAAGAAGTATCCCCCCGATCTTGCATTATAGTTGGCCGATGCTTGATTGGGCAAAACTTTTATCTCCAAACTTTTCTACCAGAATATCGCAACACAAGATTTTTTAGCACGGCATCGGCCAACATTTTAAGGATGTCGGGGTTTGGTTTATTGTATGGTTGAATAAGGAGCCAGCCATTCTCAATGATAAGAACGATTCTCGACGGATTGCCATAATTAAGAAAATCCGTTCAAAAGCGCGTCCGTAACTTGCTGAATTCTATAGCGTTTCTCCTACGGGGCAATGGCACGGAGTTTGAGCAAAACAAAAAAAATAAAAGGATAAACAGATAAAAAGATTTCCGAAAATCCAAGAATCCATTATTCCGAATTTGCGAGAAGGAATGACGATGAAGAAACACTTCAAAACCATAGATGGCAACGAGGCGGTGGCGCACGTTGCGTTTCGCATCAACGAAGTCATCGCGATTTATCCGATCACGCCGTCGTCGGCAATGGGCGAGTGGGCGGATCAGTGGGCGGCGGAGATCGTGCCGAACATTTGGGGCACGGTGCCGACCGTTGTGGAAATGCAAAGCGAGGGCGGCGCAGCGGGCGCGGTACACGGCGCGCTGCAAACCGGCTCGCTCTCCACCACCTTCACCGCCTCGCAGGGCTTGCTGCTGATGATCCCCAACATGTACAAGATCGCGGGCGAGCTGACGCCGACGGTCTTTCATGTGGCGGCGCGGTCGCTGGCGGCGCAGGCGCTGTCGATCTTCGGCGACCACAGCGACGTGATGGCGACGCGCGCAACCGGTTTTGCTTTGCTGGCCTCCTGCTCGGTGCAAGAGGCGATGGATTTCGCGCTCATCGCGCAAGCCGCGACGCTCGAATCGCGCATCCCGTTTTTGCATTTCTTCGACGGCTTCCGCACCTCGCATGAAGTTACTAAGATCGAATTGCTCTCCGAAGATGATATGCGCGCGATGATCGACGACCAGCTCGTGCATGCGCATCGCAGCCGCGCGCTGTCGCCGGATCATCCGGTGTTGCGCGGCACGGCGCAGAATCCCGATGTTTATTTTCAAGCGCGAGAGACGGTGAATCCGTTTTATGACGCTTGCCCGAACCTCACGCAAAAGGCGATGGATAAATTTGCCAAGCTCACCGGCAGGCAATACCGCCTTTATGAGTATCACGGCGCGCCGGATGCCGAGCGGGTGATTGTGCTCATGGGCTCGGGCGTCGAGGCGGTGCATGAGACGGTTGATTATTTCGCGGCACGCGGCGAGAAAGTTGGCGTGCTCAAAGTGCGTTTGTACCGGCCATTCGATAGCAAGAGATTTATGGAAGCGCTGCCGGCGACGGTCAAGAAGATCGCGGTGCTCGACCGCACCAAAGAACCTGGCAGCGCCGGTGAGCCGCTCTATCTCGATTGCGTCAATGCGATTCACGAAGGAATAGAAAACGGCTGGGGTAAATTGAAGCAGCGACCGCAAATCATCGGTGGGCGTTATGGTTTGTCGTCGAAAGAATTTACTCCGGCGATGGTCAAAAGCATTTTCGATAATCTGAGCGGGGCCGCTCGACCGAGCTTGTCGAGGTCAAGCCGAAAAATCATTTCACTATCGGCATCAACGACGACGTGACGCACACGAGTCTTGCTTACGATGCAACATTCTCCACGGAGCCGCCGGAGGTTGTGCGCGCGTTGTTCTTCGGCCTTGGCGCCGATGGCACAGTGGGCGCGAATAAAAATTCGATCAAGATCATCGGCGAGAACACGGACAATTACGCGCAGGGATATTTTGTTTATGATTCGAAAAAATCAGGCGCGATCACGGTCTCGCATTTGCGCTTTGGGCCGAAGCCGATTCGTTCGACGTATTTGGTGACCAGCGCGAATTTTGTGGCGTGCCATCAGCCGGTGTTTCTGGAGCGCTACGATATTTTGCAAAACATCAACAAGGGCGGAACGTTTCTGTTGAACAGCTCATTCGGGGCGGATGAAGTTTGGAAACATTTGCCGCGCGAATATCAAGAGCAGATTATCAACAAGAAGCTGAAGTTTTATGTGATCGACGCGACCAAAGTGGTGTCCCGACGGGTCGGGAGCATGGGCGGGCGCATCAACACGGTGATGCAGGTGTGCTTCTTCGGCGTGTCCGGCGTGCTGCCAAAAGCTGAAGCTATCGCTGCGATCAAGCATTCGATTGAAGAAACTTACGGCAAGAAGGGCGAGGAAATCGTCCGTATGAATTTGCAAGCGGTGGATAACACGCTGGCAAATCTTCATGAGGTGAAAATTCCCGACCGCTTGACTCGTGCTGAGCAAAGTCGAAGTCGCGGCCATATCGATATGTTGCCGCCGGTGACTTCGGATGCGCCGGAGTTCGTGCGCAACGTGCTCGGCAAGATCATCGCCGGTGAAGGCGACAGTCTGCCGGTGAGCGCGATGCCGATCGACGGCACGTTTCCGACCGGCACGGCGAAATTTGAAAAGCGCAATCTCGCGCTGGAGATTCCAGTGTGGGATGAGGAAGTGTGCATCCAATGCGGCAAGTGCGCGATGGTCTGCCCGCACGCGGTGATTCGCATCAAGGCTTATGAAACGGATTGTCTTGCCAATGCGCCATCGACTTTCAAATCTACAGAGGCGCGCGACCGCGAGTGGCAGGGATTGAAATACGCGATTCAAGTCGCGCCGGAAGATTGCACCGGTTGCGCGATTTGCGTCGATGTGTGTCCGGCGAAAAATAAATCCGAGACGCGGCTCAAAGCGCTAAACATGATGCCGTCCCGCTCTGCGGGACGCGAGGCCGAGCGCGAGAATTGGAATTTCTTCCTGACGATTCCTGAATTGGATCGGCGGAAAATCAAAGCCGGGACGATTCGCCAGCAGCAAGTGCAAGAGCCGCTATTCGAATTCTCCGGTGCGTGTTCGGGTTGCGGCGAGACGCCTTACGTCAAGTTGGTCACGCAGTTGTTCGGCGACCGGACGATTGTCGCGAATGCAACCGGTTGTTCATCGATATACGGCGGCAATTTGCCGACAACGCCGTGGTCAAAGAATTCCGAAGGCCGTGGCGCGACGTGGTCGAATTCATTGTTCGAAGACAACGCCGAATTTGGTCTGGGCTTCCGCCTTTCAATTGATAAACAAAAAGAATTTGCTTATGAATTGTTAAGAAAGCTTTCTCCTGCGGTTGGAAATGATTTAGCCGAGGCGATTCTTGCGAACAAGCAAACCGATGAAGCCGACATCTTCGAGCAGCGCGAACACGTGAGAATCTTAAAAGAAAAACTGCGAGGCATGAACGATGCCGAAGCGCAAAATCTTTTGAGCATCGCCGATATGCTGGTGAAGAAGAGCGTGTGGATCATGGGCGGCGACGGCTGGGCGTATGACATCGGCTTCGGGCGGCCTCGATCACGTGCTGGCGAGCGGGCGCAACGTCAACATTCTGGTGCTCGACACCGAAGTTTATTCCAACACCGGTGGGCAGATGTCGAAATCGACGCCGCGAGGTGCGGTTGCGAAATTTGCTGCAGGTGGAAAAGCCGCGCCGAAGAAAGACCTTGGCTTGATCGCCATGACTTACGGCAATGTTTACGTTGCGCGTGTGGCGATGGGCGCGAAAGATGAACACACGCTGAAGGCGTTCGTCGAAGCCGAGGCGTATGACGGGCCATCATTGATCATCGCGTACAGCCATTGCATCGCGCATGGCATCAATATGGCCACGGCGATGCAAAATCAAAAGACGGCCGTTGAGACCGGTCAATGGTTGCTGTATCGCTATCATCCCGATCGCGCGAAGATCGGCGAGAATCCCTTGCAGCTTGATTCGCGTCAGCCAAAGATGGCGGTGGAGAAATTTCTCAACATGGAGAATCGCTTCAAGATGCTTACGAAGAGCAGCCCCGAAGAGGCGAAGCGTCTGTACAAATTGGCGCAAGAGGATGTTGACACGCGCTGGCGCATGTATGAGTATATGGCGGCGAGGAGGCCGATGAGCGAGGAGCGGAGGGCGTAAAACGTGATTCGTAATTCGTAAAGAATAATGATGTGCATTACGTGTTTTTAAAACTTCTCTTCCACCGAGAGTCACCGAAGCCGCCGAGACTCACCGAGAAAAACAATAATAAAAAATTCGGCGACACTCGGTGTTTTTCGGCGGCCTTCGGTGGAAGAAGAATTTTTCTGTTTGGGATGTTAAAAATCACGTAATGCTCCCGAATAATGAGCAAAACTGTGGGTGTTGTTTTACGCATTACGAATTACGGATTACATAAATTCAATCAGGCTGGCTGAACCAAAGCGAGTGGCAAGAGAAAAACATGGGAACTGATCTTTCGACCACTTACCTGGGCATGAAGCTGCGCACGCCGCTGGCGCCTTCAGCGTCGCCGCTTTCGGGAGAGATCGACAACATCAAGCGCATGGAAGACGCCGGCGCGGCTGCGATCGTGCTCTATTCTCTTTTCGAAGAACAACTTCAGTTCGAAACTTACGAATTGAATCATCACTTGACCTATGGCACGGAAAGTTTTCCCGAGGCCTTGTCATATTTTCCGTAACCGGTCGAATATCATCTCGGGCCTGAGGAGTATTTGAATCACATCCGCAAGACGAAAGAGGCGGTGAAAATCCCAATCATCGCCAGCCTCAACGGCTCATCCGTCGGCGGGTGGACCGATTTTGCGAAACAAATGGAGCACGCCGGCGCCGATGCGCTGGAGCTGAATGTCTATCACATTCCCACCGACATGGAGATGACCGGCGCGGAGGTCGAGCAGAAGTACGTTGAAGTTTTGCAGGCGGTAAAGGCGGCGGTGAAAATTCCGGTGGCGATCAAGCTCAGTCCATTCTTCAGCAATTTTGCCAACATGGCCAAGCGCTTTGACCTCGCGGGCGCCGATGGCCTGGTGCTGTTCAATCGCTTTTATCAGCCGGACATCGATCTGGAGAATCTCAACGTGCGGCCGAACGTGCTGTTCAGCATGCCGCAGGCCATGCGCTTGCCGCTCACCTGGGTCGGCATTCTCTATGGGCGGATCAAGGCAAACCTAGCGGCGACGAGTGGCATTCATGAAGCCAACGATGTGATCAAGATGCTCATGGTCGGCGCGAATGTCACCATGCTGTGTTCATCGCTGCTGCGCCGCGGCATCAGCCACCTCAGCGTGGTCGAAAAAGAACTGCGCGACTGGATGGAGGCGCATGAATATCAATCGGTGCGGCAAATGCAGGGCAGCATGAGCCAGAAAAATTGCGCCGATCCAAGCGCCTTCGAGCGGGCGCAGTATATGAAGGCGTTGCAGAGCTACAAACCGGCTTAGGGGAGGTAAGTGGTCTCTCTTTGGTCGCAGAAGTCGCAACCCAAAAAGAAAACTCCCAACGGATAGATGAACCCAACTGAAAATCTTTTGTCCGCTGGGTTCATCTATCCGTTGGAGATACTTTTGCAATAATCGCAAAGAATAAATTAGTGTTTCCTCTCAAGCACAATCTCCTCCAGCCACGATTCTTTTCCATTCTGATACCACGTCCACCGTGTGCTGAATTTATTGTCATCGACGAAGCGAAACACGGCTTTGTCCATGTGGCCCTTGTCGCGTGATGGAAGGTTGGTCGCATCAAGAAAAGTGAACGTGATGGTCTTGCCGTCGTTCTCGAATGAAGTCGCTTCGAGGCGCGGTTGATTTCTCGCCACGCAATAATGCGTCAACATTAGCCGCTCACCATCAAGATGAAACATTGTCATCATAGTTTCATTGGGATGCGCGTCAAAAGAATTTTCCACAACCACCGATCCTTGCGCAATCGTTTTGAAGCTGACAACTTCTTCCCAGTCTTTGGTGCTGCGACCTATCCACTGGCCTTCGAGTTTTTTGAAACGTTCGAAGGCATCCTGCGCCGGCGTGGGTGTGTTCATCGATTTGTCCGATGAGAAAGCGCTCACGAGGGCAAGGCACAACATTCCAATGAAAACCAAAGTGAATTGCTTTGGCCAAGAGCCGCGGTGAATGCCGCGTATTTTTGTGAACATGATTTACTCTCCTTTCGAATATTATCGGTTTTTGATAAGCAAAAGACGATGTCATTCAGAAGGAATCTTTTTCGTTTCTAGCAGATTGCTTGATTCTCAAAAGGATTCTTTCAGAGTGACATGCAATAATAAAATGTTCTCGTTCAACTCTGATCAATTTGCCTCAATTCAATCAACCCGCCGTATTTGAGATGCGGACAGCTTGCGGCGATTTTCTCGGCCTCGCTGTAATCAGCCGCTTGTATCAAAAAGTATCCGGCGATTTGTTCATCTTCACCATACGCTGAAATGTCGAGCACGTCAAGGCGGCCATCGATGCGGCGCATGAGCCGCCCGTCATACTGTAATTTTGCGCCGCCGAGCATGTGATTAGATTGCGCAATCGTCCTCGCCCATGCGGTGTATTCGATCACTCTATCGGTTTCATGCTCGCTTGCTCCCCTCGCTTCATAAAGTAACATCATAAACATCGGTTGCGTTGATGCCCGTAACGACGGGCGGCTTTGCCATTTTCCCACGCCGAAGCCGAGCGCCAAGAGCACGACTGCAACAGTGAAAGCTCCCGCAAGACGAGGTAACGACCATAGTTGAAACGATGGCTTCAGGTGAATGAGGCCTTTGACTTTGAGCGCGCCGATGATTCTCTCTTCGAGCGAAGATGTAGGAGAGCGTTTGCGAGGCAAAGCTGCAAGCCTTGCCTTCTCCTCAGGGCTTAGTTCATCACGATCTTGTTCAAAGCTCATTATTGATTCTCCATTCATTTCTGTGTCGCTCGCCCTGCAATGTCTTGCGCATCGCCGTTCGAGCGCGAGAGAGCTGACTTTTCGAAGTGCCAATTTCAATGTCAAGCATGGAACCGATCTCCTCGTGCGTATAGCCTTCGATGTCATGCAACACCAGCACCTGCCGATAACCATCGGGCAACGACGCTATGGCTCGTTCAATGTCTATTCGTTCCAACTCTCCGATTCTGGATGCCGTCTGCTCCATCTCTTCGGGCAGAACCGTCTCATGCTGCCCGCTTCGTCTGCGATATAACTCTCGACAACAATTGATCGCGATGCCGCTGAGCCATGTTCGCAAACTCGATTCCCAACGAAATGCCTCCAGCTTTTCGACAGCCTTTATCCACGCTTCTTGAACGACATCTTCGGCGTCGTGAACATTCCACCCAACCAAACGCAACGTCGATTGATAAAGCGCCGGTGTGTGGCGGCGATAGAGCTGATGGAAAGAGCGCTCATCCCGCTGCGCAAGAAATTTTCCAACCAGCCAACGGTCGGTTAAATTCTCAAGGTACTTTGAGATAATTGTCATGACTATTGATGAGTGACAAAAACGCCTCGAAAGGTTGCACGGGATGTAAAATATTTTTGAAAGTTTGTAGGCGGGAAAGTAGAGTTTATAAAAAGTGGGCTTGGCGAAACACGATAACAGCAACCAGCCTTTACGATTATTTTGTATAATGCTCGGCGCCCAAAAAATGCAAGGAGACATACGGCTCATCGCCGATGACCCAACTATCGTGCGGGACGGGTGGGATGTAAAACAAATTTCCGGGAGTAAGTTCGATTTGAGTTCCATCTTTCATTGCAGCCATCGCGCGCCCAGAGATTACCATGCCAACGTGCTCGACTTCGCAAAGATCGGTGCCGGCAATCGGGCTTACATGCTCCGACCATTTCCAACCAGGTTCATAGCTCGCCCTGCCAATCGTCATGCCGCCGATCTTCACAATGTCGAATCGCCCCTTCTCGAAGATGCGCGTTTCGTCGGGCGTCTCAAATCTTTTCAAGATGGTTTCTAACATATCTGCCTCACGATTGAAGTATTCTCAAATATTCCACCCACGGGCCGACCTCGGCCTTATACTGCTTCGCCATCACCCTCGCAATTTGAGCAATGTGGTTGAGATCATGCGCAACCCAAGTTGAGAGCAATTGTGAAAGCGTTACATCACCAAAAGCCGGATGAATTCCGACTCTGGAGAAATCAGCAGCCTTCAAATTCTTCGCATGGAGCTTCGCAATATTATCTCTTCGCAGCGATTCGAATTCGTCCAAGAGTTGGCGCAGGGTTTTCCCCTGGCTATCCTTGAATTGCGCAAAGCGATCAAAAGGTTCGAATTTCTTATCAAAACCATCAGACAGAATGATTTCCATCCTCGGAATCCAGTCGGTTTTTTCGCCGTGGACGAGATGACCGACAATATCATACGGGCTCCAAGTTTCGGGGCCTTCATTTTTCTCAATCCACTCGCGAGGCAAGTTTTCCAACATGCTCCTCAACGTAATCGGGGTTTGAGAAAGCACGGCGATGGCATGTTCGAGATTAAACTCCATCAACATTCACATCCTTTCTTCCTCTGCAAACAGTGTCGAGAGATTGACAAGGCGCAATGCAAAATTATAATAGCAAAGGCGTTTCTCGTGAAGGCCCCCGTTATTTTCAAAGTGTCTATTTTAATTTTTACAACAGATGTGAAAATCATTCGAACGCGATCTTCGAATCACTCACACTTCACGCGCCGCATCGGGAAGTCGATCTTCTTGAGCTTTCCCTTGCTCATGCCCTCAATCGCCGCGGCCAGCGAGCCGTCATCTCCCAGGCGATAAATGATGCGCTGGGGAAAATCGTGTTCAGGGTTTTCAAATACCGCTTCTTTATTCTCGTATTTGACGAGCTTGAAAGAAGCTTCTGCTTGTCCGGACGGCTTGGCGACATAAAAAATATTTCCGTCCTGCTCGCGGATTTGCAGGAATTCGTAAGCAACAGTTTTGCCGCCAGCCACGGTGCGGCTCATGCCGAGCATGGTTTGTCCCGAGGGTTTCATCCATTGCTCGAGCGATTCGCGCCCCCTGCCGCTGCCGTCCCAACAACCGGCAAGCCAGGCGAGATCAGCAATGGTGGTTTTTGGTTCTTGCGCTTTGGCGGCGCCGATCAAAAGCAAGCAAGCGCCGATCAGCGAGTAATGTTTGATGCGCATAACGTTTCTCCGTTCATCTGATTCGTTCAACCTCCACCGGTAATTTCTCCAATATAAAAAACCATTACTCGTTTGTATTGTAAAAATCCGACAAGCGGTTTTTGCGCGTGAAGTATTGGGACATCTCGTGATCATCGTTGAAAAATGCGGATGGGTTCTGTCCGGAAAATTCTTTGAAATCGCGGATGAAATGCGCTTGATCATAATACCCGCATTCCGACGCAATAAAGCTCCATCCCAAATTCTGATGACGCTCGACCGCTCGAAAGACTTTTTGGAAGCGTGATATCCGGCAAAAAAATTTTGGGCTAATGCCGACGACGGCTTTAAATTTTCGTTCCAAATGTCTGTAACTAATTCCAAGATTGTTCTGCAATCGATCAATCGAAACGAGCCCATCCCGCGCCACGATCATCTTCACAACCGCATCGATGAGTTTATTATCCTCCGAACGCTGATCGAGGCGCGTTATGAATGCTTTCTCTATCGTGTTGATGCGTTCACGAACCGAATCCGCAGTTTCGATTTTTTCGGTAAGCTCCTTTCCCAGCCGCGACCAAACCTCATCAAAGCCGATGATCTTATTTGTTAATTCGCTCAACGAGAAATGAAGAAGCCGGTGAGCACCGCCAGGATGAAATCTCACGCCAAAAAGTTTTACGCGTCCGGTTGGTTCAATCAGAGCATAATGCCGCATCTGTCCGGCGATGATCGTGCGTGGTTGAATCTCGACGGCGCCATCAAAATGATAGCGCTTAAAATGATCGGCAAGATTAAAAATCAACTCGACGCAACCATCCGGCAGGATTCGCTCAGGCGACCCAGTCGATGCTTTCTCCTGGCTCTCCAAGGTCCAAAAGCATTCGACATATTGAGCAAGAGGATGGCTTGGCGGGTATGTTCTGTAACGCATTGGGGGAATCTCGATTTTCGTAATCGACGAATTCTTACGCCGCGCCCAAAGATTCAAGATATTTCAACACTGGCATTGCTTCTTCGCCGCCCTTTCGAGCGTGGTGCAAAAAGGTCAAGCCGTGCGGGCCTTTGGATTGAACAAGTTCGGGATACGCGGCAAGCATGGCTTTGACGATGTCCAGTTTGCCCAACATCGTTGCAACAAAAATATCCATGCGCGAGCCTTTGTTGATGAGAAATTCCGCGATGTCTTTGCGGCCCATGTGACCGGCGCCGCCGAGCGCAGTTTCAAAATCACCGCCGCCCCAATCCCACGTCGCGTTCAAGAGTCCCGGCTCTTGCGTCAACATTTCTTTGACGCGTTCAAAATTGCCGTGACCGGCGATCACGAATTCTTTGACCAGCTCATGATTCAACGCCGGTGGTTTGTCTTTTTGCTGTGATTGGCCGAATGATATTTTTGACGCGAACAAAACCCCGGCTGCTCCAATTGTCGAAAGTCCGATGAACCGGCGACGAGAAAGTGGTAACGATTTCATGATGATCTCCGTTTGTGCTCATTCAACAACCGCTTAGAGTTTAATCTTCGCCCAGCCTTCGCGATTGAATTTCAGATCAGCAGGCGTGGTGCCGTAAATCAATTTCTCCGCTAAGCAATCATCTTTCAATGTCGGCGGCCAGAATTGAGGAGACTTAGGGTCGCTGGCAAAAAGTGTTGCAAGCAGAGAAGTATCGCCGTTAAAAAGCTTACGCACAATTTTAAATTCCAACGTCCCGGGTGTTCCCATCCTCACAGTGTTCGCCACCCAGCCATGCGATTCCAAAAACTTCTCTCTCGCATTCATTGCTTCTCGGGCCAAACTCGTGTCACGCATCGTCCATGAAAATTCTTGCACCGATTGCCAAACGTCGCCTTTGCTGCGGCGATAGATCGCTGTTCCCAATGCCGCCGAGGCGTGCAGCACAAATATCGTATCGCCGCGGGTTACATAAACATGAGCCCACCCTTGCTTCGAACCGCGCAAGCAGACATAGAGATAAGCGCCGTCCTGTTTAAGATGCGCTTCACCGCCGCCAATCAATTCTTGACGCAAGGCATCCTTCCATTCTTCGACAGAAAATCTTCCGTCAATGGAAACCGCTATGCCTTTCGGAATCTGAACATTTTGGCCACGGACAATTGTGAAGTTTGCGGCCAAAAAAGAAATGATAAAAATGCGTTTACAAAACTTTTGCATAACACCTCCACTCATTAACCTCTGCCGCCTGCGAGGCGTAGCGCCGCAGGTGAATGTCGCAGCTTCATCATCGCCCAGATGCCGGCGGCTGGGCCAATTGCCAAAAAAATGAACGCCCATTGCCAGCCGACCAATCTCTCAAGCGCCGGAATAAATCTAATCGTTAAAACAGTGAGAAGAAATCCTAAACTTGTTTGCAGGGTTAGTGCAGTACCGATGTATTCTCGCTGGCAGAGTTCCGAAATACATGCCGAGAATTGGGCTGAGTCGGCGACGACGGCAAAACCCCAGATTAAACAAACAAGAAAGAGTGCGATGGGATTGCCGCCGTACAAAAATCCAACAACCAACGCGCACGCGCCGCTGATGACAAGCGAAGCGATCGTGAGCGTGGTTCGACCGAATTTGTCCGCGAGTTTGCCCGCGAGCAGACTGCCGATTCCTCCGACGCCGATAACTGCAAATGCCGCAAGACTTGCCCACGTCGCGCTGACATTGGCGAGTTTGAAACTGGCCAGGAGAAAAACCGGAATCCATGCCCACATCGCGTACAATTCCCACATGTGCCCGAGGTATCCCAAGTTCGCCAGAACAATTTCCCGCGTGCGCGAAATCTCACCAACGTATTTCCAATTGAATGGCGGCGACGGTGTGCGATAAGGGCCTTCATCAATAAAAAATAAAGCGATGAGTGCGCCGATTGCGGCCAGCGCCGACGCAAGATAAAGCACCGGCTTCCACTCACTCACGCCGCCGAGAGCATTGAGCACATGCGGCGACGCCGTGCCGACCGTGAGCGCGCCGACGAGCAGGCCGATTCCCAAACCGCGATCTTCTTTCGTCCACGTCGCCATGATTTTCATGCCGACCGGATAAACGCCCGCTAAAAATAAGCCAGTGAGAAAGCGTAGCGGCAAAGCATGTTCAAGCTTTGTGGCAAATGCGGGAATCATCGCGGTTGCGACAGCCGCCAACAAAGCAGAGATTGTCAACAAAATTCTGGATGGAATGCGGTCGGCAAGATTGAGCAACGCCGAGCCAAACGCGCCAACGACGAAGCCGACCTGCACCGACATCGTCAGCCATGCCCGACCCGCCTCGCTCAATTGCCACGCCGAAGAAAGCGCCGGCACAACCGCGGATGCCGAAAACCAAACTCCTTTTGCCAAAAGCACAGCCAACGCCAACAGCAACAACGTGCGCCATTTATTTTCAGGCATTCGTCTCTCTAAAGAAATCTCTTCATTTATGACTTGGCCATGGATTCAGTTTTTGGTTTGCGAATTATTTAATGCCGAAGGATGAATATGCGCCACGTAGCCTTGAGCGAGCGCTTTGACGATTGATCGCGGCGTTAATACGCGAACCATCATCTCACTTTGCGCCGCGATAGAAAGGCCATATCCCGACGCGTCGGGATGCCACGCCCTGAGAAAGCCTTGATGCAGAAGATATGGCTGTTGATCGTCTAACGCAACAAAACTTCCATCGGGCAAAGCGCCGAGTTGGTCTTTGTAAATTACCTTTTGCCGAGCCGCGTCAATTCGTTCGCGATGCAGAGCGTCATCAATTACAGCGACAAGCGGTTTCCCTACGCGCGCAAATTCGGGGTTGGCCTGTGCCCAAAGTGAGCGGAACATTTCGAAGCGTGGACGAGAGCATTCAGCGCAGGGCCGATGACCGGCAGCCAATGCGGTTGCTTCATCAAGAAAAAACAACTCGGTCCACAAACCGGGCGTCATCATCTCTCTGTGGCGGTTCTTGAATTCCAGAGCGCAGATGATCCACCGCTTGCCTCGGTGAAGGCGAACGATTTGTTGTCGATCATTATGCAAGCAGCCACGATTTCCCATCAGAGTGCCTCGCGCCGGCGTGGCGATGATTTCACCGAACGGCGTGACGCGATTTTGTCGTGGCATCGTCATGCTCGAATAAATTCACTTGGCCGGTGCGACCTTCAAATTTCAGCAACCACTCTTTACGCCACAAACCGCCGCCGTAGCCGGTAAGGCTGCCGTTTGTTCCGATCACTCGATGGCAAGGGACAATGATGCAGATTGGATTCCGGCCATTGGCGCTTCCCACCGCACGAATGGATTTTCGATTTCCTATCGCTACGGCGATGTCTAAATACGAAACGGTTTTTCCAAAAGGAATTCTTAATAGCTTATTCCAGACTCTCTTTTGAAAATCAGTGCCCTGCAAATCTAATTTGAGAAAGAATTCCTTTCGAGCGCCGTTGAAGTATTCATCTAATTGAGTGGTACAGTCTTTAAGGCAATTTGGAATTTCGCTGCGTATCTCATCATGTTCGACGAACAATACGGACGAGATCCCATTCTCATTCCCGACGATTTCGATGATGCCAATTGGTGAGTGGTAGTATGTCGTGAATTTTTCCGGCATGGTTTATTTCGTCATTTGGGAGAACTCAATCGAGTTGCCGTCGGGGTCGCGGACAGAGCCGATTTTTTCTCCATTCTGCTCGGATGCGTCGTTCAAAAGCGTTGCACCTGTTTTTAATGCGAGTCGCATAGTCTCGCTGACATCAGCCACGGTGAATCTCAACTGATGACGGTTTTGCTTGGCGTCGGCGCGGGCGATTTCATTCGGGCATAGCAGCAGACTGACATTGCCGATTTTACCCTGATAAAGCATCGTGTCGAACATCGACATCGCTTGCAAATTTGTGGCGAAGACCGTGTCATAGAATTTTACCATCGCCATCATATTGCTGGTAGCGAGAGTGATATGAACAAGATCGAATGAGTTGTTCGTCGATGCAGACGGAGCGCGCTCAAAATATTCTTTGAATCGCAATTGCCAGGTTTTGCCGTCATCGTAGGATTTCTCGCTGATGCGCATCAAACGATTTGGCCCTTCGGGAATCCACGCCTGGCGCGAGAGATATTTGTCGCCGCTGATGTCGAACGGGCGATAAATGTACCAATCGTTATTCACCTTGCGTCCTTCCCACACTTGATAGAGTGCGTTGTCGCTGACCCACGTGTACATCCAGCGAGAATTGGTTTTATCCCAAGCGCGTAGCGCGGTGGCATATACAGTCGTCGTCGAATCGATGACCATGCGCCATTCTTCTTTGTAAGCAGCCGGATGAACGCTGCGCGTAACGATGAAACGCGTGGAGCTTGTATCCATTTTGCCATCGACGACGCGATACCAGGCGCCGGGCCAGAAATCGTAGTAGTGTGTCTCCGCATTTTCAATCAGTGGTTTTGAATCTTGGCCGAAAGCAAGAACTGCAAGGTCAAAAACAATCAGCAGCATTGCCAATACGGTCCAGAAGCGTTTCATTAAAACCTCACCGTTGAAAACTTTCTGCGAAGCAACTTGCTTCGATCTCCGAGCTTGTGTTAATGCGAAGAAACTTCCAGATTCATCACCTGAACCAGAAAAGTGATTTCATCGGTTATCGAATCGATGATTTGTTCCGGCGTCGCGCCAAAATTATGTCCGGCGCCCCACATCATTTTCAAGAGAACGGGATGATCGCATCCCTGCGCGGCCTGCAGCGCTGCCGTAAATTTATAAGCGTGCATCGGCCCCACTACTTGATCTCGGTCGCCGATCATAATCATCGTCGGTGGATAACATTGGCCGCTTTTGACGTTGTGATAAGGAGAATAGGTCAATAGCGCTTTAAGCTCCTCGGGATTTTCGGAGGAGCCAAACTCTTGAATCCAATACGAAGCCGTTGTAAACTTTTCGAAGCGGATCATATCGAGCGCCGGCCGGTCGATGATGCACGCCCCAAACAAATCTGGACGCTGGAGATGAGCCGCGCCGGCCAATGAGCCGCTGGCGCTGCCGCCGTTGGCTGCCAGCTTGGCGGGTGAGGTGTATTTGTTCGCAATCAGCCACTCCGCCGCCGCAAGATAATCATCGATCGCGTTTTGCTTGTTGAGTTTCATGCCGGCTCGATGCCAGGCCTCGCCATATTCGCCGCCGCCGCGAATGCTCGGCAACGCATAGACGCCGCCCATTTCCATCCAGAGCAGAACCTGCGGCTGATACCAAATAAATGAAGACCACCCGAAGGCGCCGTAGCCATACATGAACGCCGGATTTTTGCCATCCAACTGCAAGTCTTTTTTGTGCGCGATAAACATCGGCACGCGCGTACCGTCTTTGCTTTTATAGAAAATCTGCTTGGTGATGAAATGGTCCGGATCGAAGCTCAATTCCGAGCGGCGAAATATCGTGCGCTTTCTCGTCTCGAGATTCAGACAATGAATCGAGCTTGGATCGGCGACGCCCAGAAATTGATAAAAAACTTCGTGATCATTTTGCGCCCCGCTGAAACCGCCCCACACTGAGCCGCCGCTCGGCAAATCCACTTCGTATTGAAAGCGGCCTTGCAAGCTGAAAATCTTGACCAGCGGACGCCCGTCTTTAACATACATAATGACGAAATGATTTCCAAACAAGCCCAGCGCATTCCCGCCCACCAAGCTGCCGGCGGCAATGGTTTCCTCTGCCTCGGCGATGACCTCCGTCCAGTGCGGGCGCTGCGGTTTGGTTATGTCAAACGCGACGACGCGGCCGCGCGGCGCATCGAAGTCGGTATGAAACCAAAACCGTGTCCCTTTGTTGCCAAGGAAAGTGTAAGCGGCGTCGGCTTCATCGAGCAGCGCTTCAACGTTCGCGTGCGACGATTGCAAGTTTTTATAGTAAATGCGATTCGCCGAATTGCTTCCTTCACGCGCGGTAATGATGAGATAGCGGCCATCGATCGTCGTCTGGAGGTGGAAAAGCCATTGCGGTTTGTCCGGGCGCGCAAAGATAAGTTGGTCTTCAGACTGAGACGTTCCGAGCCGATGAAAATAAATTCTTGGATTTTCGACGGCGGCTTTCTGCTCGCTTCCCTCTTCAGGCAGATTGAATCGTACATAGAAGAATCCTCCTTCGGTCCAAGCAATGCCTCCTCCCCAAATGTGCGGCCCCACAAGCTCGTCCGCATGATCATTGCCACTCTCGGCATCAACAATTTTCAAGCGCCACCATCGCGATTGTCCTTTAGCGATAGCGTAGGCAACTTGTCGCCCGTCCGAGCTGGGCCAAGAACCGGTGATCACCGTTTCTTTGTCGCCGAAACGCAGGAGAGGATCAACGAGAATCCGCGGCGGTTGATCGATCTGCTCTTGCACGTACAGCACCGGCTGACTTTTTCCAGCTTCGGTTTTGGCATAGAAGTAACGATGATTCGCTTTGACCGGGATCGTGTACAAATCGAAATTCCACAGCGCCGAGATTCGTTTATGGATGGCGTCGCGCGCCGGAACCGTGCGTAGAAAATTTTTCGTCAACTCATCCTGCGCTTTAACCCACTGGCGCGTTTCCTCCGACTCCATATCTTCCAGCCAGCGGAAAGGGTCTTTGACAAGGATGCCGTGGTAATCATCAGTTTGCTCAACTTGTTTTGTTTTTGGATATGCGAGCTTCGCCGAGTGATTATTGTTTTGAGCAAGTGAGATCCCCGCCAAAATGCCAATTAGGAACATGGCAGCGAAATAAAATCGGTTAAGATGCTTCGTCATCGCAGATTACTCCTCTCTATAAACATCATTGTTGAGATTTTGAAGATGCGTGAAATAACTTGCGTGACGAAAATATATCAATTTAAATCCGGTGAATCGTCCGAGCGTGTATGATCAAACCTCTTTTTAAATTGTGAAGGCGTCATCCGGGCGTGTTTTTTGAACACCGTATTGAACGTGGATTTGGAATTGAAGCCGGCGTCGTAGGCAATAGCCAATATCGTCAAATTTCGATTTGACGGATCATGCAAAGCCTTTTGCGCCTCTTTAACACGGTAGGCGTTGACAAAATCAAAAAAGCTCTGTCCCAAATTGTCATTGATGATTTGGGAAAGATGATTCGGAGAGAAGGCCAATCTGGCCGCAAGCTCCGGCAAGGTCAATTCCGCATTTTTGAAGGGCTTTTCTTTTTCCATAAACTGGATCAGCTTCTCGACATATTCTTCAGCTCTCTCCGGCGCCAAGCCTGATCGCTCGTATTTCTTTCCATTCAGCGAAGTTATCAAGGCAGCGCCGTTTCCAGAAAAAATCTCCGGCTGTTTCAATCCCTTGTAACCGATGGCATAGGTTAAAACAGACATCGCATAACCGAAGATATAATCCAATTTGCCATACGGGTCGATTTCAATTTTGAAAACATGAAGAATGAAAGCGCCTAAATAAACCGTCCAGATACATGCGCTGCCGATGGTCAAGTGCCGCAACCAAGCCAGATTGATTTTTTCGATGGAAGAAAAAGTGTGCATGACTTTCTGCGAATGCTGCTTAGTCAACCGAAGCGTTACGTAAAAATATGCGATGACGTGCAAGCACGCCAATCCCCAGATGATGATGAAATCTCCAGGCAAGCCTTCGGCAATGACTCTTCTAAAAAATGCGCGTTTGTAATCTCCACCGTGCAAATAAAAAGGAAGCAAATAAAACGTGCAAACCAGAAACGGGAGAAAATGAAGCAGACGCCGTCTTTGCCAAGCGAAGGCTCCGGTGCTTAAACTTTGGACGTAGAAAAAAAGCATCGGCCCCAAAAGAAAGTTTATCGTGAAAGTCGATCCGATGAGATGAGGAAAAACCGCATGATAACTCCTGGCGATTTCGGGGGCGGTAATAATGACGGCAGCGATAGCCAGAAAAATAGCGAGGAAACGGTTCGCGGTGCGGTTTATTTTGTGCAGAATTAAAAATCCAGCCAGAAATATTCCTTGCCCCGCGCCGAGCACGAGAGCAACATTCCAAATATTTAGCGATAAAGCCATGAGTCAATCAAAATTTTATTCTGAAAGTTTTATGTCACCAACGGATGGAAAAGCGACCAACGGTGGAAAACAAACAGAAAATAGAAAAAACGTAAGAATTTAGCCGACTGAACCAAACTTAATTTAGCTCACAGAAATGGAACTCTCACTGAAAAAACCTTTAAGAAATTTCTGTGAGAGTTCCATTTCTGTGAGCCTTTTTAAGGATTGTTCAAATGGCTAAATATTTACGAAAAAACAAAAAAGAAAACTACCAATGAAATAAAGTGAGCTTAGTTTTGTTTGCCGTTTTCTGTTTGTCTTTTGCTTTTTGTTTCTTAGCCGTTGGTCGCTTTTAGATCAGTTGGACAATTTTTAAAACCTCCTCACGAATCCCAATACGCCTTGCCGCCCAGGGCGCGTTTGGCAATCTCGAAAATAAGATCCGAGCCTTCGGGGCTATTGCACAACACAACAATGCAAGCAGAGAGCAGAACAAAATTTTCGGCATCATTATTTCTGTTCCGGCGGCGCTGGTTTCGCAACGTCGGCGACCAGCTTCCACATGTTCGCTTGATCTTTCCTCCAAACACGCGCGTAGAAACCTTTTTCAGTTGAGGTATTTTGAGCGCTTGCTGCTTTCGATTCATAACTCCCGTAGGTGTATCCCAAATCTCCGGATTGCGAGACCTCGGCAAACATCGTTTGCCAAGTACGGGTAGAAGAATTTTTTGAAAGATAGGCGAAAATCTCATCGTGAGTAGTCAGCGGCGTCGTGCCATCGCGATGCAGGCGCGCCTCGTCGTTCAGATGCTGCTTGTAGGCTTTGGTCAATCCCTCGGCCTCGGAAATTTTCGAAAATGCTCCTTCGATTTCTAATAAAGCTGTTCGCTCGGCTTCAACATTTATTTTCTCACTCGCTTTCCAAGAGATGGTGCGAGCGGACTTCGCATCTCGTGATCCGGTATAGGGCGTCTTTGTATCCGTGCCGATATCGAGCGCGACCTTCCAAGTTCCGTCTGCTTGTTTTTTCCACACCGAAAAGAAAAACCCATAGCTCGGCGGATTATTTTGATTTGCCGGATCGCTAAATACGGAAGGCCCGGTATCGTATCCCAAGTCGCCCGCGGCAGACACATCACCGTACACCGGTTCCCAAACAAGCGAAAACGCCAGCGGGTTGGGCGGCGCAGGGCGATCTTTGACCGCTTCTTTGTATTTCACCGGTTGAGGGTAAAATGCGATGCCATCGTCTGCGAAAAATTCCGTGAACGAGGCGCGAATGCCCACCTCGCCGCAGCGTTTGGCAAAAGCGCGTTCTGCGTCGAAGATCGCAGAGAGCGTTGGAGAGATTTGCTTGTCTTGAGCAAAGACGGAGAAAGCGTTGAGGCTCAACAACAAAACGAGATGATCGTAATTTACTTTCACAAGATTTTTCCTGAGGGTTTATTGTTTTTTCTTCGGTGGCCGTGTCCATAAATCTATCTCAACCGCCACTTCGTCGCCAATGAAATTCGGGATGGCCGAATGCACCCAATCCGTGCCAATATCAAACTCCTTCCGATTCAATTTCAATCTCGTCGAAAAGCCCCATACCGGCCGGCCATCTTCGGTTGGACTCATGCCAGTCACAATCACCGGCAGCTCGACGGTTTTAGTTTTGCCCCGCATGGTCAGATCCCCAATCATAAGATATTCGTCGTCTTTTTTCTTGACGAGTTTGCTTTGAAACGTGATCTCCGGATATTTCTCCGACTCGAAGAAATCCGCGCCTTGCAAATCTTTGTCACGATCCGAATTGCCGGTGTTGATGCTCGCAGCTTTGATGGCGGCATTGATCGAGCATTTAGTCAGGTCGGAATCTTTGGTAATCGGCTCGCTCCAAGACAACGTGGCTTTGAAATCGGTAAACTTGCCCGTTACTTTCGTGATGCCGCCGGCAATCGGCACGATAAATCCGATAGTGGAATGATTCGGCTCGACTTTTACAGTGTCTGAAGTTTGCGCTTGGGCAGAAGCCCATGCAAGGATGAGAATAGAAATGACTAGGTGACGGATGATAATACTGCAGGAACATTTGTGCATATAAGCTCCTTGATTGTTAATCTCCCGTCATTCCGTTCCCCGGCTCCAAAACAATATCGAAGATCGCCGTTTCATAAGCCTGGCCATTGGCCTGTTGCTTTGCAATCTTCGTCATGAGCGCCGTTTGAAAAAGCGGATCGATGTCATGCTTGGCATCGCCTTCGAAGAAAAGCTCGGTGATCAGCGTTTTGTATCCCGGATGAGTGATCTTGTAATGAACATGCGGAGAGCGCCAGAAGTCTGGAGCAGGTTGGTAGGCAATCGGATGAATCGCTTCGAACTCATAGTAGCCGTTTTCGGAGGTGAGCAACCGCGCGCGATTTTTGAATCCATCTTTATCGTCGTGCTTACCGCTTGAATAATCGCCGTGATGATCAACATGCCAAACATCGAGCGCGGCGCCGGAAAGAGGTTTCTTCGTGTCATAGGCCCAAACCCGGCCGGAAACGATGAGCACCGTTCCCGGTTCGAATGGCGGCGTCACTTTCGCTCGAAATGGAGCGCCGGCGCGATAGAACGGTCCAAGCTGGCTCTTCTTGGTTGGCGCAAGATTGTCTTGCATCAAGACGGGTTGCGGCGGCTCGCCCATTTGTTGTAGCACCTGTTCGCTGATTTCGATGTTCTTGCTCGCAGTGGTGGGACGAGCGTCGGCGCGCAGAATCCAACCCGCAACGCCGGCGGTCGCCAAGCCTAATGTTGTCTGCTTCAAAAACTCTCGGCGAGTCAATTCATTCGAAGATTTTGCGCGCATAGCGGCCTCCGTTTTGCTTTACGAATCTGCAAAAGATGGGAATTGAAAACCGCAACTAAGAATTCCAAATGACTGTTAACCCATCAACAATGGAAGTATTTCCCGATCAGCGTCTCTTCAGCCTCTGCAATTTTCCTTCGGCGCCTTCCCGAATCGCCCGTCGAAAATTCTCATTGGTCGTTGTATCGGTTTGTAAAAGCGCCAACGCCTTCTCCGCATATTGAACCGCCTGCGCCGTATCTCCGACCGCTTCATACGCATCGCTGAGACTGTCGAAAACATTCGGTGAGTTTGGATAATTTTCCGTATTGATCTTCATGACTTCCACAGCCGCCTCGTTTCTTTGATCCTGCATAAGCTGATAGCCCATGGCATTCATGCCGCTCTCCTGCATCATCCAATGATAATTCGGATGGCCGGTGAATGTCGTCCGCGCTCTTTTGTAGTGCGCCATCGCGCTGTCGCTTTGTCCTCGGATCAGCATGTCGTAAAAAGTCGTGGCCGTCAGCACTGTTTCGGGAGCAGCCGCATCTTGCTTCGCGGCGAGGTTGATTTTCAAAAACTCCAACGTCTGCTTGATGATTTCTCGGGACCGATCATTGTCATCGACGATGTCGAATGCATGCTGGCCTTCGAGATAATTGATGAACTGAAAATTGAGATCAGAGACCAGCGCATTTTGGACGAACTGATCGATCGCTTGATTCAGGCCTCGAGAATCCTGTCCGGCTCTCACGACGAACAGCGGCAGAGTCTGGCGAATGACATTCAACTCGGCGATGCCGTAATAAACCACCGCGCAGCGGATGTACGGACGATTCTCCTGCATGGCCAACGGCAAGCCGACATTCACATTGCCGGAACATGTCCAGATGCCGATGCGGTCGGCGTCGATTTGCAGCGTGCTCGCAGTGCTGCGGAGATAGTCGATCAAATCATTGGTGTCTTTGAACGCGGCGCCTTGACGGCTTTGGTAATTCACTGCGATCATTCCCGTGACCGCAACGAGCCTGGCCCAATCTTGATAAACCCGCCACTGAGGAATTTCCATTGCGCCGACGCCGTTGTTGAAAATTACCAGCGGCAGTTTTGCGGATTTCTCGATGTTGGGTGGATAATAGACATCGACTTTTAGCTTGGCCTCTCCGTCGGTTTTGTAGATGATGTCTTTTTTCACGACCACCTTATCCATGCCCGGAAGCTGATAAACCACCGGCCGCTCGGTCACAGATTGGGCCGTCGCATAGTCCGCGACAGTTGTGGCGATTAAAAGAATCGAAACAAAGAATGCTACCACCGCAGAAAATGAGCGCATCGATTGCATCGTTGGATCTCCTTTCAGACTGGTAAATTCATACGAAAATTAAAGCCATAACGTTATGACCCCAATGGGTCATTTTTGAAAATTGTTGAGAAGTCGTAGCCTACTTTGACGGAGGCTTATTCGTTGAAGCTACGGCGGTCAACATCCATTGGTCAGCTCGTTTCTCATAAGTCTCGAGCCATGCGAAGTCCGTACTCTCTTCTTCCGTTTCACCCTGCTCGTTCTTTGCTTTGCGACGCACGCGTTTGTGAACGATGACATACGCCATGCTCGCATCTTGTGAAACGCGAATGATCGGCGGCGACATATCATCCCATTCCAAAAACTCCGAGCGGTCGAAGTAAGCTTGCAGGCGGTTCCGGCTCTCTTCGAGAGTCGGGCGCGTAATTTTCCCAGCGCCGATATTGATAAAATCATCCGCAAACACTGACACGAGTAGCTTGGCATTTTTGCCGAAATGCGCGGCGCGTTCTTGTTGCTGCAATTGCAACAACTCTTTCACTGCGGAAATACTCGGCGGAATTTCAAAAATATTCTCATCAACGCGGTTCAATATGATGTCTTGAAAATCAAGAATCCAATCTCCGGACTTATCCGTGGCCGTGACTTTAGCAGGCAGCATCACTTTGTTGATTCGCTTCCATTCATTGAAAACAATCCGAACAGTATCGGGCCGCGGATCGACGAAAACCAGACCTGCCAATAGACGTGAACTCGTATCGAAATAGGCCTGACACGGACTATCCAGTTGATCGATCATCCGAATTTTTATGCATCGTTTACCGGCAAAATATTCTTCGCCTTCGACAACTGGATTTTTGTAGCGTTCGGGTAAAATGATCGCCATCATTTGAAACTCGTGGCCGCGCAGCATCGACGTATAGCTCTTGTCGATGGCAGAAACGTGCGCCGTCGTTTGGTTTTTTGTCCACGCCACCTCGCCGTTTACATAGCCGAGAAATACTTCTCCGGTGGAGGTGACTTGCTTGAACATCAATCGATCACCACGCATCGAATAAACTTCCGTCGTGTAATTTCCTCGCGGCCCGGTACAAGTGGCCAGCGCGGTGATGCTCTGAATTTTCCCCAGCTCTTTTTCGCCGCCCATGGCGTTAATGGATGCGGCAAAAATATCCTCGAAAGACTGCGCCCGAGAGTTTATTTGCGCAAACGCAGTTGTGACTTGAAGCGCCAGCCATGGCAGTAGAATTCTTTGAACAAAAAATCGAAAGGAGTTTTGCTTTTTCATATTCCTTTGACCTTCGCTCGGCGGTCTGTTATTATTCTTTCTTTTTCACGAAAACTCGCTTGCTTTCGAATGAGCCTCGCGGGCCGTCGAAATAATAATCCACCGTCAACGTGTGGCCGTCCAGCGAGAGCTGCCATTTGCGCGTAATGAGCTGAGTGGTCGGCCCATTGGGAGAATCCGAGGTGATCGAATCTTCGATGATGATACCTTTGTTATTCGGCAGCCAATATGCTTTGCGTTTGCCTTTGGCGTTCGGGCCTTGCTGTTGTGGAGTGAATTCGGTTTCTTTGGAATCCACGGCGTAGCTTTCATTGAGATCAAATTCACCCCGAGCGGACTTCTGTTTTCCTCCGAGCTTGATCTGATCGCCGTTGTGAGTGATCGTCATGGTTTGCTCGAGTCCGGGTTGATAGCTGAAGCTCTTGTCTTTATCAAACACCCAGGTGCCGGTAAAATTTGGTTTCTCCGCGGCAAAACTGAAAGCGTAAAATGGAATGAGCAAGCTGAAAATGGTACTTTTGAATTTCATCTATTCTCTCCTACTTTGAATTGCTCGCAAAAGCACAAGCCCACTGATTGAAGAAGCCCACCGATGAAAAGCTTTTCAGTGGGCTTCTTCAATCGGTGGGAAAATAATGATTTTGCCATCATATTTTGCCGATGCAATAAAGATTCTTCTCGCCGCGAAGGAAAATCATCCCATCGGAAATCGCCGGGGAGGCGTACACCGGCTCGTCGATGGAATTCGTCGCTACCACTTCATGCTGCGGGCCGGCTTTGATGACGAAGGTGTCGCCGTCTTCGCTGGTCAAAAGAATTTTCCCATCGAAAGCCACGGGCGACGCCGTGAACGTGGCGGGGATGGGCAAGCGTGCGCCTTCATAAATGAGCTTGCCGCTCTTGGCGTCGAGGCACGACATCATCCCGCGATCGGTCAAGATGTAGAAGTAATCGCCATAGAGAATCGGCGACGGCACATACGCGGAGCCTTTGTTGTAACGCCACACGATGTTCGCGTTCAAGCTATCCAATTCGCCGGAAGCGCCGAGCTTGATCGCGAGCGTGCGCTTGAGCGGATAGCCAGCCGAGATAAAAACCATCTCGTGTCCGATGACGGGTGTGGCAATGGCGTTGCTCTCATGTCCCTTCGTCCGCCACAGTTCGTTGCCGGTACTGGGATCGTAAGAGATGATCAACTCGTTGCCGTTGGTGATCAGTTCGTGGCGTTGCGGGCCGCGCACGATCAAAGGAGTCGTCCAGCTCACCTGCACTTTGCGCGCCACCTTCCACGCCTCCTTGCCGGTCTTCTTATCATACGCCACGATGAAAGATTTCTCGCCGTTGTCTTCGTCACATTGCAGGACGACGAGATTCTCGAACAGCACCGGCGAAGTAGCCGTGCCCATGCCGAGCGTGGCAATCGGGCCCGGCGACGCTTTCCAAATCATTTTTCCAGCGAAGTCATAACAGTACAATCCTTCCGTGCCGAAGTAGGCAAAAACATTTTTGCCATCGGTCGCCGGAGTCGGTGAAGCGTGGCTGCTCTTGCGATGGCGGTCGTCGTAGACCGTGCCTTCGTAAGCGTTTTGCTCCCAGAGAATCTTTCCGCTGTCACGCTCAAGACAAATCAATTTGAATGTGTGCTGGCGGTCAGCGCCAACGGCGTCCGGGTGTTTGTAATCCGAGCCTTCTGCGATGTGTTTGACCGCCTCTGCGCCGGGAACGACATCTCCTTCAATCTCTGCGGTCAGAAAAATTCTGCTGCCCCAAACAATCGGCGACGAGTGGCCGCCACCTGAAAGCGGCGTCTTCCATTTGATGTTTTTGCTGCTGCTCCATTCAGCAGGCAGATTGGTTTCAGACGAAACGCCGGTGCCGTCTGAGCCTCGCCACTGCGACCAATTTTTGTCTTTCGCGGTTGTAACGGAAACCAAGAATAATACTAGAATCGAAAACAACGGAATCAATCGTTTCATTTTTCATCGCTCCCAAGATAATGGTTTTCAAGTTTATAATAAATTCATTTGCCGCCATGGTTGGAAGATACTGATTTAGCGCATCGAAAGCCAACATGATCTCCGGCTCCATCCGGAGGATGGCTGTCATGGTAGCTCGCATAAAGGTTGTATGGAAGCTGCTTCAGATTTTATTCGATGATCTTGATTCCTTCCATGTCTTCAAACTGCGCCTTGATTCCCCACCCGCCGAAGTTTTCTGTGACTGCCATCAACAATTCATTGTCGCCTTTCTTTAGCGGCAGATACACATCATCGAAAAGGCCTATCGTCCCGAGGAAACGGTAATCCATCGATTGGTAGATGTCGCTGCCGCTGGAGATTAAGCAGTCGTTGAAATAGACTTTCACTTCATCGCTGAATCCAAACGTGAGCTTCTTCATCTGCTCGCTGTCCGAGGTGATGATCAACTTTGCAAAAACCGTATTTGCATTTTCCGTGACGCGCTGCACCCTGGCGAGATTCGCGAGACCGGTGCTTTCACATGCGAGCTTCTTCCAACTGAGTTGCTGTTTGTCGCTTGCCGTGAGCTGATACTTTTTCTCCAAAGATTTTCCGGCGAACGCATTGGAAATCATCCAGGACATGACCGTTCCCGTAGGCGCCGGCTGCGGCGCCTTGGCCTTGCCCTTCAATGTCGGGCTGTTCATCGCCGAGAAACTAAAGTTGGAAAAATAGGCGGGCGCAAAATTGCCGGCGCTCAACCCAACGTTGCCGGATTTGATTTCACGCTTTTGCTCGTTGACGAACAGCGCGGGAGTTTCCATGTCTTTGATGTACACTTCGGCATTCTTGCCCGAGACAACGATTTTGGCGTGCATCCACTGATCGTAATCGTACTTGATCGGAGCGCCGTAGCCCTCGCCGTAATACAACTGCCACGCCGGGACTCCATTGAAGACCGGTGTATATTGATTGGCGTCGGGATTGCCGGACTGGTGCGGCCTGAAGTAAAATTCTTCATAATTTTTATCGTCCTGCATCCTCCAGAATGCGCCCATGAATCCGCGCTCGCTGGTGACTGCAATGTCAAATTCAATGACGCCATCGGTGAATTGCGAATCTTTGATTATTGCAAGGCCGCTTTTCAAATATAAACTCGTGCGTCCGAGATGATCCATCACTCTGCTCTCGCGCGCTTGAATTTCCCAGCGCACGGAATTGAATGGGATGATTTGAGAATGAGCCGCGGTTGAGCATACCAGGATGTTGAATAAAGTGATTGACAAACGCGCCGAGCATTTCGTCATAACCGGCCTCGCTGAGTGAACCCCTGCAAAAAAATCCGGATTTGAAATCAGATTCATCCAAACTCTTGATGCTTTAATTTGCCTCTTTACAACGATAACAAAAAATTTTCCAACGAATAGAAACAACCCAACTGATGAAAAACTTAATTTATCCGCTGGGTTGTTTCTATCCGTTGGGATACTATTTATGATTGAAGCTCGACCATGTTCGGGAGTTGAGCTGCGATCTTGCGAAACCTGTAACCTCGAAGTTATCACAAGCCGTACTCGGCAACAGCCTTGATGGCGATGATTTCATCCACACTATGGCGCTTATGCCAAAGCTGCACGAGTCCGCTGCCTTCCGGCCCACCGTAGTTTTTGACCCATGCCGAGGCTCGTCCTTGTTCATCGCGGCCCAACACCGTGGTGACTTGATCGGCATCGACCGCGAAGCCGCCGATCCACCAATCGCGGACAAACCCCCACTTCACGCCGTCGCGCGTGACCGAAGAGTGATACCACCCTCCCACGCCGATCGCGCTATTGCCTTGATAACGCACGCCGATAATTCGCTCAGGAATCTTGAAGTCGAGAGCGACAACCTCGTCAGTCCTGGGATCACGTTGATAAGCCAGAGGCGGCGCGCCCAGCCAAACAACTTTTCCTCCGGCGTTCAAATACTGCCGCAACAACGCGGCTTCAGAAGAGTCGTCAATCACCGTCTTAGGTACTCGACATGCGGCGAAGATGATCACGCTCGGGGTTTTATTGGTAATGCCGTCTTTCATAAATTGCGCAAGCGCCCGCGCATCCAACTTCTCATATCTTTCACCGGCAAAATAGTCGCGAATCCGTTCGTCGATGTTGAATCGAAACCAATTGAAGCCGGTGCTCGCTTCCCAGAACACTGCGCGTCGAGCCTGTGGATGATGCGCTGATTTCGACAAGACCTCGGCGAGCTCGGTCGAGCCGCTCAGTCGCCCCTCACTCGTCGTTGCGCCGGACAAAGCATAGAGATGCCCATCATCGCTGCCGATGTATACCACGCCATCGGCAACAACCGGCGACGAGAAAACTCGATCCTTGGTTTTGAAGCGCCATTTTTCAACGCCGTTATAATGGTTGACCGCGAAGACATTTCCGCCGCCGTCTCCGAAGTAAACGAGCGAATCACAAATCGTTGGTGAAGACCAAACGGTCTCGGTTGCTTTGAAACGCCATTTCTCCACGCCAGTGTTCAAATCCACGGCTTGCACGAAACGTCCATCCGAGGTGCCGGTAAAAACCGTTCCATTGAAAATCGCGGGCGAAGAAATCACCCATGAAATTTCGTGATCGAAGCGCCATTTTTGTTTTCCGGTTTGCCGATCAACAGCATACAAAAAGCCGTCGCGTCCGCCAAAGACGATCAGGTCGCTGCTGACTGCGGGTGAGGAAATAATCGCACAACGATCGTAGCCAAATTCAGCAGGATTGAACTTGACACCTTCGCTGGCGAAACGCCATTTCGCTGCGCCGGTTCCGGCGTCGACCGCGTAGAGATAGCCTTTCATGTCACCGAAATAAATCGTGTTATCGACAAGAGCGGGCGAGCTGCGCACGAGAGTCTGCGTGTCAAATTTCCATTTAGGCTTAGCGCTTCGAATATCGAGCGCGTAGAGATGGCCGTCACCGCTGCCGAAATAGGCAACACCATCCATGACCAACGGCGAAGAGAGAATATAATCGAAGCCCCAGGGATAAGGCAGCGTTGCGCCGGCCTGAAATCTTGAGCGCAGCTTCCCTGTCGAAGCGTCAACTGCGTAGAGGCATCCGTCGCGGCTGGTAAAATAAACTGCGCCGTTAACGACGGCGGGCGATGAATGAACTGCGCCGCCGGTTTTGAATCGCCACTTTTCGTTGCCGCTGCGCGCATCAATCGCGTAGAGGCAGCTATCGCCGCTGCCGAAATAAGCGATGCCATCGACGACGGTAGCCGTCGAGCGCACTGGCCCGTCTGTTTTGTAAGCCCATTTCACTTCTTGAAATTCGTACACAGCATTTGTCGTGTACACGCCGCTGTGCTGTACATCGCCGCGAAACATCGCGGCTTGTTGATTCGCGCTTTCATTGCGTTGGCTGCATGCCGTAATAAGGGAAACTAATCCGACGCAAGCAATCAGCGAACAAATAACTTTTTTCATGAGCATCTCATCATTCCATTTTATTAAAAGTAGTCTTCATGTTTGTTCGCTGAAGCGCAACTTCGGCAAAGATTTTTGCAGCGAGTCCTTGCCTTGTTCGGTTACTTTGGACTTGCCGAGCAACAACATCTCGAGCTTGGGCAACTTTTTGAAGTGCTCAATGCCAGCATCGCTGATTTGTGTATCGAACACGCTGATCTTTCGCAACTGTTGAAGCGCCTTCAGTTGCACCAAGCCTTGATCGGTAATTCTCGTTCCTCCCATTAACAGCGTATCGAGTTCGGTCAAATTCTTTAGATACACGAGGCCGCTATCGCCGAGTTGCGTGCGAAACAAATTGAGGAAACCAAGCTTGGCCAGAGGCTTGAGATGCGCCACACCCGCATCACTGATCTTGGTCTTGCGCAGATCTAAATGGCGAAGCTCTTTGAAATGTTTGAAAAGTTCCAAGTCCGCATCACTCACGTTGGTTTCGTGCAGGTCAATTTTGACGACCGGCTTGTCGGGGTTTAACGAATCGACTTCGACTGTTCCACCCAATTTTAAGATGGCCTTGATGGCTTTGTCATGCTCAGTCAAGGTCAAAGACTGCGCCATACCTAAAGACCAAGCGGCAAGAAAAACCGCAAAACAGCCACGAGAAAACCTCATGAGCTTTTCCTTTCAGTTTTCCAAATGCCGCAAGACTTCAATCGCGTCGGCGTTCAGCGGATCCTTTTCCAATGCTATTTTATAATACTTGATGGCGTTGGCCTTGTCGCCTTTGACGGCGTACGCTTCAGCCAATGAGTCAAGAAGATTGGGGTCATCCGGAAAGCTTGCAGAATTATGAGTGAACACTTTGACGGCGTCGTCGAGCTTGCCTTCTTTGATTAGCATGTAGCCGACCGTGTTCAGCGTGTTGGAGTTCAACTGTTGTTGGCCCGCGACTTTGAGCTGATCGAATTCCTTGAGGCCTTCTTGCAAGCCCTTTGCGGTGATCGTTTGGTAAATTTTCCCCTGAGGTGTTTCAACATTCCTGATGCGATTGCTGAAATTCGGCGCGTTGATTTGCTTGCCAAGAATGCTCAATTCGATGAGAACTTCGGAGGCGACGGCGGTCATTCCTTCTTTGACCCTGCTCCAGTTTTCACCCATCACGCCAAACGCCTTGCGATCTATGGTCGTGCTGCCGGTGAAAATAATTTGCGTATCGTCGCGAATGTCTTTTTGATGACCGGACGATTGCTCCAGCTTGATTCTGACTTCTTTGGTAACGTCTTTGATGGTGAGATCGCCGATAATCTCGACACCTTCGGCGTTTTTCTCGACGCGTTTGCTCTGAAATCTGATCACGGGAAATTTAGCGGCATCGAACCAATTGTCGGATTTCAGATCCTTGTCGCGAAAGTCGTGATCGGTGTCGATACTTTCGGTCTTGATGATCACCGTAGCGGAAGTTTTGGTGATGTCGCTTTCAACGTAACGAATGGCGCCGGAGAAATCGGCAAATCTGCCGCGCATCTTGGCGAAGCCCATGTATTGAATCGAAAACCCGACATAGGAATGGCCTGTATCGATGGGAAAGATTTGCGACATTTTGAAATCGTCAGCCGGAGTGTTCGCAGGCGAGGCGATAGAGGCGAGAAAGCTGATAAGGACGAAGCCGATAAGTGAAAGAGATTTTTGCTTAATCATACCCACCTCCAGCAAGAGAAACAAAACCACTTCTTACGATAAGATAAAGTCGGGCTTTCACAAAAAAAATATTGAATCATTGAAAATCTTTCAGTGAAAGTCCGACTTCGCTTGTTTTCAGAAAAGTCCCTGCGTCAACTCTGCAGGCAATTTCTTATCCACCACAGGCCGCTTCATCCCACCGGCCAATTCCCACGCCGTCGCATAAACCGTGCGCGCGACTTTCTGCATTTTCTGAAAATCAATTTTCTCAACCTGATCCGTCACCTTGTGATAATCCTCGTGCTCGCCGTCGGTGTAGAAGATGATCGGAATGCCTTTTTGCGCATAACAAAAATGATCGCTGCGGAAAAAGAATTTGTTGGGGTCATTGGGATCGTCATATTTGTAATTGAAAGAGAGCTTATAGTAGGATTCGTTCACTGTCTCGCTCAAGTCACCCAGCGCCGTGCTCATCATCTTCGAGCCGATGACGTAGATTTCATTCGAGCCGGAAAGCTCGGCGTTCGCCGGCTTGGGGTCGTTCTGCTTCTTCGAGCGCCCGACCATGTCGAGATTCAATTGCGCGACGATTTTTTCCAGCGGCACAGTAGAATAGCGCGTGAAATACTGCGCGCCCCACAATCCTTTTTCTTCACCGGTGTGCCAGATGAACAAGACCGAGCGCTTTGGGCGCGGGCCTTTGGCGAGCGCTTCGGCAATTGCCAGAATGCTCACGGTGCCGGAGCCGTCATCGTCCGCGCCGTTGTAAATGCCGTCGCCGTTGATCGGCGCGCCGGCGCCGACGTGATCGTAATGCGCGCCGAGCGCCACGTATTCGTTTTTCAAATTTCCATCGCTGCCTTCCAACACGCCGACGACGTTTTGGGTAAAAACTTGTTCGGTTTTCTTCGCCACCGTGAGGCTGACTTTTTTCTCAATCGTGAACGCGAAAGACGGCAAAGGCTCACCGGAAGCGGCGCTGTTGAAAACTTTTGCTCCACTCACCTGCTCGTTTTGAAAAAGCGCATTGGCAGCTTTGGGAGAAAGTGAAATCACCGGGATCGACGGCTCGCCCGGAGTTTGTAATTTTTCCACGGTGTAGGTGCCGTTGATGGTCGCATTTTTTCGCGTTTGCTCCCAGCTCGTCAACGTTTGGAAGCTCGCGATGGAGATGCCGCCTTTTGCGCCGTGCCGCGCCGCAAAGTGTGGAGCGTTCTCCCACTGTTCTCCTTGCGGGCCGGCAAAATCCGCGTAGGTGACGCCGGCGGGCAACTCACTCGTCCACACCACGATTTTATCTTTGACGTCGATGCCTTGAAAGGCGTCGATGTTCTTGGCCTTGATCACCAAACCGTGACCGACATAAACCAGCGGGCCGCTCGCAGTGCCAGTGCCGTAGTATGCATTGCCCAGAAAATCCGCGCCGATATTAAAGCGCTGGCCGTTGATTTCAAGCGTCGTTTGTGTTGTGTCGACGGTGGTTTTATTCAGCGCGATGCGTTGAAAGTAAGTGCCGTTGTCGCCGGCCGGTTTCACGCCCCAGCGCGACAAATTTGTGGCGATGAACTTCGCCGCGATGTCCAAGCCGCGCGACGGCGTATCGCGTCCCTCAAGCTCGTCGGAAGCAATGAATGCAAGATAATCTTCCAACTGCGCAATGGTGATGACTTCCGCGCCTTTGTATTTTGGATTAGGTTCTGGAGGTTCAATCGCATTCGCGTGGCGCGGGAAAAATCCCAAAGAAGCGATGGAAACAAAAAAGCTAACAAAGAGGATTCGAATAAACGGCTTCATCTTGACTCCTTGATCTTTTGTGAATGGCTCACTATCTAAATCTGTTCTTATTGCAAAGGGTCTTTCTTGGCTTGATGAACACGACCGAAATCGTCTGACGTCCTCAATGAGAAAGACGATTTCAAAATATTTCACTTCGACGGCCGTTCTACACACCATCGGCGAGAATCATCTCCGTGCCGGCGCATTTCTGTCGCAGCGCTTTGGCAGGCGCATACTCGGGAGATTCCCACCAAGCGCGTGCTTGCTGAACCGTGGGAAATTCCAGAATCACGAAGCGTGAAGGATTCCATGTGCCTTCGAGAATTTCCGTTTTGCCGCCGCGCACGAGATAGCGGCCGCCATAAGCCGCAATCGAAGGTGGCGCGAGCTGTTTGTAGCGCTCGTAAGTCTCCGCATCATTCACGTTGATTTCAACAACGACATATGCCGACATGATTCTCCTTTGCAATTCTTTATTTCGCAATTCCGTGCTTCTGCAAAAACTCACGGATCGTCGCATAAATCCTGATGACCTCTTCGCGTTTGAAGCCGCCGTGAGTGCCGCCGGGGATCGTCAGCAATTGGTTCGGGACTTTGGCGTCGTCGAGTGCCTTGTGCAAACGGACGGCCTGGCTGTAAGGCGCGACCAGATCAGCGTCGCCATGAATGGTCAGAATCGGCGGCAATCCGGGCCGCACGTATTGCAGCGGCGAAACCCGACGCGCGACTTCTTTAGCGTTGGGCAGGCTTCCCAGCCATTGCACAGCAAAGGGTTGTTGATTCGCGCCTTCGAACACATCAACGACATCGGTGACGCCGTACCAATTGACGATCGCCGCGACCTTCAACTCTTCCGTGTCGGAACATTCCTCATCCAATCCGGCAGACGCCGGCAACATGCCGGTGGTCAGCGCCAAATGTGAGCCTGCTGACTCGCCGGTCACAACCAGCTTGTTGACATCGAAGTTGTATTTTGAGGCGTTGCGGATAACCCAGCGCAGCGCGCAACGACAATCTTCTACGGCTGCAGGCGCCGTGGCGGGCCCTCCCCGATATTCCACATTCACCGCCGCCCAACCCATTTCCAGATACGGCAACAACTGCAACACCGTGACGTTTTTGTCGCCGCCCATCCAACCGCCGCCATGAATATAAATAACCGTCGGTGTGGGCGCCGTGGCGCTGGCATGGCGCGGCACAAAAACGTCGAGTTTGGCTTCATAGTTGTCGGCGACAAGATACGCAACGTTCGGCGCGACGTAATACCGAGACCCAATCTCTGCCACCCACGTAGCGGCGTCGGGCACGGGCGTTTGTTGAGCCAACGCCTGGGCAACTCCGCATACAATCACGCACGAGATCGTAGCTATCTGATTCAACATTGATACTAAACCCCTTTAACAAGGATCATCTCAGTGTTCGCGTTCGTAAGTCACCGAAAGCATTCACGTTGATTTCAATGAGACGTAGGCGGGCACAGGCTTTTCTTTTCATCGTTTAGCATAGTGAAATTCGTTTTTGCTTTCGAAAGCATGATTATTGAATCGCCAAATTGCCGACGCCTTTTTGTTTCATCAACGCTTCAATCTCTGCAATCTCCCGTGGCGCGCTCACCGAAAGATTTTTGTTGCCCTCGGGCGTCACGAGAATCACGTCTTCGATGCGCACGCCGATGTTGTGATATGCCGGATCGACGCCTTCACTGCCCTCGGCGATGTAGATGCCAGGTTCGACCGTGTAAACCATTCCAGCTTCCAACATCGGCTGACCAACATCGTGAACGTTGAGGCCGACCGGATGGCCGAGGCCGTGATAGTAAAATTTTTTCATCGCCTGCGTCTTCTGCTCTTTAATGATGCCGAGCTTGAACAATCCTTCGGTCAAAACTTCGTCGGCCTTCTTGGAAACTTCCTGCCAGGAAACTCCAGGTTTGATCGCTGCGATAGCAGCTTTCTGCGCATCAAGAACGATTTGATATATCTCGCGCTGCGCTTTTGAAAATTTTCCGCTCGCCGGATATGTGCGCGTCACGTCACTCGAATAGCCGTGATATTCCGCGGCGCAATCCGCAAGCACGAGATCGCCGTCTTTGATTTTGCGGCGATTGGTGTTGTAATGAAGAATGACTGCATTTTCTCCAGAGGCGACGATGCAGGGATAGCCGTTTTGCTCCGCTCCAAGTTTGCGAAAGACGTATTCATAAACCGCTTCCAGCTCATACTCAGCCATGCCCGGCTCGACCGACATCATCGCCTGGCGATGCGCTGCGGAGCTGATCTCCGTGGCCTTCGCCAACATCGCAATCTCGTCAGCCGATTTGACCACGCGCATTTTGTGAACCAGCGAAGTCGGATCGCGAACTTCGACATAGCCGCCGTATTGATCCATCATCGACTTCAACGGCTGCAAGAGTTCGGCAATGTCGCCGGTGAGGTCGGAACGCAATGTCGGCACGTACAAAAATTTCGCGCCGGTTGACCAGAAAAACGACGGCACCATGTTTTCGAATTTGTCGTTGGTGACGGCGTATTCAAAGCCACGCAATTTCATAGCGCCGGCCGGCCCGAAACGGCGTCCGTTCCATTTCTCAGAATTCAAATTGCGTGTTTGGACAAATAATATTTCACGAACCGAAACCTTCTGCGTGCTGTCTTCCAGACTGCGAACCGAGACTCCCTTTTGCGACAAAACCAAAATCGCATTCGGCTCTTTGAATCCGGTCAGATAATAAAAGTCGCTATTCTGCGCGTAGGGAAAATCCAAATCGGCGTTGCGATTTCTTTCCGGATTTGCATAAAAAACCGCCACAGCGTCGTCGCCGAGCTGCTGCATGAGTTTTTCACGGCGCTCTTTGTAAACTTGTCCGGAAGTCAAATCGCCGTCGTATTCGAGATACTTGAGATCCTGTGCATAGGCTCCGGAAACAAAAAAAATAAGGGCGAAACAAAAGATCACTCGCATGCTCGCTTTCATTCCACCTTCCTCCTTTGCTAAATTAAAATGAATGATGGCTTTTTAATAAGTTGATCAAGGTAAAAATAAGACGGGGGAAATGAAAAAAAGGATCGCGCTACAAAGATGAATATTTTATCGCGCCAGCGCATCGGATTGCATCATTCCAAAGATGATGAGCCAATATTCTTGAGGCCCGGGAAATTTTGTGAACTCATTCATGGTGCGACACTCGCCGGTGGCTCTGATTGTAGCATTCGCTTCGGACGGCGCACTAACTCGCCTCGGCAATTCGGGCACTGCCACTCAAAAGACGCCGTGCAGTGCGGGCAGAACGTACACTCGAAAGAACAAATATAAGCGAGAGCATCAAGGGCAAGCGGCTTTCCACACCGCTCGCAAGCATTCTTCATCTCAAGCGCCAATGCACACTCCGGTTGTCAATGTCGATGCGTCAAAACATGCTCACGAAACTCGTTTGAACAGGACATCCTTTTTTGCAATTATAGCAATTGAATAGACAGCGCAAGGCGGGATTTCGTTCAAGACGAGCGCGCTATTTTTTCCTGATGTAGATGAAGTCATACTGCGTGTTCCAGGTTTTGCCGCTATCCACAGATTGCTCGCCGAATTGGCGAACGCGATCAGGGCCGAGATTGAAAAGCGTCATCCGCCGCAAGGTCTTGCCTCCATCTGCGCCGATCTTCTCCGCGAGATATTCCATTTTGTTGTCTTTGTGCTCGCCGGTAAATTCGGTAATGCCGCCGCGATCATCCACCCAGGTTTGCCGCCATTTGTTACGCGTGGCATCGTAGATGTTGAAGCTCTTGCCGTTCATTCCCATTATGCCGGTCCAATTTTCAAAAATCACGCATTCGCCGAGAATGAGTTGCACGCTGCTCTTTCCGGCGGGCTGGCCGTTCGATTGTACGTCCCATTCACCGATCCAAAAATCAAATTGCCGAAATTCGGGTGAGGCCGCGCAGGGTTGGGAGCTTTTGCGCGCGGCATCAAGGACATCGCTAAACCGTTTATCTTCACGCAGACTCGCGAGGTCTTCGTCGGCGTTCAATTGCTCAGGTCGAAAAAATCCTGTTAATGCGAGTTGATCAAGCAATGCAAACGCTTTGTCTTTTTCATTCATGCGCGCGTAGGCGCAGGCAAGATTATATTTTGGAATCGGGCTGCTGCTATTAATTGCCGCTGCCTGTTCGTAGGCTTTGGCCGCTTCGCCATATCTGGCCAACACATGAAGCACGGAGCCTAATCGGTTCCACGTTTGAAAATCAGAAGGATTATTTTGGTGATTGCTTCATACGCTCTCGCAGCATTCACCCAATCTTTAGCTTGAAAAAATTTTTCAGCTTCATCTGCGAGAGCATTTGCAGACGGTGCTTGCGCCAGTAACGGCTGCACAGCGAGAACGATCAACAAACACAACCCTGCGCATTTAGCGGAATAGTTTATCATATTGTTTTCACCTTTATCTGTTTGCATTTGCAAGCGTCGCGCCGAAAAACATCAACGTGACGCCGCTCGCTTTGTTGACAGTACGACCGCATCTTGCAGAGGTGATCCATGCTTTAGCTCTGTGGGCTGTGAACGCATACAAGAAATGAATGACGACTACAAGAGAGCTGTAAGTTATGACGAGCGCGAAAAATTGAAGAGGATAACTCTCGGACGCATCGATGAACTGGGGAAAGATCGATAGAAAAAAAAAGATTGCTTTCGGATTTGTTAATTGAAGGGCAATCCCTTCCAGGAATCGCCTTCCAAAACCGGCGCTTTCAGTCGCCGCTTCTTTGAATTCACCCACCGGGGCGCGCCACAGCTTTATGCCCAGGTAAAACAAATATGCTGCGCCTACATACTTTATCACCGTAAAAGCGAACGCAGACGTAGCGAGCACAAAACCAACGCTTGTTGCCGAGATGGCAGCAACAAGAAAAGCTCCGGAGGCGATGCCAAGAATGCCTCCGAATGCCCCATATAGACCATGCCTCAATGAGTTTGTGAGTGTCATGATGACGCCGGGGCCGGGGCTAAAGACTGTTGCTGTAGCCATCAGAACGAATAGCAGATAGTGCTTCATGTGGTTTTTGATTCTCTCACTTCTTCCTTGCGTAATGAATCTGCCAGTTTACTTTCCAGGTTTTGCCGCCGTCCTGCGAGGCTTCCCAATTCCAATCGAGCTGATCGTGCGAGATGTTGTGCCACACCATGCGCTGGATGATTTCTTTGCCATCCTTCGTCGTGGCCATTCGCGAAAGAATCATCTTGCCATCGTTGAAACCGCCGGTGAAATCAAGATAGCTGCTTTGATTATCAACCCACGTTTGCTGCCACTTGCCCAGCCTCTGATTATAAACTGAGAAGCTCATGCCGCGCAGCGAATTCGGCGCCCCGTCGACAAAATTTTCTTGAATCACCGCGCTGTCGAGAATTGCAGTGATGGTGTTTGTGCCGCTACCGATTTGTCCCGCCGGTAAACCGCTCTGTTCGCCGGGCCACGAAAGCTCCCAGTCGCCGAGCCAGAAATCAAACTGCCGCGCTTCCGGCGCAGGCCGAGGCGCTGAAGATGATGAACTGGCATTGCTTCCTTGCGCCCAAAGATTCGCTGCGCAAAGCAGCGTAAGCAATGCACCGAGGAAAATGCACCTGCGTTTCAAAGATATGTTCATCGACACCCTTTCAAGATTTGTTGGAGAGAATCCCATTCATTCGCATCTATCTATGGATGGACAAGAATACCGGCCTCGAAGAAAAAGCCGCTCAAATCCAAATCGTATTTCCTCAGCGTAACCACTTCGTACCCAAAATCGGAAATCTTGGCAAAGCGATAACCCACTTTGCCATTGAACGATAATTGCGGCATGAGCCGCCATTCCGGGCCAACCGCAAGCCGGAAGCCAAAACCACCGTTCGTTACCTCGGCGCCGTATGAAGGAACACTAAACGGCAACACCAAGGGCTTATAACTCACTTTGGCAAAATGATACTCCGCCGCCAGCTCGGTTTGCAGATTAACCTTTCCGACCGGAACGGAATATCCCACGCCCAACGAAACCGGCACACTGCTGACTTTGTAAAATTCTTCGAACACGGCAAGAGGCTCAGGCGAATTTTCTCCGGTCACGATGAAGTCTTTTTTTGAGCTGCCCATGAAGTATCCGGCTTTCGCCGTCAAGCTGAGGCGCTCGGAAAGTCCAACCCGCAGGCCGCCTGAATAGGTAAAGCCGTTTTTAATGCCATCGAAACCCAGTTCAGCCGGAACGGCGTTATTAAGCTCATCAGGCTCAAGCAGTCTGTAACCGCCTGCGAAAACGAAACTCAAAGATGATGATAATTGAGGCGTTTGCGCCGTCGCACATTCGCAGGCGACCACCGTGAACGCCAGGGTCAAGCTGAACAGAATTCGTTGGGAACTCATGGGGCTCTCCTACTTATTCAATTGTGCCTTCATAATAATCGGTTCTTGCAATTTCTCCAATGGAAAAATCGAGCCGTCATCATTAAAGCTCCCCCATTGACTGTTGGCAATATAGTACAACTCATTCTTCACCAGAACGCCGAGCGTCGGTTCATTGAAGAGATGATTGTTCGCTTCTATGACCTCGGCGCGCTCAACGCGGTCAAAATTCCGATCCAAGAAAAGACGAATGACGCGATGCGGCCTGACACCGTTTTGAATCGCGATCAAACTATTCTTGTAAAAGTACATCCCGTCGATGCCGATCAACGAGACGTTTGCAGGGGCAGCAAGCTTGACATATTTTTTGGTCGCCATGTCGAAGACGAGAACACCGATTGAATAATCCGCGATGAAGAGGCGCTTTTCATCTTCAGAGAGAACGATGCCTTGCGGCGAGCGAAACGGCTCCGAAGAAATAAAAAGCTCGAGGCTGTCTTTCTCAGCGAAGATCGCATAGACCGCGCCAGGAGCCTGACTGTCTGTAACCAAAACATCGCCGCGAGAAGTAATCTCCAGATCGCCGAACCAATGACGCTTTGATTGATCCGGCAAAGAGTATTGCTTGACGAGCTTTGAAGTTTTTAGATCGAATTTTAAAACGGCGCTTTTGCCTTGATCTTCTTTCTGAAAACCTCGCATCTGCGGCGTCACCGTGCTGCACACCCACAGCGCGCGCTGCTTCGCATCCACCCTCAGTCCGAAAACGCTCCACAGGCCGTTTTGCTCCGTTGCAAAATCTTTGATCGTTCCCTGCTTGTCAACGCTAACGATCTTGCGCTGATGAATGCTGCCGACGTAGAATGTCTCGCTCACCGGATCGTAAGCCACGCCTTCGGTGATGAGATCCTTCTCCGTAAGCTTGAACGCCACTTGGCTGTGATTGATCGGGGCTTTGTTCTTTTCAATTAAACCGAGAATGCTTTTGAACTCATCGGAGTTTTTGATGGACTCGAAATCCGTGTCTGCGGCAGGATCGTAGACGAGCCCCATCTCGGCAACATTCGCGAGCAAAGATAGAGCCTCCTGCTTGTTGCCGACCAACGCGTTCGCTCCGGCAAGATTATATTTCATGGTGGGATTGTCGGGGCGAAATTGAACAGCCGCTTTGAGATTTTCAAAATAGGTTGGATAATCTTTGGCTTCATAAGCTGCGGTTGCCTGGCGCCAACAGGTGGCGAAATCTTTGGCGGCGTTTTCTTGCGCCGGTGAGAGTGAATTGAATAAACTTAAAACTGAAAAAACGGCAAGGGCTTTGCGCATGTAAAACTCCTCGTAGTCAATACTCAGCATCCATGTATTATTAGTCGGTCTGTACGAATTTACCCGTTTGAAAAACGTGCTCACAGAAATGGAAATCTCACTGAAGACGGCTTTATTGTATTTGATGCAGCGGGATTTCTGATTTGGTGAGCGGGTTTTCCTGTCCGGTTCATTATCGTACTCAGATTGCTAGATTCCGACGTTGGTTTTTTACGGGGTAACGCTGCGAAAGTTTTTCGCTTTGCGATGAGCCGCTGCATTCGAGGGATAATGCGTGGCGGCGATGCGCCAGAACATTAAAAGCTCGCACGAACACCTACCGCCACCCGGCGCGGGGAATTATAAGCAAACGGATCACCAAGCTCGCCAGCGATGCGACTGTTGGCCGGCACAAAAGTTCTGGCATCGATCTGATCTCGCGTGTTCTTTTTAAGATAGGTCGAGGTGGCCACCTCGAAAGTGGCGCGCAGGAGGCCCGGCGGTTTTTGATATGGCGGCAGCGATTCATCGCAAGATAAAATAAAAGGCTGCCAGTCAGACAAAAAATGACGATGCCCTTTTTCATATTTTTTCGTTACAAATAAAATCCGCGCTTTAAAAGTAAAAAAAAGGCAAAACTCTTATAGGCAAAAGATCAAAGAATGGTTTTGCCCTTAATCGTTTTGCCTTTATTGGCTCCGGTCATGCAAAAAACTCTTTAGGCTCGTCCGGGTCAGGAAATCGTCGCCAGCTTCTGCTCCGCGCGCTTTCTCATGAAAGCGTAATTAAGATTGTTGAGCGAATTGAATCCCGCGGCTTTGGTGCATGCTTCTTTGGCCTTCTCCATTTCGCCCTTGCCTTCGTACGCCAGCGCCAATCTGTAAAAAGTGTAAGGATTTTGTTGATTGGCTTGCTGGAAATGCTCGATGGCTTGGTCAAAAGCTTTTTCTTCGAGCGCGATCATGCCGGCCAATTCATGCGCCAGCCACATTTGGAAAGTATTCTTGGCTGCCTCGGCCTGGGCGCGGAACTCTTCACTCTTGCCCTTTGCCGTGGCGAGATCTTTTTTCAGCAACGCGATGCGCGCGGCATTATTGAGGTGCAAGCGCCGGGCGTTTTCTTTGACTTCAGGGGAAAGTGTCGAAGCTTCGATATACTGCACGGATAATTCATACTTCGCCATCGCTTCGTCGTACTTGCCGGACTCCTGGAGAATCGCGCCCATCGTGCCAAGATCGCCGGACATGGCCGGGGCGTCGTTGATCTTTTCACCCAAAGCAAATTGCTTGTCCAGATCTTGCAAGGCCATCGCCGTGTTGCCCTCGTCGACATAAGTCACAGTTTTGGCAAACAGCGCGCCGCGGCGCTCGCCATCATCGCGGGCGATGTCGTACAACATCTGAAGTTGGGCGCGAGCTTGCTCGTGCTGGTCCTTCAGGCAATAATTCGTCGCGATGCCGATGTGCGAGGCAACGAAATTCGGATTGAACGTCAGCGCTTTTTGATACTGCGCGACTGATTCATCGAATCTGCCGATCTTCAACAGCAACTCGGCATAAGAGTCATACGGGTTGGGATCGTTCGGAATCAGCTCGATATATTTCTTGAAGGCGTTCTCCGCTTCGGTGTATTTTTCCAACGAGCGATACGCGTAGCCCAATTGATTGTAGGGTGGAGAATAACCCGGCGCAATCGTCGTCGCTTTGTTGTACTCTTGGATGGCCAACTCGAACTCCTGCTGGCCGAAGTAGTAGCCGCCCAGTAAATTATGCGCGCGCTCGTCTTCCGGAAAAGCTGCAACCAATTTTTGGTAATACTCTTTTTGCTTCGCCGGATCGCCGTTCACCCCGGCTTCGAAACCGAGGATTTGCTGACGCTCACCCTCCGAAACTTTGTCGGCCAAGGCCACGGCCTTCTCCAATTGTTCGAAGAAGCCTTTGGCCGTCGGCTGATTGAAAGAAAAATTGAGATAAGCCAGCGCGAAACCCTGGTCGTGGCCAATCGCCGCTTCGAAGTATTTCAGCGATTCCTGGCCTTGCAGTTTTTCCGCCAGATCACGGCCTTGCAGAAAATTCTTGCGGGCCTCTTCGGAAGTCGTCGTGATGGGAATTTTATTGCTCGAGTTCGTCGAGCAGCCCGCCAACACAACGAGCAAAACGTTGTACAGCGCAAGTCGCGCTCCAATTACAAAACCTTTTCTTCTCATCGCATCTCCTTTTGTAAAATATTTCTGTTTGCTAACCTGAATAATTCATAAAGAAAACCGCCAAGCCGGGAAGTACGCGAAGAATAAAGCTCGTTTGTGATTGTTGTCAAATAACCCAATCCTTCGAAAATATGATTCACTCGGATATCGCAAAATTCTGATTTTCGTTTTACATCATATTACTGGGCTCTACGAATCTTTTGCTTTCTTCGCGCTCTTGGCGACTTCGCGGTTCAAGTTTTATGAATTAAACAGGCTAAATAAGCTGAATATAGAAAATCAAAATCGAAACACTATCTGAGGCGCGGCTTCCTTCATTGCAAGTCGTTGATGCGATTTTCGCCGCTGCTTCCCCGATTAATCAACTGCTGCCAGCCCGGGTCTTGCAGCTCGCCTTGCAAAGTCGAGTGTATCTGTTCGTAATTATTGAACCCGGTGCGATCGGCGAAAATAAAAACCACGCCGCCTTGACCTTTTAAATGATCATACATCCAGGTTTCATAAGGCAACGACGTCGTGCTGCTCGGGAGACGATCAAGACGATCGGCCGGACCGTACAAAATAAACACCCGGCCGCGATCGCTCTTCCATCCCGGCCGCGCGGGAGATTTGAAGCGCGTTTCGGTTTCGCGCGCCCGCGCCAGATATTGTTCCCGGTACGCCAGCCCGCTCAATGCGTCGCCGTTGCGCGGCGATTGCCAGAGCGAGGAAACAAACTCGCGCTTGGCTTCGGCGCCTTTCAAATTTTTGTACATATCGCGCTCATCGCGCGAGGTCAAGTAGATCATGCGGCCAAATTCATTGTCAAGTTCTTTTTCGTTCACCGTTTGCAGCGGCCCCACCGCCATCGATCCGGCGCCTCGCCGGCCGGCGGCAAGCTCCGCGGTCACCGTCGGATTGTACACGAAAAATTTCTTTTCCCGGCTCGCAATCATCGTTCCCGCCGAATCGGCGACGCCGGCGACGAGACGATAGCTGCCGGTCGGCAGCATGGAGACATTCATTCTGCCGACTTCGACAATCGAATCGAAGCGTTTTTGTTTAATATGAGAAGCGCTCAATTCTTCGCCTGCTTGTCCGACGAAGCCTTCGACGTAGCTCACGGTTTTATATTTTCTCCCCGGAATATTTTTGATCACATGATAGGCTTCGAAATAATAGTACAGGTCTGCCGCGCTCTCGCCGAACAACGCAGCAACGTTCGGAATCACTTCGTAAACGTGCCTGGTAAAAATCGTCGGCGATCCGGCGGCCGAGGTGATGGCCGAGGCGAGCTGAAGATCGCTCATCTCCACCTTGTCGGGAGAGAATTGGCGCAGATCGACTTCGACGCTGACGCTATCGCCGGGAGAAGATCGATGCATGTCTTCGATATGCAAAACAACCCGATAGCGGCCGGCGGCATCTGTTTGATAGCGCACCAGATCGACCAATTGATTGGCGGTTTGTAAACGCGCGCTGTCGGCAACCGTCTCTTCGACTTTCCACATCTTCGATGCCCACAGCCGGCCTTCATGATAAATCTGCAATCTGAATAAAAGCTGGCAGGAGAATCCACCGCCGTTGGCTGCGGTGTAGCCTACCGAAGACCGAGGGATGGAGTAATATACATCCAGGTAGGACTGATGGTCTTTGTCTTGGTACTGTGCAACGTCAAGACTAAGCTGGGAACCGTTTTGCGCTATACCGGCGGAAACGCTTATGCTGAACAGCATGCAGACCGGCACAACGAGAAAGCGGGACAATACAGCGCGCGTTTTCAAAAAACCCGACGCTGACAAAGAGGTAATTATTTCGCCCATCCTTGTTCTCCCTTGGGCAATACGTTTCATAGCGTCACATCGGCGGCAATGGTGGAGGCTGACTCAAAGCTGGCGCGCATCTTCGACTCTTCACATATACAAAGGGTTGGGAAAAAATCTCCCAACCCTTTTTCGCATGAGTGGAGTCACCACGTGCTTACATTAGAATCCCAAAGCAATCGAGAAGACGTGACTGCCGTCGAAAAACGCCAGGTCTCGATACGCATAGTTGAAATCCATGGCGATGTTTGGCAGCTCGTAATGGAGGCCGGCGCCGAGAGTCAAACCGTAAATGTAGCTGTCTTCTCCGACGGCGTCTTTCGGCGCGTCGGGCGAGAGATTGTAGCCGCCGCGCAAGAAGAACCTCTCGTTGTAGGAATACTCAACACCGAACCGGCTCACGTCGTCAAGAAAATTGTTGTCTTGATACATCGTCGTGAGATCGAATTTACTTTTGGTGCCAAAGGGAAGCGAGTAAGCCATACCGATCTCGAGCGTGGTTGGCAGCTCGTCCTTTTGGGCGACTACTTGCAGCGGCGTAGAACCGCGATCCACGCCGTTCGGCTGAGAGGTGCGGAACAGACCGCTGCCGTTGTACTGCATGGCCGGCCCGAGGTTCTTCACCGCCACGCCCAGGCTCAACCCGGTGATCTGCCCGACATTGCTGTATTGCACACCGGCATCGAAGGCAAAGCCCGAGGCGCCGACGCGGTCGATGCTTTCGCTGATGAGATTGAACGTCGCGCCAACACTCACGCGGTCGCTCAAAGCCCGCGAATAGGTCAGGCCGGTG
>Ga0247727_10001738_pt1 | contig 50882 bp, 53 predicted proteins | sample WisWelCaveWW1625_FD_202498 | JGI IMG/M metagenome (GOLD analysis project Ga0247727, IMG submission 202498) | Biofilm microbial communities from Wishing Well Cave, Virginia, United States - WW16-25 | ecosystem: Environmental > Aquatic > Deep subsurface > Groundwater > Cave microbial mat | place...
GCCCACGCCCTCGCGCGTTCGCAGCAACGGTCCAACCGAACGAACAGGCGCGCCGCGCTGCAACATCCACGCTTCAATTTCCGCCACCGCGTTTTCCATTTTCACCACCGCCGCATCAATCGCCAACACCATTGAGGTTTCGTGTTCGTTCGCGTGCGAGCCAACTTTATTTTCAATTACATCGTCCGCGCTTTTTCCCAAATCCAAGATATTGGCGAGCGCGACGCGAATGTTTTGTGCGACAAGATTATTTGCTGCAAGGGTCAAGGGCGCGGTGGTACTGACACCTGTATTGAGAACGACAAACCGCTGCGCGCCATTTTTCGCCAGCGACGAAATAATTTGTTCGATCATTTCGCGGAAGGTGTCCGCCTCAAGATGTGTGCTGCCCGGGAAGTGGACGAACGCGGGATAATAGCCGAACGTGATCGGCGGACACACAATCACCTCCGTCTGTTCCGCGACGCGTCGCGCTAAATCGCGTGCGAGTAAATAATCGGTGTTGAGCGGCAGATGCGGTCCATGTTCTTTCAAGATCGCGCCGATGGGTAACAACACGATGGGAATTTCTTGAAATGCTTTTTCGGCTTGAACCCAGGTGAGATGTTCGAGATAAAGGGAGGGCATGTGTGGCTCCACAATTGTTGTCATTTCGAGCGGAGCGAGAAATCTCGGTTTGGCAGAAAGAGATTTCTCGCTCCGCTGCTCAGAAACTTCCACTTGTCATTGCGAGGAGCGCCCTCTGCGACGAAGCAATCTCTGCGCGGCTAACACCGAGATTGCGGCGATGAAGTGCATCGCATCCCTCGCAATGCCATGTCACCCGTTTCTGTCATTGAACATCACGCCTGCGCGTGATGTTGGTCTCGAAATGACATAGCAAAAATATCTGCCATGAATTGTATTCGATTTACGTTTGTTTGTGTGAGGATTTCGTTAAATAAATTTTTTGGTCAATCGCCGCGCTCCCGTCTATAATCGGCGCATCAACGCTCCGCATGGGAATGGGCGGGATAACCCCGCCCCTACGACACGGGCGACACAACGTCGCCCCAACGATACACGGGCGACACAACGTCGCCCCAACGATACACGGGCGACACAACGTCGCCCCAACGATACACGGGCGACACAACGTCGCCCCTACGGATTGATCTCCGCTCGATGAAATTCAAACGCGAGCGCACGCCCTCGCCTTGGCTCGTCCACGATATCTATTTGCGTGACACATGGGGCAGCCCGTTCAATGTGTCGCGTTCGCGCCGTTGGAATCTCCGCCGCGTTTTTTTCGCCGCAATGATCGTGTTTGGATTCGTTGATGCAGCCCTAGCTTTATTTTTTGTCATTGCCTATTTATTCCCACCGCGCCCTGTCAATACCGCGCAGCGAAATCCGACGCGCACTGTTACTGTCGTTGCAAGGCAAGGGACGAACGCGCCGCGCGCTACGCGCACCTCCGCGCCGACCCAGCGTCCGCCGACGGCATCGCGCCCACCGACGCGTCTCGCTCAACCCACTGCTGCGCCAACGCAGCCACCGCCGACAAAAATTACTCTGCTCTTGCGTACTCTTTCCGTAGCTCTGCCCGCGAGCTTGCGGCTCAATCCACTTACGTTTGAAATTCCAAATGAACCCGCCGATTGCACGCCCGCCAACGCGATGCCCGATGTGATAGATCGTTCCGTCAAATTGTGCGGGGGACAAAACTATCGGCCCTTCTTGCTGCGCGGGGAAGGCATTGGTGTGTTTGGCGACAAGAGTTCTGCGATTCGCAGCGAGGGACGCGGGTACGGCATCATCGCCGAAGGCGCGCGGCTGTTTATTCAAAATGTGACGATTCGCGCGACGACGGACGCGCGGGACACCAATACGTTTTTGTGCATGTATCCCGACTGTCGCGGGAACGCGGGCGGCGTAAATTATGGCGGGGGAATTTTGGTGCGCGCGTCGGAAACGACGATTATGGATTCCGACATTGCGGGCGGCGTCGCGGGCATTGCGGCGGAACGCGTGCGCGGTTTGAAATTGCTCAACAATCGCTTGGATGATTCCAGCGGTTGGGGTTCGTACAATTTTGCTGTTGAAGCAAGTTACTTTGTTGGCAATACGTTTAGCCGCGCCAATCGCAGTTGTACCACCGACGCGGGCTATTTGCCGACGGGCTGCGAATCATCGGGCTGGGTATGTATTGCGTGCCAACACAATGTCATCGCGAAAAATTTTTGTACAAGTTCAGGCAATTGTTTTTACATGAACGGCGAAGGGAATCTCAACTCGAACAACAACCGTTTCCACCAAAACGAATGTCGCGCCGCGCCGCACAATTGTTTTGAAGTGACGTTTGCCAAGGGCAATGAATTTGTAGAAAATATCGCGCGTGATGATCCTGAAACGGGCGCGGCGTGCAAGTATCCGTTTTGGATCGGCGGTTCACAAGTAATCTTTGCCGCGAACAATTGGAATTGTGAGATCAGTCCTGAAACATCCATCGAACACGCAACCGCTTCTACACATGTGCCGACGAAAGTGGAAAATCGGTAGGCGGTATTCAGTGTTCAGTTTTCAGTCTGATTACTGTCCACTGATTACTAACGCACTGATTTGTGAAAGACTATTACTCTCTCCTTGGCGTCAAACCCGACGCGTCGCTCGCGCAGATTGACGCGGCGTATCGGCGTTTGATGCAGCGACATCATCCCAACGCGCGTTCGTCCCCGCAAGCGTTGGAACGAATGCGCGAATTGAATGAGGCGTGGCGTGTGTTGAGCGATACGACACAGCGCGCGGCGTATGACCGCGCGCGCGTGAACGGGACGACCTATCAACCGCCTTCACCCCCCCCCACGCTGCGCGCGGTGCCGCAAGCGAGTCTGGCGGAATTTGGCGCGCGGCGGATCAAAGGCGGATCGTGTCTTTTAAGTATTGCCGTTGCGTTCGCGCTGCTATTTGCGTTGGGAGTCTTGAGTTGGGGGTTGAATGAACAATTCAATTTCGCAGCCATGTTTGAACGCGCGTCGAATGAAGTGAGCGCGCTGCTGCCCACGCGCGCGTCGAGCGCGACAAAAGTGGCGCAGAACGAAGCGACGCCCACACCCGATCCGCGCTGCCGCGATGGCTGCGAAACACCGCCCGCGGGCTGCGTTGTCAAGGGCGAGGTAGAAAATGATGGCGCGCGTTTTTTCTATTTGCCGAATGATGAGGGCTATGCGCGCGTGAACGTGAATATCGCACAAGGGGATCGCTGGTTCTGCGCGTTGAATGACGCGCAAGCGGCGGGTTGGGCGCGTAAAGCGCCAACGGAAACGCCGACGCTGCCTCCGCCGCCCGAAGCAATGACGACGACGGTGGCGCGGCGCGCGTTTGTGGTCTGCGCGGAAAATGCCGCGCTGTATCAGGGTCCGGGGGAGAATTTTCCGCTCGCGCAAAATATCGCCAATGGCGCGCGTGTTTTTGTGACAGGCGTGAATGGCGAGTGGTCTGTGGTGAATCAACCGCAAGGCGTGTTGTATCTGCGAACCAGTGTGTTGTGTGCGCCAACGCGGAATGTGGCGCAGTCCACCGCCGCGCCCGCGCAAACGGCGGACACACCCGCCGCAACGACGGTGGCAGTTGCAAGTTCCGCCGCGTCGTCCTTCAAATATCCCGCGCCGCGCCTGAACATTCCAACGAATGGGGCAAAATACTGGTGCACCCGTGAATTGGTTTTGCAATGGACATTCGCTCAACCACTCGCGTCCGATGAATTTTTTCTAGTCGAAAATAAATTGGTCGAACACGAACGCTGGTTCGCGCTCGCCGATTGGACAAAAGAGGTGACGGTCATGCTGCATCCGAATCGCGGCGGCGGCGCGTGTGAAACGGTGTGGTGGAGTAATACGGGCGTGTACGAGTGGCGCGTCAGCGTTGTGCGCGGCAACAAGGAATTGCCGACGTATCTTTCGCCGTTCAGTGAACGGTATCGCATCAATTACGGACAATAAAAAACCGCTGTTTGACCTTGCCGCGCGCCGCGCATATAATCCGCGCGGCACAAAAAATTTCAATAGACGCAACTGAACGACAAATCTATACATTTGTCGTACAGCGTTAAAAAAGGAGTCTTATATGGGTAAGGGAGACAAACGCACCAAACGCGGGAAACTTTTTCGCGGTACGAGAGGCAAACCAAATCCAGGCAAGAAAGCGCCGCCGCCGCCGAAACCTGAACCAAAGCCGGTAGTTGCCAAAGCGCCGCGTCCACCGCGCGAACCCAAAGAGCAGCCCGCCGCGCCTGTGGTCGCGCCCCCTGCGGCAGAGCAAGCCGAAGCATAACGCAGTGCGTCATATTTTTTCGAGACCTGACATGGTACGTCACAGGTTGACCTGTCATTCTGAGTCCTTCATGCTTCAGGATAAACTCCGCGAAGAATCTCTTTCTTGGAAAGCAGAGATTCTTCGCTCGATGTATGGCATCGAACCGCTCAGAATGACAAACCCCGAGCTTGTCAGGTTTTTTTCAGAGGCGCAACATGTCACACGATCCAAATTCAATCCGCGCAACGGCGAGCAAATTAGGTGTCATCACAGCGCTAGGCGCGAGCGTTGGCACTGCGGTTGGCGCGGCGATGGGCAATGTCGCGGTCGGTGTAGCGATCGGCGCGGGCTTGGGCATCGCGCTCGGCGGACTCTTGGAATTGTTCGCGCGACGCAAGCGCGCGCGCTGAATTATCAAGCCCCGCGCTTGCTAATTCTTTCAAATTCGCATTGCCGCTTTGTTTGTTCTTTGTTATAATCCCGCCCATTCCAAAGATGTCGCCGCATCGTTTTTGATCGCATCGCTCCCATTCCCCGTACGCGGCGACACTCCACATTTCGCTCCACAAATTTTGATGACAACATTGCTGTTGACATTCCTCGACGCAAGTTTCCTTTCAAAGAAAGGGGGTGTTCTTTTACCGAGACATTCCACAGCCAGACGCCATTTCAGTTTTGACGCGCACGCGTATCAATTTTGATGACGCGTGAAATTTTACGGAGGAGAAGAATGATGCAGTCCAAGAATCTGACCAAGGTTTTGAAAATTGTTGCGCTGATGTTTGCCATCAGCATTGTGATCGCGGCGTGCGGTCCGGCGGCAACCCCGCCACCCCCGCCGACGAATGTGCCACCTCCACCGACGGTTGCGCCACAACCGACAGCCGTTCCGCAACCGACAGCCGTTCCACCAACTGTTGCGCCGCCAACGGTTGCGCCGGTGGAACCGACGAAAGCGCCGGAACCCACCGGCGCACCCAGCAGTGGCAAAACCAAAGTGGGTCTCGTGACCGACATTGGTGGTCCTGACGATAAATCGTTCAACGCGACCTCGATCAAGGGTCTCGAAGACGCGGTGAAAGCGGGTCTCGCCGACCCCGTGAGCAAATTTTTGCAATCGCGCCAGCAAACCGATTACGACAAGAATATGGAAGAGCTGGTGGCGCAGAATTTTGACATGATCATCACCATCGGGTTCTTGCTCGGTGTGGATACCGCCAAGAGCGCGAAAAAGCATGCGGACAAGAGTTACGCGATTGTGGATTACGCATATCCTGATTGTTTCCCCGGCGCAACCGAAGGCAAAGATTGTGGTTCCGCGACAGAACTCGCGAACGTGCGGGGTTTGATCTTCCGCACCGAACAAGCCGCGTTTCTCGCGGGCTATCTCGCGGCGGGCGTTTCCAAATCGAAAAAGATTGGCACATACGGCGGTGTGAACATTCCGCCCGTTGTGGATTTCATGTACGGTTTCCAGGGCGGCGCGAATTATTGGAACGCCAAACATGGGGACAAAGTTGAAGTGCTAGGCTGGGACACGAAAAAGAATGATGGTGTGTTCACCGCCACATTCACTGATCCCGAAAAAGGCAAGCAAGCAGCTTTGTCATTGATTGATGAAGGCGCAGACATCATTTTGCCTGTTGCAGGTTTGACGGGTAATGGCACATTCACAGCGGCGAAAGAAAAACCGGGCGTTCTCGCCATCGGTGTTGACACGGATCAATGTGTTTCCATTCCCGATGCGTGTCCCGTTCTCTTGACCAGCGTTCGCAAGAATCTCGATGTGGCGGTCTTTGAAGCGATCAAAGCGAAAGCGGAAGGCACGTTCAAAGGCGGCACATACAGCGGCACGTTGGCGAACAATGGCATCTCGCTCGCGCCGTACAACAACAACGCGGATAAAGTGAGCGCGGAACTGCAAAAAGAACTCGACGAAATCAAAGCCGCGATCATTGCGGGCAGTGTGGACATTAAAGCGTGGGCAAACGGCGAAGGCAAATTGTCCGCCACCAATGTGAAACCCGCGGGCGAAATCAGAGTGGGTCTCGTCACCGACATTGGCGGTCCCGATGACAAGTCGTTCAACGCGACGTCAATCAAAGGTCTCGAAGACGCAGTTGCGAAACTTGGTATCAACAAAGAAAGCAAGTTCTTGCAATCGCGCCAGCAGACCGATTACGAAAAGAACATGGAAGAACTGGTGGCGCAGAAATTTGACATGATCATCACCATCGGGTTTTTGCTCGGTGTGGATACGGCCAAGAACGCGCTGAAACATCCAGAGACGGCGTATGCAATCGTTGATTACGCGTATCCCGATTGTTTCCCCGGCGCGGTGGAAGGGAAAGATTGCGGTTCGGCGAAGGAACTCCCGAACGTGCAAGGTCTCGTCTTCCGCACGGAACAAGCGGCGTTTCTCGCGGGCTATCTCGCGGCGGGCGTTTCCAAGACGAAAAAGATTGGCACGTATGGCGGTGTGAACATTCCGCCCGTTGTGGATTTCATGTACGGCTTTGAAGCAGGCGCAAAGTACTGGAATCAAAAACACAATGACAAGGTAGAAGTGCTCGGTTGGAACACAAAGAAAAATGATGGCGTGTTCACCGCGACCTTCACCGATCCCGAAAAGGGCAAGCAAGCGGCGTTGTCGCTGATTGACGAAGGCGCGGACATCATTTTGCCGGTTGCAGGTTTGACGGGCAACGGCACGTTCACGGCAGCCAAAGAAAAGCCGGGCGTGTTGGCGATTGGGGTTGACACAGATCAATGTGTTTCCATTCCCGACGCGTGTCCCGTTCTCTTGACCAGTGTTCGCAAGAATCTCGACGTGGCAGTATTCACCGCGATTGAAGCGCTTGTGAAAGGCACATTCAAAGGCGGCACATACAGCGGCACGTTGGCGAACAATGGCATCTCACTCGCGCCCTACAATCAGAACGCGGATAAAGTGAGCGCGGAGCTGCAAAAAGAACTCGACGAAATCAAGCAAATGATCATTGACGGCAAGATTGACATCAAGGCGATTGCGGCGCAGTAGCAAGGTAGTCAAGTAATCAAGGAAACAGGTAGACAAGTGGCAACCCACTTGTCTACCTGTCTACTTATCTACTTGTTTCCCTCTTCTCTACATGCCCCCAATCCTCGAATTACGCGGCATCACCAAACGGTTCCCCGGTGTTCTCGCAAACGATCACATTGACCTCACGCTCAACGAGGGCGAAATCCACGCGCTGCTCGGCGAAAATGGCGCGGGCAAGTCCACACTCATGAACGTTCTCTACGGGCTGTATCATCCCGACGAGGGCGAAATTTTGGTGCGCGAGAAACCGATCCAAATGACGGGTCCGCGTGATGCCATCGCGCAAGGGATCGGCATGGTGCATCAGCATTTCATGTTGATTCCTGTTTTCACCGTCACCGAAAATGTCATGCTCGGCGATGAAAGTGTAACGAACGGCGTCGTGTTGGATCGCAAAAAAGTCGCAAAGGAAATTAGCGAACTATCCGTAAAGTACGGGCTTGAGGTCAACCCCGATCTGTACGTCAAAGATTTATCCGTCGGCATTCAGCAGCGCGTCGAAATTATCAAACTGCTGTATCGCAACGCAAACATTCTCATCCTCGATGAACCCACCGCTGTTCTCACGCCGCAGGAAGCCGACGATCTTTTTCAAGTGCTGCGAAATCTCAAAGCGCGCGGCAACTCGATCATTTTCATCACGCACAAATTACGCGAAGTGTTGGAACTTGCGGATCGCATCACCGTTCTGCGTCTCGGCAAAGTGGTCGGAAGCGCGGATCCGAAAAATACAAACAGCGCGGAACTTGCGCGCATGATGGTGGGGCGCAGTGTGATTCTTTCGGTGGACAAGCAACCTGCGAAACCGCAAGATGTAGTGTTGGATGTGCAAAATCTCGTCGCGGTGGACGAGCGCCAAAATGTCGCGGTGAATGATGTTTCGTTTCAAGTGCGCGCGGGCGAAGTGTTGGGCATTGCGGGCGTGCAAGGCAACGGGCAAACGGAACTCGCGCAAGCGTTGACGGGTTTGCGTCATGTGGCGAGTGGCAGCATTTCGATTCTCGGTCACGATACAACCCACGCGACGCCGCGCCATATTTCGGAACTCGATGTCGCGCATGTTCCCGAAGATCGCCAAGCCGATGGACTCGTTTTGAGTTTTCCCGTCGAAGACAATGTGGTGTTGAATGAATACTATCGTCCGCCATTCGCCAAAGGCATTGTCTTGCAGCGCGACGCGATTGAAAAAGCGGCGGAGGAACGCGTCAAACAATTCGATGTCCGCACGCCAAGTATTTTTGTCAACGCGGGCAATCTGTCGGGCGGCAATCAACAAAAGGTGATCGTCGCGCGCGAATTTTCGCGTGACATTAAGTTGCTGATCGCCTCGCAGCCGACGCGCGGTTTGGACGTGGGCAGCATCGAGTACATTCACAATCGCATTGTCGAAAAACGTGACGCAGGCGCGGCAGTGCTGCTTGTCTCCAACGAACTCGACGAAATTCTTTCGCTCTCGGACCGCATCGCCGTCATGTACAAGGGCAAAATTATTGACACGGTGAACGCGGACGATGCCACCAAAGAAGCGCTCGGTCTCTTGATGGCGGGCGTGCATGGCGAAGAAAAAACCGCCGCGCCAAAAGAAACAACAGAATTGAAAGCGGAGATGCAGGACGAAATCGCGTGATAGCCGATAGCGAATGGCATATAGCCGATAGCAAAATCAGTGAACTATTTTGCCATCTGCCATTTGCCATACGCCATTTGCCATACGCCATCTGCCAACTTCCATGGCTCAAGCAACTGCGGAATTAAAACCAACTTCACCAAAACCATCGCCCACGCCGCGCAGCAATGCGGTACGCCGCATCCTTGATGTGTTGACGATTCCTGTGCTGGCGTTTATCAGCGCGCTGATCGTCAGTGGGTTCATCATGGCGTTCACCGATCCGAATGTGTTGGCGCTGCTGCCTACATTTTCATCGCAGCCGCTTCAAGTGGTGGGCTCTATCCTCAACACGATTTTTGTCGCGTATGCGTCGCTGTTTGAAGGCGCGTTCGGTAATTTTGGAGATATGTTTGCGGGGCTTCAAACGTGGATTGGAACGGGCGACGCGGAACCGCTGCTGCGCGCGCTGCGCGATCCAGCCGAAAGTTTGGTTGCCGCGACGCCGTACATTTTGACGGGTCTCGCCGTCGCGGTCGGTTTCAAGGGCGGGCTCTTCAATATCGGCGCGGAAGGACAATTGTTTGCAGGCGCGCTGGCCTCGGCGTATGTTGGGTACGCGTTCGATGGGCTGCCATGGTTCGTGCATTTGCCCCTTGCGCTCATTGCGGGATTCGCGGGCGGCGCGTTGTGGGGTGCGATTCCCGGCTATTTGAAAGCGACGCGCGGCGTGAACGAAGTCATCAACACGATCATGTTGAATTACATCATGTTCCTGTTCGCCGATTGGCTCGTTGGTCCTGATGGACCCATGCGCGCGCTCGGCGGCGCGCCGCGCAGTCCCGAAATTTTCCCCAGCGCGTATCTCCCAACGATCTTGCCCGAACCGGTGCGTTTGCATTGGGGCTTTTTTGTGGCGATTGGCGCGGTCTTTTTTGTGTACTGGTTTTTGTGGAAGACGACGCTCGGTTTTGAAATTCGCACCGTTGGCGCAAGCCCGACTGCCGCGAAATATGCGGGCATCGCGGTGGGCAGAATTTTTGTATTGACGATGGGCTTGGCGGGCGGACTCGCGGGTTTAGCGGGCGCGAATGAATTGCTGGCACTGAATCATTATTTCGCCGCCGCGTTTTCGCCGGGCTATGGGTTTGACGCGATTGCCCTTGCGCTGTTGGGCAAATCCAATCCCTTTGGCGTTCTCGCCGCCGCGATTTTATTTGGTGCGTTACGCAACGGCGCGACGCGCATGCAATCCATCGCGGGTGTGCCTGTAGATATTATTTCGGTGATGCAAGCGTTAATCATCGCCTTCATTGCCGCGCCCGCGATTGTGCGCTACATCTATCGTCTGAAAACGCCTTCGAGCACCGAACGCGAAGTGTTTGCGCGAGGGTGGGGGGGATGAATAGCCGATAGCGAATGGCATATGGCGTATAGCGTGTCCCGTATTGCAAGACGCGCTTTGCCATCTGCTATCTGCTATCTGCCATTTGCCATTTATGTTCGGAATCGTTGCCACTCAAGTGATGCGCCGCACAGCTGATCTCGCACAGCAGCGGCGTTGGCTCGTCGGCGGAATTGTTGTCGCGATTGGTTTGCTGTGTTTGTGGTTTTTTGCGATTACGGTGCCGGGCGATGAAATTTCAAAATATCGTTTCAGCGGCGGCGGTGATCCCGTGCAGTTGCCGATTATTGAATTGCCGACGGGGACGACGAATTTAGTTTTGTGTCTCTTGCTGATCGCGTTGGGCGCGTTTCACGCGTGGCGGGGCATCAAAAACGCGGGGGTGTTGTTTGGCGCAGTCGCGTTTTTGGCGCTGGCGATTTTTTTGACGTGGAGCATTCGCGGCGCGTCATTGAACCTGACAGGGCTTGCCGAAAGCACGCTCATTCGCGCGATTCCATTTTTGCTCGGCGCGCTGAGTGGGATCATGTGTGAACGATCGGGCATCATCAACATTGCGATTGAAGGCATGATGCTGACTGCCGCGTTCGTGTCGGTGATTGTGGCGAGCGCGACGGATAATTTGTGGATCGGACTCGCGGCGGGCTTGGGCAGCGCGGGCTTGATTGCGGGTGTTCATGCCCTATTCTCGATCAAGTTCAAAGTGGATCAAGTGATCAGCGGCACCGTCGTCAACATTTTCGCAATCGGCATGACGAATTATCTCAACCTGCGCTGGCTGCAAGTGACGCAAGAATTGAACGACAGCGGGACGTTTGCCAGAATCCAGATCCCCGGTCTTTCACAAATTCCGATCCTCGGCACGATCTTGTTCAATCAAAACATTCTCGTGTACGGCGCGCTCGCGTTGATGGTGGGAATCAATTTTCTCTTGTTCTCGACGCGCTGGGGCTTGCGGACGCGCGCGGTGGGCGAACATCCAAAAGCGGCGGATACGTTGGGCGTGAATGTAAATCGCACGCGCTATGTGAACGTGATTGTCGCGGGGCTTCTCGCGGGCCTCGCGGGCGCGTTTCTCACGCTCGGTTCGGTGGGGCGCTTTGACAAGTTGATGACAAATGGACGCGGTTTCATTGCGCTCGCAGCTGTCATCTTTGGCAATTGGAATCCGTTCGGCGCGTTCGCCGCATCGCTTTTGTTCGGGTTCATGGATTCGCTGCAATTGAAATTACAAATTCTCACCAGCGTTATCCCTTCCGAATTTTTGCTCATGGCCCCGTACTTGGCGACAATGATTATTCTCGCAGGTGTTGTTGGCAGAGTGAGACCACCTGCGGCGGAAGGGGTGCCGTATGAGAAGCAGTAGTTGAAAAAATTTGAAACCCGTTTTCGTTAAGAAAACGGGTTTCAAATTTTTTCGGAGATTGCTCGGCAACCCCTCCAACACATGAAAAAATGGTTACGCCTTGGGTTCGGTGGCACGTTCGTAGTTTTGGGTGTCAATCATTTCATCAACGCGCCATTTTACGTGGCGATTATGCCGCCGTACCTTCCCCTGCATTGGGAATTGGTGTACGTGAGCGGACTGTTGGAAATTTTGTTCGGAGCAATGCTCGCCCTCAATCTTAAACCGCGTCTCGCCGCGTGGGGTTTGGTTGCGCTGCTCATCGCCATTTTTCCCGCCAACATTCACATGGCGTTGAATCCGCAATTCTATCCAAACATCGCGGCGTGGCTGCTGTACGCGCGGCTGCCGTTTCAATTTCTTTTCATCGGGATCGCGTATTGGTTCACGCGCGCGGAATGACAGACGGAAATTCCGCTTGTCATTTTTTCCCTTTACGCGTACTATGCAGCTATGGCAGTACGTGATCCGAAAACGGAATGGCTGCGCGTCAAGGGCTATCGTGCCATGACGCCGCAGCGGCGCTTTGAAATCGCGCAGGGGTTGGTACGAACGGGACGCATGACGGTTGCGCGCGCGATTCAACGCCAACGCCCCAACTTGTCGCCGCGCGAATTTGAAATCGAATTGTGGAATCGAATTTACGGGCGCGCATGGGCGACGCGGATGCAAAGTGTTTTGCGAAAAGGGAGGCAAGACATGGAAGATTGGCGCGTTGTGGGGAAAATTATCAACGTGTTGGAAGAGAACAATATTCCGTATGCGATTGTCGGTGGCTATTCGGCAATTTATTGGGGTCGCCCGCGTTTTACGCAAGATGCAGATTTGCTCGTTGATTTGAAAATCTCGCAAATTCAATTGTTGGTAGATGCGTTGAGTAATGAGTTTGTCGTGTCCTCCGAAGCGATTCAGGACGCAGTGCGGAATCGTTCGGAATTTAATTTGATTCACCAAGCCGAAGTGTTCAAAACCGATTTGTGGGTGGTGGCGAATACGCCGTATGATCGTCAAGTGTTGGCGCGACGCCAAATGGGTGAGTTGGGAAATCGCGCGGCGTATTATCAATCACCCGAAGATACAGTTCTTTCCAAATTGCGCTGGTGCAAAGCGGCGAATTTTAGCGAACGTCAATTCAATGACGTGCTGGGCGTTTATGAAATTCAAGAACGTTCGCTCGATCAAAAATATCTTGACCATTGGGCGCGCGTGCTTGACGTAACCGATCTTTTGGAAAAAATTCGCGCGCAAGCTGCGCTGCCTCCTGAATAGCAATCGCGTATCGCGTATCGCATATCGCATATCGCATATCGTCAAACGTCAAACGTCAAACGTCAAACGTCAAACGTCAAACGTCAAACGTCAAACTCCAATCTCTAATCTCCAATCTCTAATCTCCAATCTCCAATTTCCAATCTCAAAAAATCTGCAATCCGAAATCCGAAATCCCAAATTCCAAATTCCCCAGGAGGTTTCCCATGCAAGGTCTCATGATGGACTATCCGCTCACGCTCACGCCAATTCTGGAGCGCGCGGCAAAAGTGTTTGCGGCGAAAGAAATTGTGACAAAAGCGGGCGCGACGTTGGAACGGTACACCTACGCGGATTGGGCGCCGCGCGTCGCGCGTCTTGCCAACGCGTTAGAAAAACTGGGTGTCAAGCGCGGGGATCGCGTCGCCACGTTCGCGTGGAACAATTATCGGCATCTGGAAATCTATTTTGCCGTGCCGTGCATGGGCGCGGTGCTGCATCCGCTCAATTTGCGGTTGCCCGCCGATCAACTCACGTACATTGTCAATCACGCGGACGATCAAATTTTGTTTGTGGATCCGTCGCTGCTACCCGCCGTCGAAAAACTCGCGCCGCAATTCAAGAACGTAAAACATTTTGTCGTGATGGGCGATACGGTGCCTGAAACGACTCTGCCCAATGTTCACGCGTACGATGGTTTGCTGCGCGACGAGAGTCCGAATTATGCGTGGCCCCAGTTGGATGAAAGTGAGGCGGCGGGGATGTGTTACACGAGTGGCACAACAGGACATCCGAAAGGCGTTGTCTATTCGCATCGCAGCATTTTTTTGCACTCGATGGGTTTAGCTATGACGAGTTCGTTCGGCATTTCCGAGACCGACACGATTCTGCCCGTCGTGCCGATGTTTCACGTGATGGCGTGGAGTTTGCCCTTTGCGAGTGTGATGGTGGGCGCGAAATTGGTTTTCCCAGGTCCGCATTTGCAGCCGCGCGATTTGGTGGAATTGATGGAAGTGGAACGCGTCACGTTGACGGCGGGTGTGCCGACGATTTGGCTTGGTGTTATGGCATTGCTCGATGCGGAACAATTTGATTTGAGCCGGCTGCACACGCTAGTCGTTGGTGGTTCCGCCGCGCCGCAATTCCTGATCGAAAAAATGCAAAAGAAGCATGGACTCCAGATTATTCAAGCGTGGGGCATGACGGAAATGTCGCCACTTGGCACCGTGAGTCGTTTGAAAAAGGCGCAGCGCGAATTGCCTGAAGGCGAACAATATGCGGTGCGCGCAAAACAAGGTGTGCCTGTCCCCTGCGTCGAAATTCGCGCGATGGATGAAGAGGGCAAAGAAGTGGCGTGGGATGGCAAGACGTTTGGCGAACTTCAAGTGCGCGGTCCATGGATTACGCGCGAATATTACAATGACGAACGCAGCGCGGGTTCCTTTCAAGATGGTTGGTTTCGCACGGGTGATGTGGTGACGATTGACGCGGAAGGGTTTATCCAAATCGTGGACCGCACAAAAGATTTGGTCAAAAGTGGCGGCGAATGGATTTCGAGTGTGGATTTGGAAAACGCGATCATGTCACATCCCCAAGTTCTCGAAGCCGCCGTCATTGCCGTCGCGCATCCGAAATGGCAAGAACGCCCGCTCGCGTGTGTTGTAGCTAAACCCGATTTCAAAGCGACGCTCACGAAAAACGACATCCTCGAACATTTGCGTCCGCGTTTCGCCTCGTGGGAATTGCCCGACGATGTGGTATTCATTGACGCCGTGCCAAAAACGAGCGTCGGCAAATTCGACAAAAAAGTTTTGCGCGTGCAGTACGCGGAGTATGTATTACCGGAGAAATGAGCGTGTATCGCGTATTGCGTATCGCAAATCGCGTATCGCAGATCGCAATCGGTTCTCGCTTCTCGTTTCTCGCAATCCAACATCCAACTTCCAACCTCCAATTTCCATGCACCTCTATTTCGTTCGTCACGGCGAAAGCGAAGCGAATGTCGCCAACGAATTTTCCAACCAGAATCACGAAAAACATCCACTCACGGAAAAAGGGAAACAACAAGCGCAAACTTTGGCGGAAACATTGTGCGATGTAAAATTTTCCGCCATCTATTCCAGCCCGATGCTGCGCGCGCGGCAAACGGCAGAAATTTTGAACGCGCCGCACGGGCTCGAAATTCAATTCACGCGCGCGCTTACCGAACATGACGCGGGCGACATGGAAGGACGCGCGGATCAAGCCGCGTGGGACGAGTACACGAAACTGTTTGAACGATGGATTTTGGGGCGCGAACTCGACGCGCGGATACCGAACGGCGAAAGTTTCAACGACATGCGCGCGCGATTCATTCCGTTTCTTTCAGACCTCACCCAAAAGTACGCCGCGATGTATACATCGCCACGGACCGCAAACCTTTTGCTCGTTGGACACGCGGGCATTTTTCATTCGATGCTGCCATTCGTTTTGGCGAATGTCGGTTATGCGTTCGCGCACAAACATATCTTGAACAACGCCGCGCTTGTGCGCGTGGAACAACGCGAAGGCGCGCTTGTGTGCGTGACGTGGGATGGTGTTGGCTTGACGCCGCAAGGGAGCATCGTCGAATGAAATTCGATCCGACAAAATTGGTGCGTCTCAAGCGCCCAAAGTATTACGCGGGCAAGTTGATGACTGCGGATGATTTTCGCGCAGAGCAAGAATACCAACGCGAACGCGCTTGGCAGCACAATCGCATGTTGCACGGGTACGGCGTTGTTGTCGGGCTTGAAGTGGGGCTTCAGGAAAACGCGGATGGTTCAACGCAAGTGATCGTTTCATCGGGCTATGCGCTCGACGGGTGGGGACGCGAAATTGTGGTGATTGAGCCATTGTCCGCGTACTTGCCAAGTGATCGGCATGACCTCACCATCTATTTGAAATATGTGAAGCAGGACGATGATGAAAAAAATATCGCGCCGCAACAAAACGCGTCACACACCATCGAATCCGCGCAAGTGACATTTGAACCCTCCACGCCTGAACGCACCATCGCGCCCGCGACGCGCGCGGATTTTGCAATTCCCATCGCGCGTCTGCGTCGCCCGCGCCAACAGTGGCAGCGTGACCGCGACTTTCGCCCGGCGCGCGCGCGGTAGGTACACCACTGTCATTCAGCCACACCGCTGTCATTCAGCCACACCGCTGTCGTTCAGCCACAGCACTGTCGTTCAGCCACACCACTGTCATTCAGCCACACCACTGTCATTCTGAGCGGAGCGAAGAATCTCGATCTCGCAAGGCAAAGATTCTTCGCTCCGCTCAGAATGACAAATCTTCCGTTTGGACAACCCTCTCCTCCCTTCCATCCTTCACACTCTCGCCCAAGAATTTTTGTGGAACGCCGAGCACACCCTCGCGGATTCGTCGCCGTTCTATGAAAAACTCGCGCGCCGCATTGCGAACGATCCTGAAATTCTCGCCCTCGCCGCGCACGCGCAATTTCATCAGCCCGCGATGAATCTGTTTTTTGCGGCGGCGCATTACTTGTTGCTGCGCGGCGCGGACGATCCCCTCGCGTTGTTTTATGCGGATTTAGCTCGCATACCCAACCCCCAAGACGATCCCTATCCGATTTTTCGCGCGTTTTGTTTAAACCACGCAGACGAGATTATTGCATTGGTAAGTACGCGGCGCGTGCAGACGAATGAAGTCGCGCGCTGCGCCCTTTTTCTGCCCGCGTTCACGTTAATTTCAAAACGAATCGCCACGCAACCATTCGTGTTGATCGAGATCGGCAGCAGCGCGGGCTTGAATCTGAATTGGGATCGGTACGGGTATGAGTACGGCGATGAAAATCTGTGCGGGGATGTGGCATCGCCTGTGAAATTGAAATGCGAATTGCGCGGCGCTGTGCGTCCACCCTTGCCGAAGGAAGGGGAACGCTACGGCGAGCGTTCCCTACCACCGCGCGTGATCTCACGCACAGGCATTGACTTGAACCCGAACGATGTATTTGACGACGACGAGATGATGTGGCTGCGCGCGTTGGTGTGGCCCGAACAACGCGAACGCGCCGAACGTTTGCAAAACGCGATTGTGCTGGCGCGCGAATTTCCACCGCGTATTTTGCAAGGCGACGCGTTGGAACTTGCGCCGCGCCTGATTCAAGAGACGCCGCGCGAAACGCCGATTGTTTTGTTTCACAGTTTTGTATTGAATCAAGTGCCTGCGGAAATACGCGCGCGCTATTTTGATCTGCTCGCCGAGAACAGCGCGGGACGAATTTTGTTCGATGTAGCGGTAGAGCCAAGCGAATGGCCCTGTCCGTTGGTGTTGACGACGTTTCAGAATGGCGAACGCGCGCAAGAAATTTTAGCGACATGCGATTATCATGGGCGGTGGGTGGAGTGGAAGGGAGAGCGCTTGTCATTCTGAGCGGAGCGAAGAATCTCTGCCTTGCAAGATCGAGATTCTTCGCTCCGCTCAGAATGACATTTCAAAAATGAGTCCTCCCTATGACCTGCCGTGGTGGGGTTGGGCGCTTGCGATTTTGGGCGCGGTGTTGATTGGGGTTTCCAAATCGGGGATTGCAGGGCTTGGTGTTTTGTCGGTTGCCCTCTTTACTTTAATTTTTCCCGCGCGCGAATCAACAGGGATTATCCTGCCGCTTTTGATCGTTGGCGATATTGTGGCAGTGCTGCATTTTCGCCGTAATGCGGAATGGTCGTATTTGATTCGGCTCGCGCCGTGGGCAGTAGCGGGGGTGATTGTTGGGTATTTCGCGTTGGGGCGATTGGACGCCGGGCTGGTGGGAAAATTGATTGGCGGGATGTTGTTGATCATCACCGCGCTACAATTTTGGCGGATGCGTTCGGCAAGCAACATCGAACGCGCGGGCGAAGCGTTACAGTATAATTTTTGGCTCGCCGCGTTGGTGGGAATTCTCGCGGGATTTTTTACAATGGTCTCGAACGCGTCGGGACCGATCATGATCGTGTATTTGCTGGCGATGGGTTTGCCGAAAATGCAATTCATGGGGACGACCGCGTGGTTTTATTTTTTGTTGAACACAGGCAAAGTGCCGCTCAGTTACAACTTGGGTTTGATTACGCCGGAATCGCTGACGTTTGATTTGATGATGGCGCCGTTTGCCGTCATCGGCGGGTTGTTGGGCTATCAAATTTTGAAACGCCTCAACCAACGCGTGTTTGAACAATTGGCGTTGGGGCTAACGGCAATCGCGGCGCTGCGTTTGCTGGTTGGATAGAGTTTCAAGATGCCACGCACTTTGGAAGTGCGTGGCATCTTGAAACTTGTTTGCACAAAAATTTTTATCGGCTACAATCACGCGCCTACTATGAATAACGAACCTCCTCTTTTAATCATGGGTGATATTCACGGACATCTCGAAAATTTAAAACGACATTTGCGGTACGCGGGGCTTGCCAACTCGAACGCGCAGTGGACGGGCGGCAACGCGCAACTTTGGTTCATGGGCGATTTTACGGATCGCGGACCCGACGGGGTGGGCGTACTTGATTTTGTGATGCGTTTGCAGGAGGACGCGGCGAACCAAGGCGGACACGTCGGCGCGATTTTGGGCAATCACGATGCCGTCATTCTTTCGGCAAAACTTTTTCCGCACGCGCCAACGAACGGACCCGAAGGCACGTTTTATGATGATTGGGTCGTGAACGGTGGAACGATTTCCGATTTGGCAAAATTGGACACGCCGCATATAGATTGGATGATGAACTTGCCCGCGTTGGCAGTTGTCCAAAACCGTTTGCTTTTGCACGCCGACGCGATGTTTTATCTGGTGTATGGTGATACGCTCGATGGTGTGAACGCGACAATCACGGACGTATTGCACTCCCGCAATCCCGAAAAATGGGATGAGCTGCTTGCGTTTGGCGGACAACGCTTAGCTTTCGATGAACGCAAGTCGGGCGGCGTGATGCGCGCGTCGGAATTGCTGGCGTACTTTGGTGGCAGACAAATCATTCACGGACACACGCCGATTTATATGTTGAGTGGGGAACCGCTGGAGCGCATTACGCGCGCATACACCTACTGCGATGGATTGGCGATTGATGTGGATGGCGGGATTTACAAAGGCGGCGCGGGCTTTGTGTACGAAGCGCCGTTATTGGAGCAGGTCGAGTTGTCATTTCAAATTGAGCACAAGCACATGCTCAAACATTGAGGGCGCATGTCGCAAACCACACCTTCTCCTTCTCCTGCCGCGTCGCCGAGTACTCCACCTGTCGCTGAACCGATTGAAGCGTCGCCGCTGCCCGTTCTAAAAAATGCGGAAGAACTCCGCATTGAAATGATCGGACGCGAGTACGATAATTTCAATCAATCGAGTTTTCATTCCGATGGGTTACGCAATCAGATCATTCAATTTTATTTGATTCTCGTCGGCGCGGCGGCGACGGCGATTGTGGGGATCGCGCAATTGCAGGCGGGTGGTGCAACTCAGCCGCTGTGGCCCTTTAGCGTGATTGCAATTTTTATTGGCGGCGTTGGAATTTTGATGCTGCCGATTTTTGTGCGTTTGCGGCGCGTGGTATTGGAATGTTTGACGGGGACGGTGCTGCTCAAACGGTATGCCGAGCGCGTGATCAATGCTACGGGCGATACGTTGTTCAATGCGGCAATGTTGTGGGATGCGAAAAGTTTGCCGCTGGATGAAAATTATTTTACCGCATCGTTTGTTTTGGTCTTGATGGTGATGGTGTTGAGCAGTGTGATGATCGCGCTCGGCGTTTTTCTGCGATTGTTTGAAGTGTTACTCGCGGGCGCGCAAGAATTGTATCCCGCGATCTGGTGGAGTGTGGCAATCGGTTTTGGCGTTCTGCTGCTGCAAGTGATTGGCTACCGCGCGTGGTTGTGGCACGAGATTCGAAAATTTATTCGGAATGATGATCTACGCGCAAAATGGCGCGCCCTGGAAATTATAGACGCCAAGGTGAACGATCCCGCGCTGTGGCGTCCGATCCTGGAAGCGTTGACCTTGCTCGGTGTGCCGACAATTATTTTTTTTGTGTACGCCTCAAGTTGGTTGAACGGGGCGGAATTGCTGCGGTTGTTGACGATGGGCTTGTGGAAATAAAATGTCATCTAACGGCGTTCTCGAACATTACAAACAATTTCTGCCCCTCACCGCAAATACTCCGCTGCTCTCGCTCGGCGAAGGCGATACGCCGCTGGTGCGCGCCAACGCGCTGTCGCACGAAACAGGCTGCGAAATTTTTTATAAAATGGAAGGGTGCAACCCCACAGGTTCATTCAAAGATCGCGGCATGGTCGTCGCGATAGCAAAAGCGGCAGAGAACGGTGCGAAAGTGGTTGTGTGCGCGTCAACGGGAAATACATCAGCTAGTGCAGCGGCGTACGCGACGCGCGCGGGTTTAATGTGCGCGGTGTTGATTCCGTCGGGACAAATTGCGCGCGGCAAACTCGCGCAAGCGGTAATGTACGGCGCGAAAATTTTGGCGATTGACGGCAACTTTGACCGCGCGCTCGAACTGACGCGCGAATTGGGAGAACAATTTAATCTCGCCATCGTCAATTCGATCAATCCGCACCGTCTTGAAGGACAAAAAACAGCTGCGTTTGAAATTGTGGATGAACTCGGACGCGCGCCCGATATTCTGGCGTTACCCGTCGGCAACGCGGGAAACATTACCGCGTATTGGAAGGGGTTTGTGGAATATGCGCGTAGGGGCGGGGTCATCCCGCCCGTTGGTAAGGGCGGGATAACCCCGCCCCTACCAAAAATGTGGGGCTTTCAGGCAGAGGGCGCTGCGCCGTTGGTGAGCGGCGCGCCCGTCGCAGAGCCGCATACGATTGCAACGGCGATCAAGATCGGCAATCCCGCGAGTTGGCAGGGCGCAATTCGCGCGCGTGACGAATCGAAGGGTTTGATTGACGCGGTGAGTGATGACGAAATCCGCGTCGCGCACGCGTATCTCGCCGCGCGCGAAGGAATTTTTGTCGAACCCGCGTCGGCGGCGAGTGTCGCGGGGATTTTGAAAAAATTGCGCGAAGGAAATTTAGATCGCGGGCAAACGATTGTGTGTGTGTTGACGGGCAATGGACTGAAAGATGTTGACTTTGCACTATCGGCGGGATTTCAAATCGAAACATTGCCCGCTGAAACAAACGCGCTGGTGAGCGCATTGAAAATTTAATTTCCGAAAAAATTTTGTTGTCACGAAAACAAAAATTTTTCGGATCCTATCCCATGAACCTCTGGCGAGAAATTCCATCCCATCCCGACGCGCCGAACGTGGTGTACGTCGTCGTCGAAATTCCCAAAGGATCGCGCAACAAGTACGAGTTTGATAAAAATCTCGGCGCGATTCGGATTGACCGCGTGTTGTATACTTCGATGGTGTATCCGGGCGATTACGGCTTTGTGCCGCAAACAATGTACGACGACGGCGATCCGTTGGACATTTTTGTCATGACAAATGAGCCGACTTTTCCCGGCTGCATCATTCCCGCGCGCCCCATCGGTCTCTTTCGCATGAAAGACAAGGGCGAACCCGATGACAAAATTCTCGCCGTGCCGGTGGGTGATCCGTTTTACCGCGACTATCACGACATTGGCGATATTCCGCAGCACTTTCTCGCAGAGTGCGGACATTTTTTTGCGGTGTACAAAGATTTGGAAGGGGTGTATGTGAAAACGTTGGGCTGGGAACGCGCGGCGAGCGCAAAGGAACGGATCGAGTATGGGATGAAAGAGTATAAAAAATTCTTGGCGGGGGAAAAGAGAACGCGAAAACCGCGAAAGGGTACGAAAACCGCGAAAAAGGGCCTGACCGCGTAGGAGGCGTTCTCTAACGCTGTCGAGATCTTGAAAAATCCTAAATCGTCACCAACTCCACCGCCGCCAACATCCGTTTGCCCGCGAGATAGCGGAGGTTGCCGAAAAAATACGCGTCACGCGCCAACGCCGCGTCAGGCGTCCAATCGTTTTGAAAATTCAAACAGCCGCGCGTGCCCGCGCTGAGCGATTGGAAAAATTCGTGGGCGCGGCGAAAAAATAAAACGCGTTCGTTCAAACCAACTTTGACGCTAAACATGAATCCCGCGCGCGCAAATTCTTCCGCTAAATGTGGATCGAGCCGAATCGCCAAAACGTGCGCGGTATTTTCTTGAAAGGCGCGCAAATCATTTTTTGAAAATTTCATGCGAATCGTTTTCGAGTTCGCGTTGGAAATAAATTCCATCTGTTCTGGCAGCAGCGACGCTCTCCCATACCGTTGTTCACGCGCCAGCGCGGAATAATTGGTGAGCGTCGTATTTTTTTCGACTTGGTATTCGTAATAACTCGTCTGATAACGCAGCTGCCAATTTTGTGAAATTTTGACGAGCGCGCCTTCAATATCATTCCACAAATCTTTGCCGATAAAATACGCGCCGAGAATGGCGACGATGGATTGCAGCGAATACACTTCGGACGCTTTGAGCGCGAGGAAAATGAGAATGATAAAGACGCCTAGAAAAATTCCAAACAAACTATTGGCGGCACGCGGGACTCGCGTATACAGAGAACGCCGCCGCGTCGAAATATCATTCGCGTATTCTTCAAACGGATTGAATTTGTATGCATCGGCTGTGATTTGGCGACTGAAAGGATACAGGACAAGATGCACTTCCACCGCTTCGTACTGCTTGAGCGCGGGAATGTTGTTTAATTCGACATCGTAAATGTACGGCAACGTTGGATTGTGTTTGAGGCGGATGAGGTTGTCGAGGAGCGGGTTCATGGTGGGGGATTGTACGAGGGTGCGGGGAGTACGTCAAACGTTAAGAGTAAAGAGTAAAGAGTGGTTCAGTAATCAGTAATCAGTATTCAGAGATTGGTTTGGCGATACGCGATATGCGACACGCCATACGCGAACAGGTGAAATGTGCAACGCATAACAGTCAACGTTCCCGCGACAACGGCAAACTTGGGTCCTGGCTTTGATTGTCTCGGACTCGCGCTGGATTGGTGGAACACAATTACGGTCGAACGCGCGCGCAAATTTGCTGTATCCTTGCGCGGCGATTCTCAGGGCTTGCCTGCGGACGAAACAAACATGGTCGTCGAACACATCCGCATTTTTTTTCATCACATCGGCGCGCCGATGCCGACGCTGCGTGTGACCATGACGAATCGGATTCCGATTGGCAAAGGGTTTGGATCGAGCGCGGCGGCGATGGTGGGGGGATTGATTGCGGGAAATGCACTCGCGGGAACGCCGTTGAGCGCGCAAGAAATTTTGGAGTTGGCGAACGAAATCGAAGGGCATCCCGACAATGTGAGCGCGGCGATTTTTGGCGGATTCACGATTTCCGCAAGCGAAGGGCAGCGCGTTGTCTGTGCGACAATTGAACCCGCACCGAATTGGCGCGCGGTGGTTTATATTCCTGAGCATGCGCTCTCGACAAAAACGGCGCGGAAAATTTTGCCTGAAAAAATTTCGCGCGCAGACGCGATTTTCAATATCGGACGCGCGGCATTGCTCGCCTATGCGTTCACAACCCAACGCGCGGGCTTTTTGCAAATTGCCACCCAAGATCGTCTGCATCAACCGTATCGAGTGCCATTGGTCAAAGGCATGTCGGAAATGTTGGACGCGGCGTGCGGCGCGGGCGCGTGCGGCGCAGCGTTAAGCGGCGCGGGGCCAAGTCTCATCGCGTTTGCGACATCGAACGCGCAGGCGACGCGCGTGCGCGCCGCGTTTTCCGAAACGGCGCGCAAGCTGAAATTGAACGGTGCGGCGAAAATTTTGAAATTGAGCGCGCGCGGGGCGTATGTGACGCACCAGTGATCCAGACCCAAAGGGTTTTCGACGCGGATGCACAAGTAGCGCGCACGCAGTAAAACCCTTTGGGTCTCGCGACGGAAAGGTGAAAATGAAACGAATTATTTTTTTGATGTGCGTGCTTTTTGTTGCCAGTGCGTGCAGCGGCACGCCACCAACGCCTGTGCCGCCAACAGCCGCGCCCACCGCAACATCCATTCCGACAAGTATTCCCACCGCGTTACCATCTCCCCAACCATCACGCGCGGCGAGTCCAACATCAGAAGGTAACATCGTGATTACTGACCCAACTCTCCTAAAACTTGTGAATGAGGCAAAAGCTGATCTCACGACGCGCGCGAAGGTTGCGCCTGACGCGATTACGCTGACAAGCGCGCAAGCGGTCGAATGGAATGATTCTTCACTCGGTTGTCCGATGGAAGGACAAATGTATTTACAGGTGATCACGCCTGGCTATTTGATTGTGTTGGAAGCGGCAGGAAAAGAGTGGAAGTATCACGCGAGTACGAATCGGGTGATGTGGTGTGATAAATAGGGTAAAAAAATCTGACGGTACGCCGTACCGTCAGATTTTTTTTACAGCGCGGGGATTCTGGTATGCCAATCCATCAGGCGTTGATATTGATGCGCGACTTGGAGCACACGGGCTTCGTCCCACGCGCGTCCGACAATTTGCAAACCAATCGGCAACCCGTCGCGCGTGAATCCGCACGGAATCGAAATCGCGGGAACGCCTGTGACATCGAACGGCGCAGTGAACGCGGTGAGTTGCTGCGCCAAGTTGACCGCATCCCCGCCAAGACGCGGCGCGGCGATGCTTGTCGTGGGCGTGATGAAAAAATCAATGTCGGAAAAAAAATGTTCGAGTTCGCGGATGAGTTCGGCTTGGCGACGCCGCGCGCGCGCGCGTATTCGTCCGCGCGAATCGTTTGAAAACTTTTTAGGCGAGAATAAACATCCATGCCGTAATCCTCCGCGCACGTTTCGAGCCATTCCCGATGATACGTTGCCGCCTCGACGCGTAACGTGACGCGATTTGTTTCAAACATTTCCTCCACGTGCGCCAATTCTTTTTCCGCGCGCACCGCGCCCAATTCCTCCAATACGCGTTCGGTGTCACGCACCGCGCGCAAAATTTCCTCATCAACATCTTTCTCAAAGTATCCGCGCAGCGCGGCAAAGCGCAAGCCGCGTAATGAATCGTCCAACGTCGCGGAAAAATCTTGTGTTGAAATGTTGACCGACACGGGATCGTTTTCGTCATACCCCGCGATGGCGTTCAATAGCAACGCGCAATCCTCCGCCGTTTGCGCGAGGGGTCCCGCATGATCGTTACTCCAACTCAACGGAATGACGCCGCGCAAACTCACGCGTCCGTACGTTGGTTTCAAGCCCGTGACGCCGCACAACGCGGCGGGAATCCGAATCGAGCCGCCCGTATCCGAACCGAGCGCGCCGAGACACAAACGCGCCGTCACCGCCGCCGCACCGCCGCCTGATGAACCGCCCGTAATATGTTCGACATTCCACGGATTGCGCGCGCTGCCGTAATGCGGATTTTCATTCGTCACGCCGAACGCAAATTCGTGCATGTTGTTTTTGCCGAGCAAGACCGCGCCTTGAGCGAATAAATTCGCGACTACAAAAGCGTTTTCGTTTGCAACGTTGTCGCGCAAAATTTTCGAGCCAGCGGTGGTGCGAACGCCCTGTACGTCGTACAAATCTTTGAGCGCGAGGGGGATGCCGTGCAGCGCGCCGCGAATTTCACCGCGCGCGATTTCGGCGTCGGCGCGTTGCGCTTGTTCGCGCGCAAGATCGGCGGTGACAGTGATAAAGGAATTGAGTTTGGAATCGTATTGCGCGATGCGTTGGAGAAAATCGTTGGTGAGTTCGAGAGAGGAAATTTCGCGCGCGGTGAGCGCGTCGCGGGTGGAGGCGAGGGTGAGGGTGACGGGATTCTATAGTGGACCCTATAATTCGGACACGAAATTGAGTCAAGATTAAGTGTAAAATCGAACCATGCGAAAACGACATTCACCCAATTTCAAGGCCGAAACCGTGATCGAGGTCTTCAAAGAAGATCGAACGATCAATCAAATCGCTTCGGAGAAACAGATCCATCCGACCCAAATCTATGACTGGAAAGCCCATGCCCTCAAGGAATTGCATACGCTCTTTGAGCCCCAGGGCAAACGCGATGCCGAACTCCGCGCCGATTACGAAAAACGCCAGCACGAACTGTATGCCCAGATTGGCAAACTAACCACTCAATTGGAGTGGCTCAAAAAAAAATCTGGCGTCGAAACTCTGCCGGAATGAACGGCTGGTGCTCCTGGAACGCGACGCGCTAGAACTCACGCTCACCGCGCAATGCGAACTGTTAGGGCTCCATCGCACTGGCTTGTATTATGAAGCGGTAACGCCCTCCGCGCGCGAAGTCGCGATTAAGCATCGCATTGACGAACTGTACACCGCCTATCCGTTCTATGGTTCGCGCAAGATGGCATACGCCTTGCGTCCAGAATACATCGTGAATCGCAAAGCCGTGCAGCGCCACATGCGCGAAATGGGCTTGGTGGCGATGGTGCCAGGCCCGCACTTGAGCAAACCACATCCGAATCATCAAATTTACCCGTATTTGTTGCGGAATTTGAAGGTCGGTGCGGTGAATGAGGTCTGGGGCATTGATATCACGTATATTCGCCTGCAAGCCGACTGGATGTATCTCGTGGCGATTCTCGATTGGCACTCGCGCTATGTGGTCAGTTGGGAGTTGGATCAAACGCTGGAACTCCCGTTCGTCTTACGCGCGGTGGAATGCGCCCTCAATCGCGCAACCCCGCAAATTATGAACAGTGATCAAGGCAGTCACTTTACCAGTCCGCAATATATCGAGCGTCTCGCACAGAAACAGATCGCGATTAGCATGGATGGCCGCGGACGCGCGCTGGATAATATTTTCACCGAACGTTTGTGGCGCAGCGTCAAGTATGAAGAAGTGTATCTGCGCGCGTATAGCTCGCCCAAGGAGGCACGTCACGGATTGACCCGCTACTTTGATTTTTACAATCACGAACGACCACATCAAGCCCTGTCTTATCGCACGCCGGCGGCAGTGTACTTTAACTGAGCGACGCGCGTGCACAGAGCCAGTGTGAGGTTGTGGAGGATGTGGACAAGCACAGACCGCCTTGCCACATCCTCTACAACCACGACGACGACAACTACGACCCATCTCTCTCAAACCAAAGGATACAAGCTATCTTAACTTTGACCCAAATTGTGTCTTGACAAAGGGGTCCACTTTATTCATGGCGGGGATTTTAGCATAATGTATGCGAGTGAAGTCAAAAGACCTCTCGAAAAGTTGACACTGTAGCGTACAATTAGTGCATGAAAGTAGGAAAGATCGTTTCCTGTTAACCCGACACAAAAGTTGTGAGAAGGACTTGAATTTGGGACTACTTCACGCAATAAATGTATCGTGAAAAATAAGTTTGCCGAAGTCTGCCTGTGTTCATGAAAGGAGTGTTACAAATGGGAACAGATAGCGATCAGAACAAGCTGATCGCGCGGATATTGATATTGATTGCCGTCGTTGCTGATTGGAGCGCTGTCACTGCTATCTTCGCGAAAATAGTGAATCAGGATCCGCTTCTCATCTTTCTTATGACGATAGCGGCGATTGTTATCGGTGGTGTAGGGTATCTCTTGATTTCGAAGTTTAGAATAGGAATAAGAGGGGGCTTGATCACTTTCATAGTATCGCTGGTGCTAACCATAGTTGCATGGTCATTACTTGCAAGTTCAGAAGTGACGCCTTTGAAAGTCAACATCACTGACCCACAAGATGGCAGGAGTGTCACCAGGCTATACCTTGCAAAGGGAACAGTATCCGACCCTAACTCTAAAGTTTATGTTATCGTGCGCACCTTACGAATGTCACAGTTGTGGGTTCAGCAACCACCCATTGTTGATGGAGGGGGCAATTGGCAGGCCTCAGTCTACTTTGGCAACGAGATGATCAGTAGCGACGAAAGATATGAAGTGATAGCCCTTGCCACGACTGACAATTTTTTGGTTACCTGGGCGACTGGCAATTTATTAAGCGAAGGACAGGAATTGCTAAGCCTTCCTCGTAAATCGAACAAATCGGGACTTATCACAGTAACCCGTCCCAAGTAAAGTTGATTTCGGCAAACGTGCGGAACGATTCCCCAGCCCGCATTCAGGAATGGTCGCCCCTCAAGCCATTTTCTCGACTTTGACAGCGCCCTATTCGTCCGTTGGTCTTCGTTACATAGATTCACATTTGTGATATGCTTATGCCAGAAAGGAAATATCTATGAGCAACTCGGACATGATTCAGCCGCATGTTGACCCAATTCTCAAGGAACAAGTCGAGGACATCACTCTATTTTATCAGCAAGTAAAACAGAATCGCGGATTACCATTTGAGACGGACATTCCCAACGCGGTCACGCGGCAGACGTTGGAGGATACCGATGCGAGGCGAAATCTGATCCGTGTTCAAAATGCGGACGAGCTCTTCAACCGATTGGGAATCTAATGCGAACTCCGAGCTCTATCAATATTATGAGGAAAGGTGATAGGGACAATGACAAGCCAAGACCAACTCAAGCAGTTGCACGATAAAGCATCGCGCGGTGAAATGTTGACGACCACCGAACGCGCGCAGTTAGAACAATGGTATGCGATGCAAGATGCCACTGAATTTAAAGCATTGGGACTTGACGCGGCAGAGAAAACACTTGCGACCTTGCAAACACAAATTGATTCTGCCTTAACGCAATTGCTGACCGTGACGAGACGCATTCAAGAAGTTGCATCTGAAAATGAGACGCTGCGGCGCGAAATCTCGACCCTGCGTCAACAATTAACACATCTGCTCTCACCCCAATCCGCATGAGCATCTCTGACGAAAGCCGCGCGCAAGTGCGGCAGCGCGCAAACTTTGCGTGTGAGTTCTGTGGTGTGAGCGAAACGGACACGGGCGGAGAGCTCACCCTCGACCACTATCAGCCGAAAACGAAAAGCGGCACGGATCGTCTCGACAACTTGCTCTACTGCTGTACGCGCTGCAATCAATACAAGGCGGATTATTGGCATGAAAAGCCAGAAGATGCCATGTTATGGAATCCGCGCGTTGAACCAGCAGCAGTGCATTTCCTTGAACTCAATGATGGCACACTGCACCCGTTGACCACGCTTGGCGCATTCACGCTGAAAAGACTACGTCTCAATCGTCCACCGCTTGTGGCATATCGGCTACGCAAGCGACAACAAGCGGAACAAGTACGTTTATTGACGCGCTATCGTAACTTGGTGCAACTGCTTGAGCAGTTGAATACACAGTTGTCGGTAGAGATGGAGGAGCAGCGCAAGTTGCTTGAAGAGCAGCGGGAAGTGCTGAGATTATTGTTGAGGCGTAGAGTATAAAGTTATCCTTTCCCTCCCCCCTTGTCGCGCGCCAAATTTTTATCTATAATCTCTCCATCACGTTGTAGTATTGTCATTTCGAGCGCAGCGAGATTTCTCGCTCCGCTCGAAATGACAGACAAAAAACCTTGCGTCGCATCTTTCCTCTGACGCATAAACTCTTACATCGCGCTACTCCGTAAGTTTTTCAACACAATTCCATCACCACGCGTTTCCTAAAACGCGTTACAGGGAGCGATACATGGCTGTCGGAAACCAAACCTTGAATCGGCTCGTCGGACGTTTCGGCTCACCCGAAGATCGCGTCACTACCGTTGGCTTGTCGCAGCGCGAATACAGTGATCGAGCCGCGCTGATGTGGTTGTACAGTTCCATCTTTTGGCTGACCGTCGTGGATTTGTTCGGGCTAATTCTCGCGCTCCAATTCATTTCGCCGAATCTGTTTGCGGGAACCCCGTGGCTTTTGTTTTCGCGCATCCGTCCGCTGCATGTCAACGGCGTCATTTTCGCGTGGCTCTCGATGATGTACTGGGGCTTTGCATTTTACGCGCTGCCGCGCCTTTCGGGGACGCAAGGCATGTGGAGTGAAAAACTCGCCTACTGGACGGCGTGGGCATGGAATTTATTTTTTGTGCTGGGCATCGTGACGATTGCGAACGGGATTACGCAAGGACGCGAGTACGCGGAATTTATCTGGCCCATTGATCTGCTCGTCGTCTTGTGTTGGACCTCGAACGTGATCAATGTGATCATGACGGTTTTGAATCGGCGCGTAAAGCCGTTGTATGTGGTGACGTGGTGGATTATTGCATCGCCGTTGTGGCTGGGGATTACGTACATTATTGGGAATGTGATGTGGAACCCGGGCGTCGCGTTTGGCATTTACGGCGTGTTGGGCGGAAACACGGGTAACCTCGCGTCGGGCATGGCGGATGGGATGGTGAATTGGTGGTACGCGCACAATCTGTTCGGCTTGTGGCTGACGCCGATGCTGCTGGCGGGACTTTATTATCTCGTGCCGCGCATCACCGCAACGCCGCTGTATTCGCACACGCTCAGTTTGATTTCGTTTTGGGGCATGGCGTTTTTGTACACGGGCGTTGGACATCATCACCTTTTGCAAACGCCGAGTCCCGGTTGGTTAAAAACGATTGCGATTCTTTCGAGCATTGCGCTGCTGATTCCCGTTTTCGCGTTCATGGTGAATATCATGATGACGATGCGCGGGAATTGGGATAAGTTTTTTACCAACATTCCGCTGCGCTTTGGATTGACGGGATTTATTTTTTACGTCCTCGTCAACGTGCAGGGTTCTTTCGAGGCGACGCAAGCGTTCAACCAAATGACGCACTTTACCAATTTCGTCGTCGCGCACGCGCATCTCGCGCTGCTCGGCGCGTTCACGTTTTTGGGCATGGGCATCATTGATTACATTGTGCCGCAAGTTTTGAAAAAGCCGCTGTATTCGCGCAAGGCAGGCGAGTGGCAGTACTGGCTCATTCTCATCGGCTTTTCGGGATTTTTCTGGGCGCTAACGATTGCGGGCATTTTGCAAGGGCAAGCGTGGCAGCGCGGCATCCCCGAAGAAAATGTATTGCCACAATTGCAAATCTGGTTCATTATCCGCGCGGTGTCGGGCGCGTTGATTGTCGTTTCAGGATTCGTGCAAATGTTTAATGTGATCATGACCGTGTTCACAGATACGCGTAAAGAAGCCGCAGACAATACCGCGGACTGGGCGCCTCCGAAAAAGGAGGTGGCAGCGTGAGTGATAAAGTTGCCACGCACTTGCAAAGTGCGTGGCATCTCGATCCGCCAACTACCATGATCGAACCCAATCGCCCACGCCGTGTAGATTACATTCCCGCCGAGCCGCGTCATCCTGATGGATGGGCGCCGCATCCGCGCAAGAAAATGGTCATGTCGCCGCTTGTCGTCGCGTTCGGCGGACTGCTGGCGTATTTCACCGTCGTGTTGATGGTCGTGATTTTGCCGACGACGACGTTTGATCCCCCCCCCTCGCCCAACAATGTGCCGCTGACGGAACTGGAAGAATATGGTCGGCGCATTTATCTTGCCAACGGCTGCATTTATTGTCACAGCGGTTTCGTGCGTCCCCAAGACCTTGCGGCGGGACAATTGTATTTGTATCCGCGCATTGCGGAACCGGGCGATTATGTTGCGTCCGATCAATCGCCGAATATGTTTGGCACGGAACGCACGGGTCCTGATTTATCCAACAGCGGCGGGTTTCATCCCGACGATTGGCACATTGCCCATTACAAAAATCCGCGCAGTGTAACGCCGATTTCGGTGATGCCTTCGTTTGAATTTTTATCGCTGCAAGAAGCGAGCGGTTTGATCGCGTTCACGCAAGCGCGCACGGGCAAACTCGCGCAGATTCGCACGCTGCATCAATTGAACATGAAACAATTGATCAATGCGGAACAAGATTTGACCACGACGCTGCAGAGCGATTTCAAAATCGGTTATCCGGGCGCGGACAATCTGGCGAATTTGATGATGATTGATCGCGGCTATTGGTTCGAACCAAACCCGCTGCCCGTGACGCAGCAAAATTTGATTCGCGGGCGTGACATTTTCCAAGAACGCTGCATCGGTTGTCACGGCGTCGCGGGCGATGGCGAAGGCGTCGCGCTGGCATTTCTCAATCCACCCCCCGCATCCTTCCTCGATCCTGATGACGCCGCGCATGGTTCTGACACTTCGCCCGGCGCATACTATTGGCGCATCTTGCGCGGGATTCCCGGTACGGCGATGGAAAATTTTGGCACGCGTCTTTCGGTGGAAGACATTTGGCGCGTGACCATGTTTTTGAAAACAATCCCCAAGGGCGGGTTAAAAGAAAAAGTGCCAACGACGGATATGCACATCAATTGGGTTGGCTATCCGCAGCTCTTTACGTGGGCGAATTGTTTTTATCCCGAAAATTTGGAGTTCACGAATCCCGAAGTCACCTACAATGACAATGCTCCGCCGGGCATCGGCGATGTTGCCGCGATGGTTACACCGGGCGAGGTGAATCCCGAATACGCGGTGATTTTGTACATGGTGGAAAAAGCAAAAATTCCGTGCGGCGCGGACGATCCAAACATGAGCGCGCGCGATATTGTGAATGCCGCGGCGAATCGCCCGACAGAAGGATATGCGCGCATGAACTTTCCACAACTGCAATTTATTCCACCCGCGCTCATTCCCGCGAATCAGTATGGGCAAGGGTGGCTCGAAGATGTTTGGAAAAAGCCGATGCCGACAAAGGATTTGAGTCAGCAGTGATATGTCTGATTTTGACGCGCGTCTCGATCGGTATGCGGAGCTGGCGGTACGCGTTGGCTTGAATGTGCAGCCGCAGCAGCGCGTCTTTATTCGCGCCACGCGCGGAGAACCCGAGTTTGTCTATCGTGTGACGCGCGCGGCATATCGCGCGGGCGCATCATTGGTGCATGTGTTGTGGGAGGAAGATGCGATAGAGTTGCTGCGCGTGCAGCACGCATCGCGCGAAAATTTGGATTTGGTGGTGGATTGGTTCGCGCACGCGTTCAATGGCGCGGCGGAACGGGGCGACGCGATTTTGTTGTTGCACAGTCCCGATCCCGAATTGTTTGCGGGGATTGCGCCCGAGCAAGTGGCGGCACATCGGCGCGCGCGGTTGGGCGCGCTGCGTCCGATGTTGGACGCGCAGGGACGTAACGATTTTCAATGGAGCGTGTGTCATGTCCCGAACGCCGCGTGGGCAAGGCGTGTTTTTCCAGACAGCGCGCCCGCGTCAAGTGTGACAGAATTATGGGACGCGATTTTTTCCATCTGTCGCGTGGATGAATCCGATCCGATTGCCGCATGGCAAACCCATATCGCGCAGTTGGCAAAACGCTGTCAAGCGTTGACGGCAAAACAATATCGCGCGTTGCATTTTTCAAGCGCGCAAACCGATCTCACGTTGGGTTTGCCGCGCGGACATATTTGGGCTGGCGGCGCATCTACAAGCCGCAAGGGTATTGTGTTTGCGGCGAACATGCCCACCGAAGAAGTTTTTACATTGCCGCATCGTGAACAGGCAGAGGGTTATGTCACGACGACGCGTCCGTTGAGCGTGAGCGGTGTGTTGATTCAAAATTTCACCTTGACGTTTGAAAACGGACGGATCACGCGTGTTCGCGCGTCCAACGCGCAAAACGTTTTAGAAACCTTGATTGCGACGGATAAAGGCGCGGCGCATTTAGGCGAAGTCGCGCTGGTGCCCGCTTCCAATCCAATCGCGCGGCGCAACCAAATTTTTTATGATGCGTTGTATGATGAAAACGCGGCAAGCCACATCGCGCTGGGCGCGGCATATCGTTTCACGTTAGAAGATGGCGCAGCGATGACCGCACCGGATTTTTGCGCGGCAGGCGGCAACGAGAGTACGATTCACGAAGATGCAATGATCGGTTCGAGCGAAATGAATGTGGATGGGGTGCGCGCGGATGGAACGCGCGAGGCGGTGATGCGCGAGGGCGAGTGGGCGCTTGAGGTGTGATGCGTCACCCGCGATGGCGGAGTTAGTGGATTCGAGACTTTAGTCGGTGGCTTGGTCAAGTCAGTCACCCGCTAAAGCGTAGAGTCCCATAAGGGTTCCAGATGAAACGACTAAAATTTTTGATGCTCGCTATTTGCTGTGCATTGTTGTTAACTGCGCTATTCACGAGTACCGCGCGCGCGCATGATGGACCTGAGGGCGCGGAATGGGTGATGGCGGATTGGATTTTTGTGACATTCGCCGTGTTCGCGGGCGGCGCGCTCATTGCGTTCATCCTCGCCCTCAGAGCGGGTTTGCTCTCGAATCTCGAAGACGCGAAATATCAGATTCTCACAATTGACGAACCGGATTATTACAGCGGGTAGCGTGGAGGGTGGAGGGTGGAGCGACGCGCGTCGCTCCACCCTCCACGCTTTCCACTCCACGGAGGAAAAATGGTCCCCACAGGCAGCACTCCCGAAGCAGTTGAAGCGTACTATCAGTACTTGCTCGCGCACTACATCAATCCCGTGTCCCAAAATATCGCGACGAATTGGTTTATCCTTGGCGTGACGCTGGGGTGGGTGGTGATTGTCACGGGCTTGTGTTTTATTTATTTTCGCCGCGTGCGAAATGAAAAGCCGAGCAAGTTGTATCCCGTCGAAACGTACAACGGTTACATTAGCGAAAGCAACGGCGGCACGGGAATTTTCTTGTACATCTTTTTCGCGCTCGTCGTGTTGTGGCTGTTGTACATCACCGTGTCCAATTTGACGCAGGGGCAGTTGTATTGACGCCACTGTCATTGCGAGGTCGCTGTCATTGCGAGGGACGAAGCAATCCCTGCCATGGGAGAGAGATTGCTTCGTCCCTCGCAATGACATTAAGAATATGTCACAAGACGCACTTGTCACCCAAGAGGTCCGAGCCATCCTTCCGTTCGCGGCGTGGGACGAAGCGTATTTTTCCCTCTTGTCGTTGAAACACGCTTTGGCGGGCGTCCCCGGTTGGAAGCGGCTCGATGTTTTGGCAAACAATCAGGATGACGACACGATTCATGTTCGCATCCTTTCCAATTGGGGTACGATTGCCCAACTGGAAGCGTGGCTCGAAAGTGATTTGACGGTGGAGGGCATCTTGAAAGGTTTGACCCCGCCGCCCATCGAGATCAACATTTCGTTTTTTGAAAAAATTTCGTAACTCATTCCACCTGTCATACTGAGCGGAGCGAAGAATCTCTGCGCGAAAACCGAGATTCTGAGCGGAGCGAAGAATGACAATTCCACAGGAGGAAACCCATGTCTGCACAATCACCCAATCTCGCGCCGAAACCCGAAATAGAAGATGTCCATTCGACGTTTGAACGCGCCGACAATCGTTGGGATATAACAAAGGCGAACCGCGATTGGATCATTATCGCTGTAATGGTCATCGTTTATTTGGTGTGGACAGGGATAGTGTTTTTGTTTGAACCCGGCATCAAGTGAATGTCATTGCGTAAATGAATGTCATTGCGAGGGATGCGATGCACTTCATCGCATCCCTCGCAATGACAAGCTGCAACCATGTTTCTCCTCCAATGGGGCGCGCTTGACCTCATCCTCATCGCGCTCGCCATCCTCATCAGCGCGATTGTGATTTTTCAAGTCACGCCCGCCGCGCCGATTTATCGCGACACAGAATTTACGCGCGCGCAGATTACGGAGTATGACCGTGATGTGCCGCGTTATTTTTTGTTTGCCGCGCTCGCGTTGATGGTCGGCGGCGCGCACACCGGTATCAAAAGCGTGCCGGGTTTTTACAATTGGTTGTGGGAGGCGGGCTATGGCGGACACTTGTTCCGCGATTTAGCGAACTCACACATTGTCATTGTTGGCGGTGGAACAGTTTTGTTGACGGGGATTACGTGGTACGTGCTGCCGCGTTGGGTAAATCGTCCGCTCTACAGCAATACGCTGGCGTCGTTGTCGTTGTGGTTCACGGTGATAGGCGTGTACGGGTTTTATGTTTCGTGGCTCGTGTTGGGATTGATCGAGGGCGAAATGGTGCGGCAAGGATGGCAGTACGCAGCTGCGAAAGAATACATCGGCGCGTGGCATCGCATCCCAACGGGCATTACATCGGGCATCATGGGCGTTGGGTATTGGACCTACGTACTGAATGTGGTGTTGACGATTTTTGTCGCGCGTTTTGCAAAAAATAAACCCGATGGCTATTTGGTGAAATTCGCGTTGGTGTCCGCGCTCGCGTTGTTTGTGGGCACTGTGCAAGGTGTTTTGCAAGTGTTACCCGATAACGCGAATTGGCTGCACAACGCGCTAAAATTTGGCGAATACGTTGACCCGATTAGTCACGCGCATATCAATCTGGTGACGGGCATGATCGTTTCGCTCGGCGCGTTTCTAATTTATTTTTCCAAACAGATGGGAGGGATTGAAATTTCGCGCGCGCAAGGCAATCGCTTTTTCTGGATCATGGTCCCCGGTTCGCTTTTATTTTATTTCGCGTTCTTGATTATCGGACTCGTACTCGGTTATGCCACCGTCGGCTATGGCGGACTCGAATTGCCTGCGCTCGTGCCATTCATTTCCGCGTCGAGTCGTTTTTGGCTCGCGCTCGGTGGAACGTTGATGCTGCTCGGGTTTTGGTATTACTTTTTTCTCATCGCCAAAGCTCTCGGAATTTTCCAAACCCGTTTTCGCCAAGAAAACGGGTTTGGAAAATTCCTGCGCGACGTGTCGCCGAAAGCATTTTGGTTTGTATCCGCCATCGCGTTGTTTATCGGCACAATGCAAGGCATGTTCCAAGTCATTCCCGCCACCGCGCAACTGCTTGTCGTCGCGCAAGAAATTCCCAACATTCACGCGCAGTTGAACATGATCGGCGGCATCCTGCTGGCATTGATGGGTGTCGTGTACGTGCTGCTGCCCGAATTGGTCGGCGTGGGCGTTTCACAAAATTTGCGGCGTGTGAGTTTGTACGGCGTCGCGGGCGGGATTGCGAGTTATTATGTTGTGGTGTTGGCGAGTGGACTCGCGCGCGCGAATTATTTACGCGCGGGCATGAATGATGCGGAAGCGGCGGCGCAATTGGGTTGGGTCGCGCCGACATTGATGCTCGTCACCGCGCTGCCCATGTTTGTGGGATATTGCGCGTTTGGTTTGGGAATATGGCAAGCGTCGCGCGCGTATCGCGCGGAATGGTTTGGACGATGGCGCGAATCCTTCGCATCGTATTCGGGTCCCTTGCCCGAACGCGTTCAAAAAATTCCGCTGCCCGCGCTTTTGGCAATCGAATTTTTTGCCGCGTTCTTTGGTTTTCCCGGACTCGGCTGGCTGTATGCAGGACAAGCGTTGTTGGGCGTCGCGTTAATGTGTCTCGGACCCGCTGTGGCGTGGGCGCTAATTCCGTTCCTCACTTCGCCGTTTGCGGACACGGTGTTTGAACCGTACGGGATCAATGTTTTGTTTATCTGGCTTGGCGGAACAGCGGTGTTTAGTACGGTGTTTCTTGCCGGCTATCTTCAAGTCAAACGCATGCTGGCATCTGTCCCCGCGAAAAAATCTGTCGAACAACTTTCCTCGAACGCCGCGCCAACGCGAGACCTGACAGGTTTTACCACCGATGTTGAACGTGAAACGAGTGGGTTGTAATCGCGCGTACGCGGGGTGAGACGCAGATGTTTAGAAACCTGTCAGGTCTGGACCGCGGACGCCGCGCGATGCTCTTTGGCTTTGGGATCGTCCTCGCGCTTTTGATCAGTTTGCCTGTCATCGCGATTGCGACGGGCGCGCTCAATGACTCTCCGCAGTATTCGTTGATGCAAGATGTTCCCGAGCGCGGCGACGGCGCGTATTTGCGCGTGAATGACAGCACGCGGCAAGGTGTGGTCAAATTGTACGCGTGGAATTTTCGTCTCAATGAATTTCCCCCCGACGCGCCCGTTTTCAATCCCTCCCACATCACCGCGCTAATCATCAGTCAGCGCGGCATTGATGATCCCGCGCGCTATCATCTCTTTCATCTCGACGACGGCGCGCAAATTCCTCTTGACGCAGAAACGCGCGCGACGAAAATAATTTTTACGCCGCGCGCGTCGTTGTTGAATGGGAACTATATGCTCGATATGCCGAAAAGTGGTTTGTCGTCGGATCGGCAGTCGCTGTATTTTCGCGTGGACTCGAACGCCACCGCGCTGCCCGTGAAATAAGCCAAGCGTTCGTAAATTTACAACTTGCCGAATCTCGCATACGAGTCAACGGATTGAAAACGCGAATCCACGCGAATCAAAACACGAATCTACGCGAAATTTTGCTGGTTCCTTGAGATTCGCGTAGATTCGTTACCATTCGCAACGATTCGCGTTTTCAGACCCAACCCCGCTACGTTTTTGTCCTTCCATACGTTATCCTCTTTCGCTCCCACTCGCGAGTCGCTTCGATCACCACGCGCAAATTCTCGGCGGGTGTTTCCAAAAATAAATCGCACGCGGGCATGAGCGCGTCCACATAGGGCGCGGCGCGTTCCACAGCGGCGCGAATTGTTTCTGCGTTCCCTTGCGCGAGTACGCCAACGGGATCGAGATTGCCAAACAACAAAACATCGCGTCCGAGAATTGCGCGTGAACGCGCGAGATCGTTGGTGTGTTCGACATTCAACGCGTTCGCGCCCACTTGCGCGAGCAATTCCATCGCGTTGTTGGTATTGCCGCACACGCTCAAAATTGTCGGGGCAGAAATCGCGCGCGTAATTGTTTGCAAACGCGGCAGGATCAAATCGCCAAACGCGCGGGGTCCCAACACGCCGGGTGAACCGCCCATTTCGTGAATCGTAATGAAATCCGCGCCCGCGTTTTGATACGCGTTGGCGACGGACATCAACGCGGCGGTAAAAAGATCGAGCGCGCGCGCGACGGCATGGGGCGATTGTTTCACGGCGGGCAGTAAATTTTCAAAATCCACCACGTACATCGCCAAAGTGAATGGACCCGGAATAAACGCGCCAACGACAATTTCCTCATCGACGCGTTTTTTTAATTGACGCAGTGCGTCACAAATCAACGGGATGCGTCCGCGCCGTGCGAAATCGCCGCGTTCGATCAACACATCTTCAGGCGAAGCAAACAACGGTTCGGGCGCAAGGGGCCACATTGGTTCGGGCATGTCCTCACGGAAATCAATTTCCGCGCCGACAGCTTCCGCTTCCACACACAGATCGGTGGGCAGGATCGCGGATGACCAGCCGTACAATTCATACGCGGACGTGGCGGCAATCACCATTTTTTCTAGGTTGCGATGAATTTCGTGGAATTTTAGTTCGCGCGTTTCGAGCGCGGGGGCGATGATCGTGGAAAGCGCGCTAAAGCAGGGGAGGATGGCGGAGCGTTTGCCGCGCAACAGGTCGAGAATCTGCGCGCGCGAATTCATAGTCCGCCCAACAATCGTTCGATCTCGGGCGCGTGGGGCAGCGAAGGGATCACGCCCAATTTGGTGCAAGCTAGCGCGCCCGCGGCAACCGCGTGACGCACGGCGGGTTCGAGCGGCATCCCGCGCGCGAGATACGTCGCTAACGTTCCGTTGAACGCATCGCCCGCGCCCGTCGTGTCCACAACGTCCACCTGAAACGCGGGCAGGTTGTTATAACCGTCGCGTGTGACAATCATTGCGCCGCGCGCGCCGCGCGTGAGGATGACGCGCCGCACACCCATTTGCAACAGTTCATCGCACAGATCGATCACGTTCACCTTGGCATCGGGCGCGCGCCCGAGCAGGATGCGGAGTTCTGTTTCGTTGGGCGTCACAATGTCCGCGTTTTTCAAAATGTCGGGCGAGACGCGGCGCGCGGGCGCGGGATTCAAAATGCTGATCGCGTTTCCATCGCGCGCGAGTTTTAACGCGTAGCCCGCGGTTTCAACGGGGATTTCCAATTGGGTAATGACGACGTGACTGTGTTGGATCTGTTCGCGCGCGCGTTCCACATCGTCAATGGAAAATAAATTGTTTGCGCCGGGATCGAGAACGATAAAGTTATCGCCCTGCGCGTCGAGGACGATAAAACCGACGCCGGTGTTTCGTTCTGAGGTGTACGAGAGAAATGTCGTTCCGACGTTTTCATCTACGTACAATTTTTTTCCGATTTCGCCAAAATTGTCTTGCCCCAAGCGCGCGACAAATTCCACACCCGCGCCGAGCCGCGCGGCTTGCACCGCTTGATTGCTGCCCTTGCCTCCGGGACCCATATCGAAATCGCGTCCAAGCAACGTTTCGCCTTTGATCGGAAAACGATCTGCGCGGAGTGTGAGTCCGACGGCGAAACTGCCGACGACAGTTACGCGGGGATCGGGTTCGATCATATCAAGAGGGTGTAGGTGACGGAAGAATATCGAGTGGAATGTTGGCGGGGATGGTCTCGCCGTCCACTTCGATCACAAATTCGTAATTGCCAAAATGGGGAAAGACGACATTTTGCAAAACTAGAATTTGATTGACGACAACGGGATCGGCGGTATTGGGTTTTGGAATGTTGAGGTGTCCCTCCATCGCCAAAAGTTCGCGCGCATCTTCGTCTTGCAAAACAATGCGAATCTGTTTGTCGCCAGTCTCTACGGGGTCAAACGCAAACTGCACGACAAACTGCATCAAGGGATGAACGGCAGGCACGCTCGCGGCGTGGATTTGCGAAAAGATGCCGAGGATGTTGAGTTTGCCGCTGTCGGTGACATTGGTGTAATCGGCGAGCGCGGCAATTCTGATTTGCATTGGATGATGTGAAAACATGCCACGCACTTGCAAAAGTGCGTGGCATGTTCTCACACTCTTCACCGCCGCCACGACTCCAACATGTACGCGTAAAACTTTTCCAAATCCACTGTATCCATTGCGCGAATTTTGCGTCCGCCCGGTTTCACAAGCGTGCGTCCTTGACTCAATCCATGTGTGACAATTTCGGTTTCGTATTCTTTCGACGTGAAAAATTCGGGATGCCCAAGGTACGCGGTGGTGAGTACATCCCAGAAAAAATAATCTTGATGCACGACGAGGGCGTAACATTGCCCTGCAAAATCGGAAAGGGGATATTTGTATTGGCGTCCGAGTTGTTTCAAGAACGCGGACGTGACGGGAACATGCTTTGTGAGATCGAGCGGGCATATAAGGATTGGAATGTTTGTCGCCCACACACGCGCGGCGGCGGGCGGATCCCAATACACATTCCATTCGGCGGTGCGATCTTGGCCGCCTTCCATGATCGGATCAACATTCCCCATCACATCCAACGCGCCACCCATCCAAACAATTTCCTTGATCTTGGATTCAATCTCGGGCGCGAGATCGAGCGCGGCGGCAACCGTCGTGAGCGGACCCGTTTCCAAAATTGTGATGGGTTCGCGTTGCGCGCGCAAAATGTTCACAATAAAGTCGGGCGCGTTTTCGGGCGCAAGCGGCGCGCGGATTTCTTCAGTTTGATTCAAGATTGGCAAATGATCAATCGTGAACGAGTCGCGGCGAAAGATGCGCGGAAAGGGGTTCACGCCGCGCACGTCACTGCGCGCAACGCTCACGCCTTGAACGCCCATCAGATCCAAAATTTTGCGCGTCGCGCTCACGGCGGGTTCGATGTAACAATCGGCGGGTGTGACCGCAATACCCAATAGCTTGATATGCTCCATCGTACATAACAAGATCGTGGACAAGTAATCGTCCACACCGCCATCATGCACCATCAACACGGGTTGTTTTGTCATTTGGGAAATTCTCTACGGGGATTTAATGGACAAGAGTATAGCAAAGCGGAAAAGGTGTGTCAACGAATCAAAATTCCAAGACCCCAAGTGTTTTTGAACGCGAGTGCTGATCGAGGAGCATCCCGCGTCAAAACACTTGGGGTCTGGATTGCGGATTATGCTATAATCGCTCGCGACGACCCAAAGCGTTGGCGCGGATGTGTAGCGTTGCTTTTGCGTCGTCGCACTGGGCCGCTGCACGCACACCTTTGTCGTCGGAGGTTCCCTCTTGTGACCGCCCCCCGTTTGCGCGCTCGTTATCTCTGGTTCGCCTATGAAACTCGAAACCGAACGCTTGCACTTGCGCCGATTCACTCCTGACGATTTGGAAATATATGCGGCGCGCATTTTTGCTGACCCCGATGTCATGCGGTATTTGCCCAAACGCGATTCACTCCCCGCCGAACGCGCGCAGCGCACGATGGATTTTTTCAATACACATTGGACACAATTTCCGTACGGACCGTGGGCGGTACAAGAAAAAGCAAGCGGCGAACTGATTGGACATTGCGGTTTGCGCCTGATCGCGGAAATCAATGAAACGGAAGTGTTGTACGCGCTCGGAAAAGATTTCTGGGGCAACGGTTTTGCAACGGAAGCGGCGCGCGCGAGTGTTGATTTTGGTTTCAAGCAAATTGGTTTGGAACGCATCATCGCGTTAGCTGTCCCCGAAAACATCGCGTCGCGTAAAGTGATGGCGCATTGTGGATTACAGTACGAAAAAGAAATTCAACTCTTTGGACTCGATTGCGTCTATTACGCGCTGAATCGCGCGGATGATAAGGAAACCGCGAATCCCTCAATTCTTCGGGACAAGTCTACAGGAATCTAGGCGAATGTCATTCTGAATGGAATGAAGAATCTAATTCGCATAGATTCGCGTAGATTCGCGGTCAACAAAAATGATTATCGGTATTGATCACATTCTCATTGCGGTTGACGATCTGGAAATTGCGAGCGAGGTGTACGAAAATCTGGGGTTCCAAGTTTTGCAAGGCGGCACACATCCCAAAATGGGCACACACAACGCGCTCGTGCCGCTCGCCGATGGTTCGTATTTGGAACTGATTGGCATTTGGGATCACGCGTTGGCAGAACAATTTTCACCCTCTGTCGCGGCGGCAATGCGCCAAAACAATCGTCTCGCTGCCTTTGCCTTGGCTTCGGACGATCTCGACGCGGATGTGGCGGCGATTCGCGCGCGCGGTTTTGAAATCAGCGATGCGCGTGAAGGCGAACGCGAACGTCCCGACGGACAACGCGTCGCGTGGCGCACCGCGTTTTCGCCCGACACGCGTTTTCCATTTTTAATTCAAGACGTGACGCCGCGCGAGCTGCGGATTCCCGCGCCTGAAGCTGGCATTGGGCGTACGCTACGCATTGGGGATGTGAATGTGGGTGTGATTGATCTGGCGGCGGCGAGCGCGGCATACGAAAAATTGTTGGGTGTGGAAGGCGAAGAAGGGTGGTTTGAAATGCAACGCGGCGCGATTATTTTAAAAGATGTTGACACGGAACGCGTGCTGACCCTCGTCCTCGAAGCGGACAATCCGCTGGATGTGATTACGGCGTGGCAAGAAGGGAATGTGCCTTATGAACAAGAAATTATTGGCGGGATGGGGATTACGCTCGAACCTGTGAATACATTGGGCGCGCCGATACAGATTACGGGGCGGGTGAGTTGAAAGGGAGGTAAAGATGGTTGCGACTTTTGTCAAAGTGAAAGCGGACGAGAATGGAGATGTTCAAATTCCAACAACGGTTTGGCGTAAGCTGGGAGTGCAGCCGAACCAAGAAGTTGAAGTTTTGGTCACACCCCTGCGCGTGAACAAACCTGTTACGCCCGTCAAATTGACCGATGAAGATCGCGCGCGTCTCCATCGAATTGGTGAACTTATCGAGGAAACGTTTGCAGGAATGGATATGGAATACGTGCGCGAAGGGAGGCGTGACCGATGGTTATAGGCGCGGACACAGGCTTTTTCGTCAAACGCAGTGAACGTGCTCCGCGCACTGTGGAGATATGGGGCGACATTCTGTCTGGTCAAGATTTTCTTGTCGTTTCCGTGTTGACGATTGCCGAGTTTTACGCGCATCAAATCAAACGGGCAAAGCTCGCGGCGGCAGAAGAGTTGGTTTCTGAAATGCAACTCGTTCCCAACATTTCTATTCTTCCAGTATCGTTAGAAATTGCGGCTGCCTCTGCGCGTTATCGGCGCGGACTGAATTTGCCTACGGTTGACGCGGTGATCTTTGCAACTTTTCTCTCGGCAGGATGTGATCTGTTGCTGACAACAGATTCGATCTTTGACCAAGAATCCGTTCGCAACCTCATTCCTGTCGAACTGCTCGTGTAATCCAGATGGAACTCTCCACCCTCATCCAATCCGCGCGCGGCAATCTTCCCGCCGACTTGCTCTTGAAAAATGGGCGCGTCGTCAATGTCTTTACGGGCGAGATTGAAGCAACGTCCGTCGCGATTTCAGGTTCGCGCATTGTCGGGTTGGGCGACTATGACGCGAAAAAAATTACCGATGTGAATGGCGCGTATATTTGTCCGGGTTTCATTGACGCGCATGTGCATATCGAAAGCGCGCTCGTGCCGCCGTACGAATTTGCGCGCGCCGTTGTGCCGCATGGTGTCACCACCGTCGTCATTGATCCGCACGAAATCGCGAATGTGTTGGGCAAGGAAGGGATTCGCTACATGCTCGACGCGTCGAAATACACGCCGTTCAGTGTGTACGTGATGGCGTCGTCGTGCGTCCCCGCAACGCATTTGGAAACGAGCGGCGCGACACTGCGGTGGAGTGATCTGATTGAATTCAAGAATGATCCGTGGGTGTTGGGTCTTGCGGAAGTGATGAATTATCCCGGTGTGATTAACGGCGATTTGGAAGTGTTGGACAAGTTGCGCGCGTTTGTGGACAAGCGAATGGATGGGCATGCGCCCGCGCTGACGGGACGCGATCTGCAAGCGTATGTGGCGGCGGGCATTGCGAGCGATCACGAATGTACGACGGTGGACGAGGCGAATGAAAAATTGCGGCGCGGGATGTATGTGATGATCCGCGAAGCGTCAAACGCGCACAATCTCTTGACGCTGTTACCGATCATCGATGCGCGAACTTCGCGCCGCGTTTTATTTTGCACCGATGATCGGTTGCCCGACGATTTGATTGACAAGGGCAGCATTGATTACATTGTGAAAACTGCGATTCAACACGGACTCGATCCTGTCACCGCGATCACGATTGCGACATTGAACGCGTCCGAGTATTTTGGCTTGAATGATCGCGGCGCGCTCGCACCGGGGAAACGCGCGGATATTGTCGTATTCAACAATTTTGACGAAATGAAAATCGAGCGCGTCTATTACGGCGGCACACGTGTTGTCTATCGCGGCAAATTGGAACCCGACGATCACGAACGTTCGCGCCCGCCCTTGCGGAATACAATGAACGTGGATTGGTCACGCGTCGATTTGCGCGTGCGCGCGGAACCGAACGCGCAGACGTTGCGAATCATTGGACTCGTACCAGGGCAACTTGTCACGCGCGAAGAATTTGACCGCGCGCTCATTCAAAACGATCAAGTCGTTTCGGATTCCGCGCGCGATATTTTGAAAATGGCGGTGATGGAACGGCATCACGCGACGGGGAATGTGGGTTTGGGTTTCGTGCGCGGCTTCAAGTTAAAGCGCGGCGCGATTGGCTCATCGGTGGGACACGATTCGCACAACATTCTTGTCGTGGGAACGAACGATGAGGATATGTTGAGCGCGGCGCGCGCGATTGCTTCGATGCAAGGCGGCTTTGTTGCAGTGGACAAGGGGCAAATTCTCGGACGCGTGCCATTGCCCATCGGCGGTTTGATGAGCGAACAGCCGATTGAACGCGTGCGCGCGGAATTGGATCATCTCAACACCGCGACGCGCAATCTCGGCTGCGATTTGGAAACGCCCTTCATGGCGCTGTCGTTTCTCGCGCTGCCCGTGATTCCCGATTTGAAATTGACGGATAAAGGTTTGGTGGATGTGCGGAAATTTGATTTTGTGGATTTGTTGGCGGATTGAGGAAACAGGGAAAAAGGGAGACAGGGAAATAGGGAAATAGGGGTATGCAATGTCAAATCCATTTCCGGGGATGAATCCGTATTTGGAAGACCCAGAGCATTGGGGCGATGTGCATCATCGTTTGATGACCTATATTTCAGACGCGTTGCAGCCCGTCTTGCCGCGCTCGTATGCCGCGCGGCTCAACATTCGCGTCTATGTGAGCGGACGCAAGGAGCGCATTCCCGATGTGTTGATTATTGAAAATAAAGCGCGCGAGGCGCACGCGGTATATGCCCTCGCGCCAACCCTTATTGATAACCCGCCGCCCGCAGAACCGCTCGTCATTTTTTACGAGCCGATTGAAGAACGCGAAGCATTTGTCGAGATTGTGCGCGCGGAGGATGAGCATGTGGTTACGCTCATTGAAGTGTTGAGTCCGACGAACAAGAAAGCGGGGGAAGGACGCAAACAATATCTCCGCAAGCAGCGCGAGAATATCGCAGCCGACAAAAATTTCGTCGAGATAGATTTGCTGCGAAAAGGTGTGCCGACTCTTTTGGTGACCCGCCAGAGCGCGGCGCGCTTGCCCGCCTATCGCTATTTGATAAATGTGCGCCGCGCCGCCAAGCCCGATCAATTGGAAGTGTATCCGCCTCAGCTTCAAGAGACACTGCCGCGTATTCGTATCCCTTTGATGGAACCCGATCCCGATGTGACCTTGAACATTCAAGCGGTTTTGAATCTCGCCTATGACAATGGCGCGTATGAACGTTTGCTCAATTATCAAAAACCGCCGCGCACGAAATTATCCGCGTCGGAAGAAACGTTTGTAGATGAATTGTTGCGCGGCAAAAATTTACGTTGAAAAATTTTGAATGAGCAATGGCGCTTGCAACGAAAACCCTGACGCCACAAATGTAAGGAGGTGATGCGCGAAACCCAAACGGTTGGGACAATTTCACAGTAACAGGTTTTTAATTCAGGAGGAGGAGTCAGAATGTTTCACAAAAAGTTTTTCACCATCAGCGCGCTCGCTTTGACCGCGCTATTGATTCTCGCCGCGTGCGGTGGGCAGCCCGCCGTCACCGCGCAACCACCGACTGCCGCGCCGCAAGCGACAGCCGTGCCACAAGCCACCACCGCGCCGCCTGACGCGGGCAGTAAATTCCAAATCCCCGAAATCGAAGCGGGCAAGTACAATGTCGCGTTTGTGTACATTGGTCCGCACGACGACGCCGGTTGGACGCAAGCGCATGATCTTGGACGCCAATATGTGGACAAGAACATGCCCGATGTTCACACCGCGTACATCGAATTGGTTCCCGAAGGCGCGGAATCGGAACAGGTGATTCGCGGTTTGGCGCGCAAAGGATTCAACGCCATCATCGCCACATCTTTTGGGTACATGGATCCGATGCTGGCCGTCGCGGAAGAATTTCCAGACATTAAATTTTTGCACGTGTCAGGGTTCAAAACGAACGGCAAAAATTTCGGCAACATGTTTGGCGGCATGGAAACGATCAAATACATGGCGGGCATGATTGCGGGCGCGCGCGCGAAAGCGGACAACAATCCCAAAGTCGGCTATATCGCCACGTTCCCCATTCCCGAAGAATTTCGTTTGGGCAATGCGTATGCCTTGGGCGTGGCAAAAACATGCCCCGAATGTAAGGTGGACGTGCGCTGGATCAATACATGGCACGATCCCGTCAAGGAAAAAGATGCAGCTGCATCGTTGTTTGACGGCGGCGCGCAAGTCGTGATGACCGGCGCGGATACGCCCGCGAATGCGGAAGCGGCAAAAGAGCGCAACAAGTGGGCGATCACGTACGATTACGAGGGCAACTGCAAACTCGATTCGTGCTTGACGACCATGTATTGGAATTGGGGTCCGATCTATGCCGCCGACATCAAAGCGATGAAGGACGGCACATGGAAAGCGGGTTTTGAATACTTTGATGTCAAGGATGGCGGTCTCGGGCTGTTTGGTTTTATGGACGGTCAAACGCCGCAAAAAGGAATTCCAGCTGAAGTTATTCCGCTGGTCAAGCAAACGCTTGCCGACGCGCTCGCGGGCAAGTTTGATCGCTTTAGTGTCTTTACGGGTCCGATCAAAGACAACAAAGGCAACACCGTAATTCCGTCGGGCGAAAAATGGGCGCAATGCGATGTGGATCAATTCGCGCCGCCAGCTGCACCCGAAAACAAAGATTGTCCCGCCAAGTACGGCAATTATTGGTGGAACGAGAACGTGACGGCGGAATTGCCGAAATTGCAATAACGCGCCTCACCCCCTAACCCCCTCTCCCGAGAAACGATGCGAAACTCGTTTCGCGATGTTTTCGGGAGACGGGGAATTTGTCCGCTACATCTTCTCCCCTCTCCTAAAAAATTTGCAAAATTTTTTAGGAGAGGGGTCGGGGGTGAGGAGATATGGAACGCACCACCGTCGTCGAAATGAAACAAATCGTCAAACGCTTCCCCGGCGTCTTGGCGAACGATCACGCGGACTTTGATTTGCGTCAAGGGGAAATTCACGCGCTGCTCGGCGAAAATGGCGCGGGCAAGTCCACGCTCACAAACATCCTCGCGGGTTTGTATCGGGCAGAGGAAGGCGAAATTTTTGTCAACGGGCAGCGCGCGGACATTGGTTCGCCGCGTGACGCGATTCGGCATGGCATCGGCATGATCTATCAACATTTCATGCTCGTGCCTTCGCAGACGGTTACGGAAAATATCATTTTGGGTTTGGAGGAACCGCGTTTCTTTTTGAATTTGCCGCGCGCGGAAAAACGCGTAGAAGAATTATCAAAACAATTTGGCTTGAAAGTAGATCCGCGCGCGCATATTTGGCAGTTGTCAGTGGGCGAACAACAGCGCGTCGAAATTTTGAAAATGTTGTATCGCGGCGCAAACATTTTGATTTTGGATGAACCAACCGCAGTTCTCACACCCCAAGAAGCGCACGAATTATTTGCGACGTTGCACAGCATGACCGCGCAGGGGCGCTCGATCATTTTTATCAGTCATCACTTGGACGAAATTTTGGAAATCGCGGATCGGGTGACGGTGATGCAAAAAGGGCGCGTGACGGCGGCAGGCGTTTCACCGCAAGGGATGACGAAAAATGATCTGGCGCGTTTGATGGTGGGACGCGAGATTGTGTTTGCGTTGGAAAAACAAGAGCTGGAAGCGGGCGAGGTGATGTTGGAGGTTGACAACGTGCGCGCGTTGAATGATCGCGGTTTGCCCGCGCTGCAACATCTTTCGCTTCAAGTGCGCGCGAACGAAATTCTTGGCGTCGCGGGTGTCGCGGGCAATGGGCAGCGCGAATTGTCGCAAGTGATTACGGGACTGCGCCCGGTGGTGAGCGGACACATTCGTTTGGGCGCGTATGATTTAACGGATCGCTCGCCCGGCGAAATTTTCAATTACGGCGTGGGGCATGTGCCGGAAGATCGTTTGGGGACAGGGCTTGCATCGGGTCTCGACGTGATGCACAATTTGATTTTGCGCCGCTACAAAGAACCGCCGATTGCGCGCGGCGTTGCAATCAACTGGGGCGTCGCCAACAAAGTGAGTCAAAATTTAATCAGCACGTTTGATATTTCGACGCCCAGCGCGCACACGCGTGTTGGCACGCTCTCTGGCGGCAACACACAAAAAGTAATTCTCGCGCGTGAAATTTCGACGCGTCCCGATCTTCTCATCGCCGTGCATCCCACGCGCGGTCTCGATGTGGGCGCAACCGAAGCGGTTCACAAAATTTTGTTGGAACAGCGCGCACAAGGCGCGGCGATTTTGCTCATTTCGGAAGATTTGGATGAATTGCTCGCAATCTCGGATCGCATCGCGGTTATTTTTGATGGGCAGATTGTTGGTGAGATGCCCGCCGAAAATGCGGACATTGAAAAAATTGGATTGATGATGGCGGGGACGAAATAGAGATTGGAGATATGAATTTTCGCGCCCGCCTCCTCAATTACGATCGTCTCATCGGCACAATGCTCACCTTGCCGTTGCCCGCCCTCGCGGAAATGTGCGCGGACGCGGGGTTTGATTGGTTGTTTCTGGACATGGAACATGGCGCGTTGGATTTGCAGGATGTTCAACGCATCGCGCAAGCGGTGAATGAGCGCTGCCCGTGCGTCGTGCGTGTGCCGATCAATGATCGGATGTGGATCGGCAGGGTGTTGGATTTGGGCGTCGCGGGGCTTATTATTCCGCAAGTCAATTCGGCAAAGGAAGCAGAACGCGCGGTGTTTGCGGCAAAATATCCGCCACAAGGCGGGCGTGGGGTGGGTGTTGGACGCGCGTCGCGCTATGGCGCGAATTTACAAAATTATTTGCGCGACGCGAACGAGGAAACCGCCGTCATCGCTCAGATCGAACATCGCGACGCGGTGGAAAATGTGGAAGCGATCGCGAATGTTTCAGGGGTGGACGCGTTAATGATCGGACCGTTTGATTTGTCCGGCAGTTTTGGGATCCCCGGACAGTTGGACGCGCCGCAAGTGCAAGCGGCGATTGCGCGCGTGCGCGAATTTGGAATGGCGCGTAAAATGCCAATGAGTTTGTTTTGTCCCGATGTGGAACGCGCACAGCGCGCGTTAAAGCAAGGTTACACGCTCGTGCCGATTGCGACGGACAATTTGCTGTTTGTGCGCGCGGCGCAGGGGTTGATGAAAGAATTGGAGCAAGCGCCTCACCCCCAGCCCTTCTCCTGAATTTGAAACGATAAATTCAAGAGAGGGGAGTCTAGAATTCCCCCTCTCCTCAAATTTGCATGCACTTGCAAATTTGAGGAGAGGGGGCAGGGGGTGAGGCGCAAGGAGCATCTCATGGCGAACGTTGACTTGATCAAGCGGGAACGCAACACCAAATCGTTTCAAGCGGGCGAAATTATTTTTGCCGAAGGCGATGCGGACAATGATCGCTTTTATGTGATGGAACAAGGCGAAGTCGAGATCGCCAACCACAAAAAATTTTTGGAAACGATCCAGCCCGGCGGCTTTTTTGGCGAAATGGGTTTGGTCAACAACAAACCCCGCAGCGCCACCGCGACAGCGAAAACGGATTGCGTGATCGTCGAGGTCAATGAAGGCGACTTTTATTTTATCAGGGCTTTCGCTTAGTGCCTATCCGAATAACCCTGAAGCGCGAAAGGCAATCAAGCCACACGCGAAATGAAGAAAGGCGATATAGTTTTCGGGTTT
>Ga0247727_10001739_pt1 | contig 50864 bp, 52 predicted proteins | sample WisWelCaveWW1625_FD_202498 | JGI IMG/M metagenome (GOLD analysis project Ga0247727, IMG submission 202498) | Biofilm microbial communities from Wishing Well Cave, Virginia, United States - WW16-25 | ecosystem: Environmental > Aquatic > Deep subsurface > Groundwater > Cave microbial mat | place...
TGGCAATGTCGTTTAGAGTTTCCGTGTTATAGTCCATGATGAGCCTCGTGGTAGGGTTTTGTTTTCATTTCACCCTAATCCTACCCCAGGCTCATCTTTTTCCCCTGACAACCTTTGCGTGCACACTAGTCGCCATCGGGAATGACGCGGGTTTGCCTTTCGCGTTATAATCGTCTCCAGTGAAAATGGACGAAAGTTGGTTTTCAGCAGACAACGAGAGTCAATGGAAGGAGGCGCATATGGAACAGTCCAAACAGAACTTGCTTGACCAGTTGTTGAAAATGGCGCGCGCGCTCCCCGCCGATAAGATCGTCGAATTACTCGACTTCGCCGCCTATCTGCGTGGCCGCCCCCAGCCGCCGTCACGCTCGGAACGCGGCTCGCCGCAGGCGCTCTTGCGGCACGCGGGCGTGTTTCAATTTGCGTCAGGTGAACTCGACCGTCTGCTGGCCGATATTGCCCAGATGCGTTCGCTAGATATGGAAGGGTATGCCTGATTACCTGCTTGATACCAATCACGTAACGCACCTGTTGGGCGGAACTGAAACCCTGCGCCGGCGGGTTGAGACAACTGCCACGACCAGCCAGAAATTCGGAGTCGCCATGACCGTCGTGGGCGAATTGTTCTACGCGGCCTATGCCAGCCAGCGACGCGACGACAATCTCCGCGTGTTGCGTGCCTTCATAGACGATATTGTTGTCTGGCCTTATGACGAACTCGCTGCCGAAGAGTTCGGGCGCATCCAGGCCGAGCAAAAGGCAAAAGGCCGCCCCGTTCCACCTCTCGATGCTCAAATCGCGGCTGTTGCCCGCCTGCATAATCTCATTCTCCTCACTGCCGATCATCACTTCCAATTCATTGGCAATCTGACTGTCGAGAACTGGCTGGCGTAACCATATCGCCCGGCGCTTCGCGCAAGTTGTTTCCGGCACGGCCGGCCGGCTCATCCAACCGGAAGCGAACTGGCCGCGTTTGTCCCATCCGTTCATTTGACTCCTTCGCCGTAGTTCCGCGCCGCCTCGCGCATCTCCTCCGCAATCTCGCGGCGCAGGTCTTCAGGCGCTAACACTTCACAATCCTTGCCCCATTGCCGGATCCACGGCTTCATCTCCAGCGTGCTCCCTACCGTCACCGAAAGGATACATCCGCCATTGGGCAGGTCTTCGCGCTTCTGCGAGTAATGCCACTCGCTCTCGCGCACCCGGTCGGCCACGCGCCCCGGCGGGAACTGCAGGCGCACCTCAACAGGCTGGCTCCCACTGCCCCAGTTCACGCCCCAGGCATTATGCAGGTAGGTGTAGGGGTCAAAGTCGGTTGGCATGGTAAACGGCTCTTCGGTCGGCTCCACCCGCGCCAGCCGATCAATCTTGAAGGTGCGAATGTCCCGGCGCAGATGGTCGTAGCCCATCACGTACAGCGAATAGCCTACGCCCGAAGGCTCCAAAAAATAGGGTTCGTAAAGCCGCTCGACGACTGGCTTGTTTTCTTTGGGCTTCTCCCACAGCCGCACGCGCTTACGTTCCGCCCAAGCTTCGGTCAGCCGTTCCAGCACCCGGGTCAGTTCGGGCAGTTCGCGCCGTGACCGCACCACTCTGGCGGCCTGAATCATGTGGCGTTGCATCGAAGAATCGCGGGGCATAACATTGGCTAACTTTTCGATGGCCCGCGCCACGTGAGGGTGGTGCGAGTCGGCATAACGGGTGAGGAGTCGGGCGGCGAGGAAGAGGGCGGTGGCCTCGTGCAAATTCAATCGCACGGCGGGGAGATATTGGTCGCGCAAAATCCCGTAGCGCCCCTCCGATTCGCAAATCGGCACCCTATCATCTTCCAGCGCCCGAATATCCTTCCAAATCGTCGAACGCTCGACGCCGCATTGTTGAGCAATCTCAATCATGGTCAGGCCGGCGGGTGGCGCGTGATAGAGAAGCTCTTCGACATGCCGCAAACGTTCAGCCCGGCTCATGGCTTTTGAACGGTTCATTTTTTGCCTCCTTGCTGTATCTTAGCCTACCCGGTGTGCAAAAATGGAAACACCCCCCAAAAGTCATTGATCGTCAGAAAGCAGAGAAAGGTGGCCGTTTTCATCCTCGGCCAGCAGTGCGCCTTGCTCATGGAGCAGAACCAGGTCTTTATGGATGGTTGATCGCGAAACGCCCAGTATCCGGGCCAGCGCCGCCTGCGTCAACGCGCCGCCCGAACGGGCTACGGTCGTCAAAATTGCTTGCAAACGCTCCCGCTTTTCCTGTTTGTCGCCGTACATAACCGCCTCCGCGAGATTTGCTCTCACAATAAAGGCGGCATGTTTCCAGTACGGCAACACAAAGCTATTCTATGACATTTACGGCCGCAAAGTAAACAAAAAACACCGCAACCCTGGTTTACAAGGTTACGGTGTTTTTTGGAGTAGCGGGGGCAGGATTCGAACCTGCGACCTCCGGGTTATGAGCCCGACGAGCTGCCACTGCTCTACCCCGCATCGATAAAAATGCGCCGATTCCTTTTCTTCTCAGCGCGGGCAAACTATAACACACGCATACTCATGCGTCAAGGGTTTGCGCGCCGCTTCACGAGCACATCTAAAAATTTGTGATACCATCTTCGCCATGCGCTACCCATCTCTCGCCACTCAACGTCTACCACTACCACCATTGTTCATTCCTTCATTGTTCATTGTCTCATTGTTCATTTCGTCCTGCGCCCCCTCGCTCACGCCGCCGCCGTCTGCGCCGCTCAACGTCTCACTCACCGCCGACGGCAAAACGATTGCCCTCGCCACCGACGCTCTCACCGTTCGTGACGTAGTGGCCGAAGCCGGCCTCTCACTCGGCGCTGAAGATAGGATAACACCTTCCGAATTTACGTCACTCGCCGACGGCATGACCATTCGGATCATTCGCGTCACCTCGAAGACCGAAATTGAAGAAGCCGTCGTTCCATTTGAAAAACAGACGCAACCCAACGAAGGCCTGCCTGCCGGCGCAAAGCGCCTGCTTCAGGCTGGCATCAATGGCGTGGACGAGATCACGTATCGCGCGGTGTTTGAAGATGGCGTGCAAGTCTCCCGCACCGTCGTTCGCCGCATCACTGTCAAAGAGCCTTTGCCCGAAATCATCATGGTCGGCGCGCAAACCTCGTTCACGGCCATTCCCGTCACCGGCACGCTGGCCTACCTCTCGGCGGGCAATGCCTGGATCATGCGCGACTCCAGCGGAAGCCGCAAGCCGCTCACCACTTCCGGCGACCTCGACGGCCGTGTGTTCAGTCTCTCGCCTGACGGCGACTACCTGCTCTTCACCCGCATTCTCGCCGACTCGGCCATTGCTCAACCTGTTGGCCTCTCGAATGCTCTGTGGGCCATCAACACCCGCGAGCCAGGCGCCAAACCCTCCGACCTGGGCGTCAAAAACGTGCTCTGGGCCGGTTGGTCGCCAACCGCCGGCTATACTATTGCTTACACAACTGGCGAACCACGCTCTGCCGCTCCGGGCTGGCAGGCGAATAACGACCTTTACATTCTCACCTTCGATCAACGCGGCGACCCCGACGATCCCCAACTGGCGCTCGAACCCTCGTCAGGCGGCCTCTACGGCTGGTTTGGTACCAACTTCGCCTGGGCTCCCGACGGTTCTCGTCTCGCGTTCTCCCAGGCCGACAAGCTCGGCCTGATCGACCCGGCGGCGCTCACCACCTTCCCCATCGCCGGATACCCGATCTTTCAAACCTACAGCGACTGGGTGTGGAACCCCTCTATTACCTGGTCGCCCGACGGCAAATTCATCTACACCGTCCTGCATGGCCCGCCCATCGGCCTCGAAACACCTGAAGACAGCCCCGTATTCGACGTCGCCGTCCTGGCCGCCGACGGCTCCTTTGATGCTTCACTAATCCCTCAAGCCGGAATCTGGGCCACGCCCATCCCCTCACCCGACGGCAAAAGCGTCGCCTACCTTCAAGCCACCACACCGCTCGACAGCGTCACCAGCCGCTACCGCCTGATGATCATGGATCGCGACGGCAGTAACGCCGCGCCCCTCTTCCCCCCGCCCGATCAGCCCGGCCTGAAAAAAATTGACGCCACCTTCTTCTGGTCACCCGACAGCGCCCAAATGGCCGTCATCCACAACGGCAACCTTTGGGTGGTAGACATCGCCGCCGGCCTCAGCCAGCAACTCACCGGCGATGGCCAGACCACTAGCCCTACCTGGGTCAAATAGCATTGCGCCGCATCCTCTTCTTCTCCGCCCTTCTCGGCCTCTGCCTGTTGACCGCCGCCGCGCTCGTCTCACAGACACAAGCTCAATCACGCGGCCTCGACCTCGGCTCACCGCTCAACCGCCCCAACCTCTACGGCCTCAACATTGACTTGCTCAACGTCCCCGGGCAAACCGATCAACTCGACACAATTCGACAGCTCGGATTCACCCGGGTCCGTCAATCATTCAACTATCAGACAAACGATTGGGCCGCCTCCGATAGGTTGATCACCTCTGCCAACCAATCCGGCCTCCGTGTAGCCGCCGTCCTTAGGGGGCCGCCGCCGCCTGATCCCGAAGCCTTCGCCCGGTTTGCCGCCGACTTCGCCTCGCGCTACGCCGATCAAATTGACGCCTACCAAATCTGGGACGAGCCAAACCTGGAGGCCGGCTGGGGCGGCCCGCCCAACCCGGCAAAGTACGCCCAACTCCTGCAGTCGGCCTACACCGCGATTCACGAAGCCGATCCAACCGCTATCGTCCTCCTCGCCGGGCTTGCTCCTACAATTGAAACCGGCCCCAAGAATCTCGGCGACGTTCTTTATCTTCGCCAGCTCTACGAACTTGGCGCTCAACCTTACTTCGACGCTGTTGCCGGCAAGCCTTATGGTTTCAACGCCTCAGCTTACGACCGCGCCGTTGACCCAAACGTGTTGAGCTTCTCGCGCCTCGTTCTTCTGCGTGAAGAGATGGTCGCCCAGGGTGACGAAGGCAAATTCCTGTGGGCGTCCAACTTCGGCTGGAACACGCGCCCCTCCATCTGGGGCCACGTCAGCGTGCAGGAGCAGTTTGAGTACACGCGAGATGCCTATGCCCGCGCCGCGAGCGAATGGCCCTGGGCAGGCCCGCTATTTTTGGAAACGAGCCTGCTCAGCTCGCCTTCGATTGATCCGCATGAAGGATTCGCGATGCCAAATATGAATGGCCTCGTGCCGGAACAGACTAATGTCGTTTACCCTGGCGCTTACTCTCCGGCCGAGTTAGTTGCCTACGCGCAATTTGAGGGCGCTTGGGAGTTCTCCGACCTCGGCGCTGACATTCCTGAATTCGGCCTGGCCATCATCACCCTCAACTTCGCCGGAACCGACCTCGCCCTCACTCTCCGCCGCGCCAGCTATCGCGCCTATCTCTTCGTCACCGTTGACGGCCAACCCGCCAACGCCCTGCCCCGCGACTCAAACGGCGAAGCCTACGTCATCCTCACCTCGCCCGACCTCGTGCCGCGCACCGACACCATCACCCTCGCCTCCGGCCTCGCGTCCGGCGAGCACACCGCCATCATCCGCGCCGACCGCGGCTGGGATCAGTGGGCCATCGTCAACGTCCGAGTCGGCCCCAACCTCGCCCGGCCCGATCTGCGCTGGCCGTTGGCGTTTATCAGCCTGGTGGGAGTCGGATCGCTCATCGGCTTGGTCATCTCATTCCGCAATTTTCACTCTAACTCCGCGCCAGCGTCCCTACTCCTCACTACTTTCACCCGTCTCGGCGACATCGGCCAAACCCTCCTCGCCGCCCTCATCTCGCTGATCCTCTGGGCCTCGGCCTGGCTCACCTGGGGCAACGACCTGGCGCAAGCTTCTCGCCGATACGGCGACTCTGCGCCGCTTATCCTCACCGTCCTCACCGCCGGCTTGTTTTATTACTCGCCGTTTCTCCTGCTCACCCTGGCCAGCCTGGCCGCTCTCTTCATTCTCTTCTACCTCCGGCCCGGCCTCGCCCTGCCCCTCATCGCCTTCGCCGCGCCCTTCTACCTCCTCCCTCGCCCCCTCTGGGATCGCGCCTTCGCGATGGTCGAAATCCTCACCTTGCTTGCAGTTGTGCCTGCCATTCTCCACCTTGTCCCAAGATTACGCGCTCTCCCCTTCTCCCCTTCTCCCTTTCTCCCTCTCGATCTCTCCGTCCTCTTCTTTATCATCGTCTCCGCCGCCAGCCTCTTGGTCGCCGACGTGCGCGGCGTCGCCATCCGCGAGTTCCGCGTCATCATCCTCGAGCCGGCGCTCTTCTATTTGCTCTTGCGGATCATTCCTCTCGACGAAAAACAGATTTGGCGAATTGTGGATTTCTTTTTGCTCGGCGCGGTGGTGGCGGCCGCCATCGGCCTGGAGAACTGGATCACCGGCACAAACCTGATCACTGCCGAAGGCGGCGTGCCCCGCATCCGCTCGGTCTTTGGCTCGCCCAACAACCTCGGCCTGTTTCTGGGCCGGGCGTTGCCTATTGCAACGGCGGTTGCCCTGTTGGGCCGTCACCGGGCGCGGCGTGTTTTATATGCGCTGGCCGCGCTCGTGATCGGCATGGCGATTGTCTTGACTTTCTCCAAAGGCGCGTTGCTTTTAGGCGTTCCGATCTCGCTGTCAGTGGTGATGATTTTTTGGGGAAGCCGCCGGGCGGTGGCCGCCTTGGCCGGGCTGGCCGCCTTGGCCGGGCTGGCCCTGATCCCGCTCTCGCGCCATCCGCGCTTCGCCGATCTGCTCAACCTGTCGGGCGGCACGTCATTCTTTCGCATTCAATTGTGGCGTTCGGCGCTGACGATGTTTGTCGATCACCCAATTCTGGGTGTGGGCCTGGACAACTTTTTATATGCCTATCGCGGCAAATACATCCTGCCCGAAGCGTGGGAAGAACCGAACCTGCCGCACGCTCACAACGTCCTTCTCGACTTCCTCACCCGCCTCGGCGTGCTGGGTTTCGTCGCGCTGGCCGCCATGCTCATCTCATTCTTCATCGTGGGAGCGGATTGCATCCGCGAAACAACCCGGCCGGCTAACCGCGACCTTCGCGCCCTCACCATTGGCCTCGTCGCCTCAATGGTCAACTTGCTGGCGCACGGCCTGGTAGACACCGGTTACTGGTTCGTGGATTTAGCGTTTGTTTTTATGATGACCCTGGGGTTGATGGCGGCGATTCATAAGACCTGTCAGGTTTCAAAAACCTGACAGGTCTGCTCCATGCCTCATGGTAAAATCCAGGCCGCCATTAAGACCCTAAAGGTCTTAGAGACCTTTAGGGTCTGGTGTAAATCAAAGGAGAGTATTACCTCATGCGCGTTCTAATCACCGGCGGGGCTGGCTTCATCGGCTCGCACCTGTGCGATAGATTTTTGGCCGACGGCCACACCGTCATCGTCGTTGACAACCTGATCACCGGCTCAACCCGCAACATCCAACACCTGGCCGGACGGGACAACTTCGTCTTCATCAAACACAACGTCTCGAACTACATTTACGTTGACGGGCCGATTGACGTGGTGATGCACTTCGCCTCGCCGGCCAGCCCATCGCAAACGGCGACCACCAGCTACCTGCAGCTCCCTATTCAAACACTCAAAGTCGGCGCGCTCGGCACCCACAACGCGCTGGGCGTGGCCAAAGCAAACGAGGCGCGCTTCGTCCTGGCCTCGACTTCTGAAGTGTACGGCGACCCGCTCGAACACCCCCAGAAGGAAACGTACTGGGGCCACGTGGACCCGGTTGGCCCGCGCTCGGTGTACGACGAAGCCAAACGCTTCGCCGAAGCCATCACCATGGCTTACCATCGCGCCCACGGCGTGGACACGCGCATCGTTCGCATCTTCAACACCTACGGCCCGCGCATGCAACTTGACGATGGCCGGGTAGTGCCCAACTTTGTCGGCCAGGCTGTGCGTAAAGAGCCGCTCACCGCGTACGGCGACGGCTCGCAAACGCGGAGCTTCTGCTACGTCAGCGACCTCGTCGAAGGCATCGTCCGCCTGCTCGACTCGGACGAGCACGAGCCGGTGAATCTTGGCAACCCGGACGAGATCACAATTCTCGATTTTGCCCGGGCCATCAACCGCATCACCGGCAACCCGGCAGGCATCAAATTTGAGCCAATGAGCCGCACCAAAGGCGACCCGCAACGCCGTCAGCCCGACATCTCCAAAGCCAGACGCCTCCTGAACTGGGAACCTGTAATTCCGCTCGAAGAAGGGATGCGAAAGACCATCGAGTATTTTGCTAAACTGGTTTAGCCACAATCCTGTTCTACCTGTTGAATGGTTACATCCCTCCACGCTCGCGGCGCCCTTGGCAACAATGTTTTTCTTGCGCTGACAGCGCTCGCCCTCGGCCTGCTCATCGCCCGATTGCCGCTTACCGTCACGCTAGCCCTCATCGGCGGCGGCGCATGGCTCGCCTTCGCCCTGGTCGAGCCGCTGGCCGGGCTGGCCTTCATGCTCCTCCTCGGCCCGGCAGAGCCGTTGCTCTTCGCCGCTTACCCCAACCTCCCCATCCCCTGGGGCCAGATCGGGGTTGCCATCTTCGTCGGCGGCTGGACCTTGCGTTGCCTGGCCCGCCGCGAACTGCGCTGGCCGCAGTTGCCAATTACGATTCCCTTTGCCGTTTATCTGTTCGCCATCACGCTCTCGTTCACCATTCAACAAGCCCGCTCTCCCTTCGCCGGAGCGCAAGAGCTGATCAAGTGGACGGAGATGTACCTCATCGCCGGAATGGTCGTCGAGACAGCCGGGCGCAAAAAGTTAGGCTGGGTGATTGCCACCCTCTTTCTCGTCGGCGCGGCGCAGGCGGCGATTGGCCTCTGGCAATTTCAGTTTCGCGGGCACGGCCCGGAAGGATTCAGAATTCTGGGCACGCATTTCCGCGCTTACGGCACGTTCGAGCAACCCAACCCCTTTGGCGGCTTCATGGGCATGGTCTGGCCGATTGCAGCGGCCATCACCGCCGAACTCCTTTGTCGTTGGCACAGCCCCCTACGGGTGACGTTTGACGCTCGCCGTCACTACACCTTTTTCCTCGGCTTGATCGCCGTTAGCGTCACTGCCTCGGCAACACTTGCCGCCCTCTTCCTCTCGTTCTCGCGCGGCGCGTGGCTGGGGGCGATGGCCGCCGCCGGCGCCATGCTCATCTTCTGGCCGCGCCGCCGCTGGGCGGGCCTGGGGCTGGCCGCTGGCGGACTGGCCCCGTTTCTCATCCTGTATAATTTGGGGCTGTTGCCCGCCGCCATCTCGGCCCGCTTTGCCGACGTGGGCGACTTTGCGCAGGTCTACGACGTGCGCGGCGTGCACATCAACGACAGCAACTTCGCCATCGTCGAGCGGCTGGCGCACTGGCAGGCGGCCATCAACATGGCCGAAGCCAGCCCGATCATCGGCGTCGGCCTCAACAATTACGAGCACGCCTACGACGATTACCGGCTGATCAACTGGAAGTATGCCCTCGGCCACGCCCACATGATCTACCTGAACGTGCTGGCCGAAACAGGATTCGTCGGGTTAGCGGCTTATTTGTTTTTGTGGGGCGGAGTCTTGTTCATCACCGTTCGCGTCATTAACCAATCAGGCCTTCCAGGTTTCAGAAACCTGGAAGGTCTGACTCGGCCGCTGGCGGTTGGGCTGTTGGGCGTATGGGTTCACCTGACCACGCACCAACTGCTGGACAACCTGTACGTGGGCAACATGGCGTTGTATCTGGGCGCGCTGTTGGGCGTGCTGTGTATTCTGTGTGAAACGCAAAGGGTAAAGCGTAATTCTGAGGCATCACGTTTTACATCTTACGTTTCATGATGCAATGTAGAAATGCTGATTGACACCCTTGTATATCTGAGAGCCAACACCCCCAAAGAACACAAGCGCTTCATCAAGTTCCTCATCGTCGGCGCGATTGGCTTCGCCGTAGACTTCACCAGCTTCAACATCCTGGCTCGGCTGATCTCCTTCGACACGCCCACGGTTGACCTGGCCGCCTTCCAGCTCATCGTCGGCCCGAAAGTCATCGCCCAGGCCATCTCGTTCGCCCTGGCCACCGTCAGCAATTTCACCTGGAACTACTTCTGGATTTATCGCGAAGCTAAAGGGCAACCGGTCTTGCCGCGAATCGGCCAATTCGTCGCCGTCAGCGTCATCGGCCTGACCATCCGCACCCCCATCTTCACCCTCTTCTACTCGCTGGCCCACAAAGCGGTAGAGAGTGTGGTGGGCGCGCAAAATCTCCTGCCGATTGACGTGGCCGGCAACCTGGCCCTGGCCGGGGCGGTGTTGATCGTGCTCTTGTGGAATTTCTACATCAATCGCAAATGGACGTATGGCGACGTGAAGTAGCCTGATGCGGATCGGTATTGAAGTGACCGCCGCCGCCCGGCAGGGCGGCGGCATCGGACGTTACGCCCGCGAGCTCATCAAGGCCTTGTCCAAGTTGGATAGCGTCAACCGCTACCAACTTTTTTTCGCCTCGCCCTTTCCCATCCCTCATCCGTTGCCGCCTCTGCCGGGAAACTTCTCGGTTCGTCATCTGCCTTTCCACGACATCTGGCTGGCGCGGCTGTGGCACCGGGCACAACTGCCCATTCCGGTTGAACTGATCACCGGCCCGGTGGATGTCTACCACGCGCCCGACTTCACCCTGCCGCCGACTCGCGTCCCCAGCCTGCTCACTGTTCACGACCTGTCGTTCGCCCGCGACCCGGACTCGGCCTCCCCTGGCTTGCGCGCTTATCTCAATGCCGTCGTGCCGCGCTCGGTCAGACGCGCCGCGCACATCATCGCCGTTTCGCAAACGACAAGGAATGACCTGGTGGAACTCTACGGCACACCCGCCGATAAAATCACCGTGTTGTACGAGGGCGTCGATCCCATCTTCAAACCCACGCCTAACCCGGCCATCCGCGCCAAGTACGGGCTGGGCGACAAACCCTTCATCCTTTCTGTCTCCACCATCCAGCCGCGCAAAAACTTTCAACGCCTCATTCGAGCTTTTGCTCAACTGCCCGCCGACTTCAATCTTTTGATCGCCGGCGGCAAAGGCTGGCTGTACGACGACATCTTCGCCGAAGCCGACAAGCCGTCCGTTCGCGGGCGCGTCCTCTTCCCCGGCTTCGTGTCCGACGCCGACTTGCCGGCGCTCTATACCGAAGCGGCTGTGCTGGCGTACCCTTCTTTATATGAAGGCTTCGGCCTGCCCCTGCTTGAAGCAATGGCCTGCGGCACGCCCACCCTCACCTCCACCGCCTCCTGCCTGCCCGAAGTGGCGGGGGGCGCGTCGGTGCTGGTTGACCCTTACAGTGTCGAGGCCATTGCCGCCGGACTTAAAGAGGCGATTTCCACACCAGACCCCTGGGTGACCAAAGGACTCCGGCGAGCGGCAGAATTCCGCTGGGAAGATTCGGCCAGGCAGTTGATCGCGCTCTATCAGGCGTTGTCCTGAGCCAGAGACACTTGGTGTCTCTGGCTTGCGCTATAATCACCTCGATGTCGCTTCATCCCATTTTCTCCACTCGCGGCGAGCACGTCGCATACTTTGGCAAAGGCTACGTCTTCAGCCGCAACGGCGAGTGGATCGGTTTTGTGGACACGCGAACGGCGCAGTTGTTTGCGGTGAATGGCGAGCACGTGGGATACATGAGCCGCGACGGGCGGCTCTTGCGCAAGCGAACGATGAGCGACCCGGCCCCCCGCCGCCCGCCCCCACCCCCGCCGCCGCGCCCCGACCTGCCATCCAACGTGCCCCTGCCGCCCATGTACTCCGAGTTGGGTTTCGAGACGGTAGACATCATGGACGAGATGCCGTATGTCTTGAGCACTCCCGACGCCGACGACTTGCGGCCTGATATGGATTAGCAATAACCACCAACCAATGAACGGTAAAACAACTTCTGAGTCCCGCTCCACCCTCCATCAATTGATGTCGCCGGAACACGCCAATGCGCTGGGCAACGTTCACGGCGGCTGGATCATGAAGCTGGTGGACGAAGCCGGCGGCTTATGCGCGATGCGCCACGCCCGCCGCCCCTGCGTCACTGTTGGCATGGACACGATGACGTTCGACAAACCGGTGCACGTGGGCGAACTGCTGGAACTGACCGCCGAAGTGACGTGGACGGGCCGCACTTCGTTGGAAGTGCAGGTGAACGTGGTGGCCGAGAATCCGTTGACGGGCGACCGGGTGCACACCAACTCGGCCTATCTGGTGTACGTGGCGCTCGACGCGCGCCGTCAGCCTGCGCCCGTGCCGCCCCTGATTCCTGAAAACGATGCCCAGCGCGAGCGCATGGCCGCCGCCCAGAAGCGGCAAGACTATCGCATCAAACAACGCAGTTTGAAATCGGACACGGACGCTAGCGCGCACGGATAAGCACGGATTTATTGATCTGTGTTCATCTGTGCGCTTCGCGTCTGTATCTAAGCTCATGCCAACTGTTTCCTCGCTCGTCCAACTCATCGAACAAGCCTCGGCCAAGCGCATTCTGGAGACTGCCCCTTCAGAAGATCGCGGCCTCACCGAACACTTGCCCTATCCATTCATAGCCCTCGTCGGCCAGGTGGAGATGAGAACCGCCCTCTTGCTGACCATGATCAACCCGGCAGTCAGCGGCGTTCTGCTGATCGGGCCGCGCGGTACGGGCAAGACCACCGCCGTTCGCTCGCTCGGCGATATTCTGCCGCATATCGCACGCTCGCTATGCCAATATGGATGCCTGCCCGAAGACATCGAGGCCGGCGGCGTAGACGCCGTTTGCCCCGACTGCGCCAAAAAATACGGCGAAGGCCAGCCGCTCACCCGGCTGGAACGAGTCGCCCTCGTCGAACTGCCGCTCAACGCCCGGCTGGAAGACGTGGTAGGCGGCATCAACGAGCTGGCCGCCGCCCACCAAAGGACGATGCTCCAGCGCGGCATCCTGGCCCGCGCTGACCGCAACCTGCTCTACGTGGACGAAGTGAATTTGCTGGCCGACGAAATTGTGGACTCGATTCTCGACGCCGCCGCGCAAGGACAATACACCTTGCGGCGCGGCCCCCTGGCCGCCGCCTACCGCGCCCGCTTCGCCCTCGTCGGCTCGATGAACCCCGAGGAGGGCCGCCTGCGCCCGCAGATTCTCGACCGCTTCGGCCTGCGGCTGATCGTGCGCGGCCTGACCGACCCTGCCGAGCGGCTGGAAGCTTACCGGCGGGTGCGGGCCTATCTCACCAATCCCCGGGCGATGGTGGTCGCTTATGAGGAGCAAACTCTGGCCGCCCACCAGGAAATCCAGTCTGCCCGCGAACTGTTGCCCACTGTGAAGCTGACCCCCGAAGCCGAGACCGCCGGCCTGGAACTGGTGCGCCGGATGAAGATTGACTCGCTCCGGGCCGAGATCACCCTCTTTGAGGCCGCCCGCGCCTACGCCGCCGCCGACGCTCGCACCGAAGCAACCTCTACCGACGTTCGAGCCGTCGCCCCGATGGCCCTCCGCCTGCGCCGCTCGCCGTTCATGGAAAAGTATTTTGAAGAGCAACAGGGCGAAGAGACGGAGATCAAGTCGGTGATTGATTCGGTCATTCCTGAGTAAAACGACAAACGTCAAACGACATTACCCCTGTCGTTTGACGTTTGTCGCTTGACGCCCCCCGCCTTGAAATCGCCTCTCATCCCCCTAACCCTCGCCTGGCTCGGCTACTTCTCCCCCTGGCTGTGGCCCACGCCTGTCGCCCTGCGCCTCTCCGCTTACGATCTGGTGGAGTGGCTCACCTTCGCCCAGAGCGTGCGTGATGGCACTTATCCCATCAGCCGCGTGGATATGCTGTGGCCGCTGATTGGCATCGCCCTGCTCACGGCTCTGACGATAGAAATTGAACCGCCAAGACGCAACCCCGCAAAAAGAAGCGGGGCAGGCGAGCGCAAAGGGCCATTTTTTCTTAGCGAACTTCGCGCCCTCGCGGTGAAAAACTGGTTTCAGTTAGCGTTAGCCCTCTTCGCCGCCTTCCTCATCCTGCCCGGCTACCCCTTCATCCTCACCGCTCACACCGACCCCGAACTGCGACCGCAGTTAAGCGCCGGAGTCGCCACCGGCCTGGCGGTGTCCGCCGCCGCCGGAGTCGCCATCGTTCGCCCGAACTGGGCGCGGTGGGCCAGCGCCATCGTTGCCCTGCTCGCTCTCGCCGCCACCGTTCGCGCCTACCTCCTCGCCCGCCAGCCCATCGCCGACATCTTCACCCGCCCCGCGCCGGTTGGCTACGGTTTCATCCTCGCCGTCGTCGGTTTTGGCTGGCTGGCCGCCCAATGCTTGACCCGCCTCTGGCAGAATGGTAGAATGCCACAAGTTGATTGAATTGCGGGTGTGGCGCAACGGTAGCGCAGAATCTTCCCAAGATTAAGGTTGTGGGTTCGAATCCCATCACCCGCTCAAACAAAAAGCCGCCATTTTGTGGCGGCCTTTTGCTTTTTTTAGGTCGAGGAAAGAGGCGGAGCAAGGAATTTGCCCAGCCAGTGAACATCATAATCTGCTTGAGCTAAAGCGCGAGCCAGTTTCGCGTCGGCGGTAACGAACGGCGACTCCATCCGTTGCGCCAACGCCACGTAACATGCATCATAGGCAGTGACATTGTGCTTTGCCGCAATGCTCAAAGCAGATGTTGTCAAGTCCGCTGTAGGAACACTGCGCAACGCCAATTCGTCGAGATGCTCCAAATCTTTGTGGGCTTTCACAACTGAATAGCCGGCCCAACGGACATACTTCCACAAAATATTAGCACACTCGATGTAGAAAAGATCAGGCACATAAAACTGCGCGGGCGGGTCAGCGGCCAGATGAGCGAAGAGCGCATCGGCCCGATCGGAAAGTGGATCAGCGACAAATAACTTGATACCAACACTGGCATCCACCACACAGCGCAGAGGCGCATCGCTCATCGGCGGCGATCCTCGCGCAACAAACGTGTGCTGTCGGGAGCTTCAGCGGGAGGAACGAAGCGGCGACGGCGAATTTTGTTTAAAATCTGCGCCTGGCGTTTCCGTTGAGATTCTTCCTGCAACGCTTGGTTGAGAAGCATAACCACCTGAGCGCTGAGGGAACGATTTTTGGCATAAGCCAGCTTCTGAATGCGTTCGTACAACTCTTCAGGAACGCTACGAACATGCAGGGTTGGCATAGAGTTCTACCTCCTTCTTTCAATTTGCCAAGCAGTCTAACACGGGCGGTTGCATAACGCAACCACGCAAGTCTGTTATATTACCCATCCACCATGCGCCTCCTGCGCCACCCCCTCTTCCTCGCCGTCTCCCTCAGCCACTTCAGCGTGGACGTGCTCAACGGCCAAACCGGCGTTCTGCTGGCCGTGCTCAGCACGCCGCTGGGTCTGACCAACAAAAATATCGGCCTCATCGCCACCCTCTACTCCATCCTCGGCGCGCTGGCCCAGCCGGTCTTTGGCTGGCTCTCGGATCGCTACGGCAGTCGCTGGACGACGGCAGGCGGCGTGTTGTGGATGGCGGCCTGCTTCTCGTTTGTCGCCCTCGCGCCCGGCAACTGGGCCATCTTCTTTTTGGTGATCGGCGCGCTCGGCTCGGCGGCGTTTCACCCGCCGGGAGCTAACAGCGCAACTCAGGTCGGGCATGTGCACATGGCCGGTCGGGCCGCAACGGCGGCTTCCCTGTTCTTCCTCTTCGGCCAGGGCGGGCTGTCGCTCGGCCCGGCCATCGGCGGCTTCACCCTGGATCATCTGGGCCGAGCCGGATTGCTCATCGTCACCATTCTGATCGTTCCGGTCGGGCTCTTCGCCGCTTACCAACTGCGAGCCGCCTCAGCGCCCCACCCCGCCGCCACGCCCGGCCATCAAACAACCGGGGCAACCGCCTCTCAACCCTCAATCGCCATTCTCGCCGTCGTTATGATCGTAGCCGGACTGCGAGTGTGGGGCCAGATGGTGATGACGACCTTCGCGCCGAAATTCTTTCACGACCTCGGGGTGTCGCCGACAATTTACGGGGCCATCGTCGCCCTGTTCATGGGCGGCTCAGCCATCGGCGGCGTCATCGGCGGCATCATGGCCGACCGCTGGGGCCAGCGCCGAATGATCGTGTTGACGCTCGCCCTGAGCATCCTGCCCTTCTACTTTCTGCCGCTGGCGACTGGCGGTTGGGTTTATCTGGTGGCAACCGTTGCCGGCCTGCTCAACGGCGCGCCGCACAGCATCCTGGTGACGATGGCCCAACGCGCCTTGCCGGGCCGGGGCGGCCTGGCCTCGGGTGTTATTCTCGGCTCCATGTTCGCCGCCGGCGCGCTCGGCACTTACCTCAGCGGCCTGGCCGCCGACAACATCGGCCTGGCGCAGACCTTGCAAGGCAATGCTCTCATTGCATTTCTCGCCATGCTCGTCAGCCTGACGTTGTGGATGGGCGTTAAATCGCCTGCTCATCACAACGCGCCCAGCCAACAGGCCATCGGCGATAAGCCCTAAGCTATTCGCCTGCAAGAATTGTGTAACACTTCCGAATTAAGATGGAGATGCCCGTGAGGCGCTTATGCTCAACCTGTTCAACCGCCGCCCCAACTTCAAAACTGTCACTGCCAATCTGACCAAGTACGGCGTGGCCGCCGATGTTGGCGGACGCTTCGCCGCCTGGCTGGAAACCGCCTCCGATCGCGAGTTGTATCATGTCAACCCCCGCTATCTGGCCCAGAAACTGGGCCTCGACGAACGGGCGACTCTCAAACTATTGGTAGCCGCGCTCTACGAAGGCGTCGTCACTTTGCACTGGGACGTGCGCTGCCCCGTCTGCGGCATGTTGAACAACAACAACGCCCTGAGCGGCTTGAAGCACAACATGGAATGTGTCATGTGCCACGCCCGCTTTGCGCCGCACTTCGACGAAGAAGTGCGCGTCACCTTCACCCTCCATTCGCGCCTGCGCGGACTGCCGCCAGCCGCTAACGACAAAGCCTTTCGCGAAGAAAATGATTCTCGCTACGGCCCCACCCTCGGCCAAAACCTGCTCCTGCTTCCCGACTTTCAGAGACTCTTTCCGCAAGAGCGTCTTCTGCCCGACGAAAGTTTGGAAGTGGCCCGCGCCGCCCTCGTCTTCACCGACCTCGCCGGTTCAACCGCCCTCTACGCCGCCCGCGGCGACCCGCGCGCCTATCACCTCGTCCGCCTGCACTTCGACGAACTCTTCGCCGTCGCCGACAAGCACAACGGCACAGTGGTTAAGAACATTGGCGACGCGATCATGGCCGCCTTCCAAACGCCTGCCGCCGCTCTACGCGCCGCGCTCGATATGCAAGCCGCCATCGCCGCCCTCAACAAGCGGGAACGCCTCACCGACGACGAGGCCCTTATTCTCAAAGTGGGCTTGCACAGCGGCCCGTGCCTCAGCGTCACTCTCAACGACCGTCCCGACTACTTCGGCACCACTGTCAACATCGCCGCCCGCGTCCAGGGCGTCTCACGCGGCGGCGATGTGGTGTTCACCGACGCCATCGGCGACGACCATGAAGCTAAAGCGTTGCTGGCCGGCAAGGCGATTGCCGACGACCGCGTCGCCGTCAAAGGCATCGAAGGCGAGATCGCCGTGCACCGCGTGCAAATGTCTTAACCAAGCCTATGCCTCTCCCTGAACCCCAACCCCTCGACGCCGACCCGGCGGCCCGGCAATGGAAGTTGTGGATTTACACCAACTACGATTGCAACCTCAAATGCTCGTATTGCGTTGCCGAGTCGAGCCCGCGCGCGCCGCGCCGGGCCATCGGCCTCGACAACGTGAAGCGGTTGGTGGACGAAGCCGCCGCCCTCGACTTCAGCCAAGTCTTCTTCACTGGCGGCGAGCCGTTTCTGCTCGACGACATTTACGACATGCTGGCCTACTCGTCGGCCCGCCGGCCGACGACGGTGCTCACCAACGCCATGCTCCTGCGCGGAGCGCGGTTGGATAAACTGCGCGCGATCAAGAATGACAATTTGACCATGCAAGTGAGTCTGGATGGCGGCCGCCCCGAAGATCACGACGCCTATCGCGGCCCTGGCACTTGGGTCAAAACGGTGGAAGGCATCAAGCGCCTGCAAGAACATAGCTTCCGCGTGCGCCTGGGCACTACCGAGACTCCGGCCAACTCGGCTCACCTCGAGGAGCTGTGCGAACTTCATCGCGCGCTCGGCATCGCCGACGAAGATCACATCATCCGCCCGCTCGCCAAACGCGGCTTCTCTACCGGGGGCCTCGAGCTGGGCATGGACAATCTTGTGCCGGAGTTGACCGTCAACGTTGACGGCGTCTTCTGGCATCCGCTCTCGACCGATGCCGACATGCAGGTGAGCAAAGAGATTTTCCCGCTGGCCTCAGCCGTCGAGCGCATTCAAGCTCTGTACGATGACATCGCCCATGCTGGCGCGACTCAACTCATGACGTTCACCTGAGGCCTGCCCGTTGACTCCCGTGCGGAGACAACCGAAACCAAAACGCCCACAAGCCATCAACTTCGCGAGGGCGTCCGCAGTTTATTTTCGTCGGTGGCCGAAGCGCCCCTGGCCGGGTTCAGTTTTCCGGTTGGCCCGCAGTACGCCGAAAGTTTGGGGTATTCAGCCGAATTGCTCGCTAGCCTGCCAACTACAGCAACCGATGCCTTCACCGGCCTCTCAAACGTCTCCACTTTTGCCGACATTCCAACCGGCGCGACCGTGCTTGACCTCGGATGTGGCTCAGGGCTGGACTCGCTCGTCGCCGCGCAGAAAGTGGGGCCGGCCGGCAAAGTGATCGGCGTGGACTTCAGCGAGGCCATGCTGGCCCGCGCCCGCCAGGCCGCCGCCGAGGCCGGGATTGCTAACGTCGAATTTCGCCGGGCCGACGCCGAAGGCTTGCCCATTGGCGACGCTTCGATTGACGTGGCAATCGTCAACGGCCTCATCAACCTCGTCCCGGCTCGAAGCGAAATCTTTCGTGAGTTGGCGCGGGTGGTGCGGCCCGGCGGCGCAGTCTACTGCGCCGAGGTCATTCTGCGCGAACCTCTTCCCCCGGAAGAGGCGGCCAACATCGCCAACTGGTTTGCTTGAATTGCCGGCGCCAAAGAAGGCGTCGCCTTCTTAGAAGAGTTTTGCTCAGCCGGATTCCGCGAAGCCGTCATCTTGCGAACGAGGCGCAACGCCCGAACCAAGAATCAGCGCTCTCTTGCCGCCGATGTGCGAGCGCAACGATAGACCACCTCATGCCTAACGCTCTGATCGTCGTCGCCAAGCGCCCTGTTCCCGGCCAAACCAAGACCCGCCTCACCCCGCCGCTCTCGTCGGACGAGGCGGCCCAACTCTACGAAGGCTTCTTGCGCGACACGCTCGATCTCATCCGCTGCACGCCAAACGTTCGGCCCATCCTGGCCTACCTGCCGCAAGATGCCGACGATTACTTCCAGACTCTGGCCCCCGATTTCGACTTGTTACCTCAACAAGGTGATGGCCTCGGCGCAAGATTGGACAACATCTTCACTTACTGCCTGACTCACGGCCACCGGCGAGCGGTGGTGATGGACAGCGACAGCCCCACCCTGCCCGCCGAGTTCTTGACCCGGGCCTTCACCGCCTTGGACGCCGCCGATGTCGTCCTCGGCCCGTGCGACGACGGCGGCTACTACCTCATCGGCCTCAAGCGCCCCGCCCCGCGACTCCTGCGCGAAGTGCAGATGAGCACACCGAATGTTGCTCGCGACACGCTGGCTCTCGCCGCCGAGGCAGGGCTGACCGTCTCTCAACTACCAACGTGGTACGACGTGGACACCGCCGCCGGACTGGATCGGCTGTGCGCTGAATTAGGGACACTGCCCGCAAACCGGGCGAAGCACACGCATGCGTTTCTGGCAACACATTTGTAGGGCGATTTGGCCGCTTCGCGTCGCCCTACAAGCGAGAATTTCAAAACGCTCTCCGTAAGGTTTTGGGCGCTTCCCGCGTCTAAAGCTCCAAAGGAGCAAACTGTCATGAAACTTCCATCATCCCTCAAAGACCCTCAAACCCCTCTCTTCTGGCTCGCGCTTTTACGAGTCACGGTCGGCCTGGTGTTCGTCACCACCTGGTATAGCAACCTGCTCAAAGGGTTCTACACACCCGACGGCCTGCAAAACTTTTTCACCGGCGTCTTCCCGCAATCCGAGAATCCGCTGGCCTGGTATGCGGCCTTCATCAACAACGTCATCCTGCCGGCGCGCGCCGTCTTCGCTCCCTTCCAACTCGTCGCCGAATTGCTCATGGGACTGGCCTTGCTGGTTGGCTTCTTCACGCCGCTCTTCAGCCTGGGCGCTATCTTCTTTCTCATCAACACCTTTCTTGCCACCTTCGGCCACGACTGGCCCTGGGCTTACCTTATGCCGATCGGCATCGCCGCCGTCTGCCTCCTCGCCCGCGCCGGGCGCAGTGCCGGCCTGGACGCCTACTTGCTCAAGCGCTTTGGCGAACCGAAATGGCCGTTGTGGTGATCCAATCCTTGAAGAGCGAGGCGCGCCCACGCGCCGGGTTGTGCCGCATCTGGGGATGCTGGCTCCTCTCGTAAGGACGATAAACGATTCCCATGTTCCCCTGGCTCACCCTGGACATCATCTCTCTGCTCCTCAGCGGACTGGTCGCCACCATCGCCCTCACCCTCATCACCTCGTCGGCGGCAGTGGCGTTGGGCCTGAGCGTGGGCTGGCTGAAAATTTCGGCCTCGCCTGTGGCGCGTGGCCTGGGGACGGTTTACGTCGAAGTCTTCCGCAACGTTCCCGCACTCGTAGGCGTCATCTTTTGGGCTTACGCCCTGCCCAACGCCTTCGGCCCGGAAACAAGACGACTCTTATTCTTCGATAACAGCCTGATGAGCGGACTAAGCCAACTGCCTGGGCTGGCGATTCCGTACTACGCGCTGGCGGCGGCCTTTGGGCTGACACTTAACACCAGCGCCTACATCGCCGAACTGTTTCGCGCCGGGGTGAGCACGCTCGCCCGCGAACATTGGGAGGCGGCCCGCGCTCTAGGCGCTTCGCCTGTGAAGGCCTTCCGGCACATCCTCCTGCCGCACGGCCTGCGCGCCGCCTCACCCGCGCTCATCACCCGGCTGATCCACAACATGAAAAACACAGCGCTCGCTTCCTTTGTCGCCGTCCCCGAGCTGTTCAAGGCCGTGCAAACGTCCATCAGCCGGTCGTTCTACGCGGTTGAGTTACTGCTGTTGGCGTCGTTGATGTACTGGCTGCTCTCGGTTGCCTTTGCCTGGCTCTTGCATCAAGTGTTGCCGTCGCCCCGCCCGACACCTGACAGGTTTATTGGAAACCTGTCAGGTGTCGGGCGGCAACTGTAGTTGCGAGATGACTTCGCTCGACTTCATCCAATCCATCCTCCCCAACCTCCTCTTCGGCTTTCCCGGCCAGCGACCGGGCGGGCTGACGTTGAGTCTGCTGATTTCCGCGTTGGCGATTGGATGCGGCTTCGTCATCGCTCTGGGCGTTGGGGCTGGCCGGGCGTCATCTGCGGCGACTGCCCGGCGGCTGACGGCGATTTACGTCGGCCTCTTTCGCGGCCTGCCTCTGCTGTTGTTGTTACTGCTCGTCCATCAAGTCATCGGCGGTAAGCGCTTCGGATTGGACTTCAGCCCGATGGCTTCGATACTGATCGCCCTCACGCTTTACACCTCTGCCTACCAGGCCGAGATCGTGCGCGCCGGGCTGATGGCGGTGCCGCCGGAGTTGATCGACTCGGCGCGGTTGATGGGCGCGAACCGCTGGCAGATTTTTGTGTTCGTTCGTTTGCGCTACGCATTGCGAGTCATGCTCCCCGCCTTCACCGGACAAGCCATCTCGCTGTTCAAAGACTCGTCGGTGGTCGTCGTATTAGGTGTTGGGGAATTGCTGACGGTCGCCCGCTCGGCATTGGGGAGCGACGTTCGCAATTCTGCCTACTGGGTTCCCGTCTATCTCACCGTCGGGCTGATGTACGCCGCCGTTGCCCTGATTGTCTCGCGCCTGGCCGCTCGCTGGGAACGGCGTGGGCGGCTGGCTGATCAACTGAGCAACCTGGCAAACTTGTAACTGCTCACGCAACCAGCGCCCTGAGCGGAGCAACGGTGCAATTCCGTTGCGCAGTCGAAGGGCGCGGGTCGCGCGCCAGCGCCGCACCCTTCGACTGCGTTCCGCGAACAGCACGCGGAACTCCGCTCAGGGTGCTATCCCGTGAGTAGTTATAGAAGTAAGAAATCAACGAGTCGGGTCGTCTATAAACAAGCTTCAAAAAACATACAAGGAGTGAATGACTGTGAATCTACGAAAGACAATTCTGTTAGTTGTAAGTGTGATGTTCCTGGTGACGGCCTGCCAGTCGGCGGCCCAACCGGCCACACAGCAGTCCACGCTGGACACGGTGAAGGCGGCGGGCGTGGTGCGCGTCGGCATCCGCTTCGACAACCCGCCCCTCAGTTACATTGACGCCAACGGCAACTGGGTCGGCTTCGACGTTGACCTCGCCAACGAACTGGCGAGCCGGCTCGGCCTAAAGATCGAGCCGGTGAAGGTGGACGAGACGACGCGCATCAGCTTTTTGCAGGAAGGTAAAGTTGACATGGCGGTTGCCAGCATGAACCACACTCGCAAGCGTGAAGCCGCCGTTGATTTCAGCATCACTTATTTCTGGGACAACCAGACATTTCTCGTTCGCAAAGGCGAATTCGAGTCGCTGGAGGATTTGTTTGGCCGGAAGGTGGCCCTCAACGCCGGAAGCTCGGCGATTGACGCCTGGAAGAAATTCGCGGCCGATCGCGGCGGGGCCGCGCCGGAGATCGTCGAGTTTACCGACAAGGTGGCGGCAGTGCAGGCTCTGCGCGACGGCGCGGTGGACGGCTACGCCGAAGACGGCATCACCTTGTTAGCTCTGGCCGCCGGCGACGAAAATCTAGTGCTCCTGCCAGATGGCATTAATCCGGTGCAATTCGGCATTGGCCTGCCAGTGAACGACTCGGCCTGGCGCGACGCCGTCAACTACGCCCTGCAAGACATCTGGAAAGACGGCACGTACCTGACCCTCTACAACAAGTGGCTCGGCCCGAACGCCGATGTGCATCTGCCGCTGGGAGGGCAGATGGAGATTTGGCCTTGACCTCCCTCACTCTCACCCGCCTCACCAAAGACTTCCCCTCACGCAACGGATCAACGCCTGTCTTGCGCGAGATGTCTCTGCGCGTCGAGTCGGGCGAGTTGATGGCCTTGCTTGGCCCCTCGGGGTGCGGCAAGACGACGACTCTGCGCCTGATCGCCGGATTGCTCGACCCGGCTTCAGGCGGCATTGCCTTCGATGGCGAGTCGGTTCTGTGCCTGCCGCCCGAAAAGCGCGGCGCGGTGATGGTGTTTCAGGGGCACCTGCTCTTCCCCTTCATGTCGGTTGCCGACAACGTCGCCTTTGGGCTGAAGATGCGCGGCCTCGAGCGGGCCGAGATTCGGCGGCGGGTGGCCGAAGCGCTGGCCCTGGTGCGGCTCCCCAACTTCGAGCATCGCTGGGCCGACGAGCTTTCCGGCGGGCAACGCCAGCGCGTAGCCCTGGCCCGCGCCCTGGTGGTGCGGCCCAAACTGCTCCTGCTCGACGAGCCGCTCAGCAACCTTGACCCCGAACTGCGCGAAGAACTGCGAAGCGAAATTGTCGCTCTGCAAAAGCAGTTGGGGATCACGACCCTGTTCGTCACCCACGATCAAGCCGAGGCAGTAGCGGCGGCGGATCGCGTGGCGTTGATGATGGATGGGGCGGTGGTGCAGATGGGCAGGCCACAGGACTTCTACGAGCGGCCCGCCGAGGCTCGCGTGGCCCGTTTCTTCGGCAACCTCAACATCTTCCCGGCCCGCAAGCGCGGCGACGTGATCGAAGCCGGGTGGGGCGCGCTGTCAATTGCCGCCAGCGCGCTTCCCGACGGGCCGGTGCTGGCGACGATCCGGCCTGAGGCGGTTCAGTTCGGTTCCAACGGCGCGAACACGCTCGCCGGGCAAGTGGCGGCGTGGACGTATCAAGGCGAGTCAGCCCGATGCCGGGTGGTGGTTGGCGGCTTCCCCCTAGAAGTTACCTCGCCGCCCTACGTCACTTGCTGCCCCGGCGACTCAATCCTGTTGCACTTTCCACGCGAGCGGATCTGGCTCATGCCAGTTGAATCGGCAGAATAATGTAGAGCAAATTGGCAATTTGCTCTACAACATAGGAGGCCACCATGCAACGCGCACTTCAGTCTCTGCTCGCCGTCGGTTTGGCGGTCGCCGCCTGCGGCGGCGGAGAGCCGCTCAAAGCCGACGCCGGCCCCGACTTCACGGTCGTGGCAAGTAACTCGCCATCGTTCAACGGTTGCAATTCCACCGGGGACGTCGTCAACTACAAGTGGACGGTCGTTTCTGCGCCTGAGGCGATGGCAAAGGATGCAGGCAAAGTCATCCGCGAAGTGGACGCCAACTGCTCGTTCACGCTTGAAGACACGATGGACTTGGAAGAGTTGGGCGAGTGGGTGATCGAGTTGGAAGTGCGCGATGCAAGTGGGAATGCGGCGACTGACACTGTGACTGTGACTGTCACTCAATAATGCTTGTCATCGAAATTCTTTACGCGGCAACCTCAATCCTGCTTGCACTTTATGGCCTGAACAGTTTGTACCTGCTCGGGCTGTATCGCCGCGCGAAGCCAAAGGTTGAGCCGCCGCCGCCCGACGTTTGGCCGCGTGTCACAATTCAACTTCCCATTTTCAACGAACTGCACACCGTCGAGCGGCTGACCAACGCCGTGAGCAGGCTGGATTATCCACGCGACCGCCTCGAAGTGCAGGTGCTCGACGACTCAACCGACGCGACGGCGGCGCTGGCGGCCTCGCTCGTAGCTCGCGCTCGCGCGGATGGTTTGAACATCGTTCACCTGCGCCGCAGTCGTCGCGACGGCTACAAAGCCGGGGCGCTGGCCGCCGGACTCAAACAGGCGCGCGGCGAGTTCATCGCCATCTTCGACGCCGACTTCGTGCCCCCGCCGGACTTTCTGCGCCGCGCCCTGCCCTGGTTCGCCGACTCGCGCGTGGGCTGTGTGCAGGCGCGCTGGGCGCACCTCAATCGGGGCTACTCACTGCTCACCCAACTGCAAGCGCTTGGCGTGGACGGCCATTTCGTCGTCGAGCAAACGGCGCGGGCGCGCGGCGGTCTCTTCCTCAATTTCAACGGCACCGCCGGAATCTGGCGGCGGGCCTGCATCGAGGACGCGGGCGGCTGGCAGGCCGACACACTCACCGAAGATTTGGACTTGAGTTATCGCGCCCAACTCAAGAGCTGGCGCATCGAGTTCCTGCCCGACCTGGCCGTGCCGGGCGAGCTTCCGGCGCAAATGGCCGCCTACAAGAATCAGCAGGCCCGCTGGGCTAAAGGCAGCCTGCAAACGGCGCGCAAAATGTTGTGGCCGCTCTTGCGCTCGCCCCAACCCCTGCGCGTCAAACTCGAAGGCGCGTTGCACCTGACTGCCTATCTCGTCCATCCGCTGATTCTGTTGGCGATGGCGCTGGCCCTGCCGATGAGCTTCTCGGACTCACAACTCCTGCGCTGGGTTCCGTTGCTGATGATCGCCGCCGTGGGGCCGCCGCTGTTGTTTCTCGCCGCCGCCGCGCCCGGCGGCCCGGACTGGCGCGGGCGCATCAAGCTGATCCCCGGCCTCATCTTGCTGGGCATCGGCCTCTCGTTCAACAACAGCCGGGCCGCGCTGGCCGGCCTCCTCGCGCCGGGCCGGGGCGCGTTCCAGCGCACGCCCAAGTTCGCCGTGCATCATCCCAAAGAGCCCTGGGAGCACAGCGGCTACGCGCTCAAACAAAGCGGCTGGGCGTGGGGTGAAGTGGCGGCTGGCGCGTTCGCCATGTGGAGCGCCTTAGTCATCGGGCTGCAAGGGCGGTTGGGATTCGTCCCCTGGCTCGTCGTCTACTCGCTCAGTTTCGGCTACGTGGCGGCGGTCACGCTGGCGCAGAGCGTGCGCCAGCGCGCCAAACAGCAACAGCCCGTACACCGGAACATATTCCCAACGCCGGACGAACTCCGTCTCGCGCAAGTTGAGCGGGTCGAGGTAGGTGAGATAGGAGAGGGCGATTGAGGCGGAGAGGTAGAGAGTAGACAGGGAGACAAGGAGACAAGGAGACAAGGAGATAACCGTTTCTCCGTGTCTCCCCTTCTCCGTGTCTCCTCGTCTTGCAATTGCGAAAGGCAAGAGCGCGACTAGGGGCGCAAGATACCAGGGATGAACGGTGGGCGTGAGCAATACGTAGGCGGCGATGGGCACGATCCAGAATTTGGCCGTCTCTGTTGTGGAAAACTTCGCGGAGCGGCTGCGCCAGAACACAATAACCAATATTACCAATAACAACCCGGCGCATATCATCTTTGCCAATTCAATTCCCGGCGTCCCGGTTGGAACTGCGCCTTCGGTCTGGTAGCCGGTGATGAAAACTTCCAGCCAGTGATACAGCCCGCCGTTGAAGTTCCAGCGCGACAAATAAATTCGCGTTGCGCCGAAGAGGCCCGTGCCAGCGTCCAGCGGCGTCGTCAGTCCCCACCCTGCCCCCGAGTAGGCCGCCAACCCGACGAGCACCGTCAACCCATAAATCGCCGTTCGCTTCCAGCCCCAGCGCGGAATGAGAACCGGGAGCAGTAATGCTGGCACTGGCTTAACCAATGTCGCCAATGCGAGAAGGATGGGGCTGACGTCACCCGCAGGGGGCTGTGCCAACGTCAGGCACAGCCCGCGAAAAACACGCGAACGTGAAACGTGAAACGTCAGGGCCGCCATCATCAGCATCGTCATCAACGAGTCAATGTGCGCGCCGTGCGCAAACTCGACGACGACAAGGGGGTTCCACAGGTAGACGATGGCCCACGCGGGGTGGCGGCCGGATCGGCGAAGCAGGATCATGATCAGCAAGCCGGTCGTCAAATCAAACAGCATCGCCATGATCTGAAAGGCCATCGCCGATTCCGGCGCGAGACGATAGACGGCGGTGAAGAAAATCTGCGCGGCGGGCAAGTAGGGCGAGGCCATTTGCGGGTTGTTGACCAGGGCGCGGTTGGGTGTGGTGAGGTCGTCGAGCGCGGGCGAGTCCACGCGGTGAGCGTAAGGGCTGAGGCCGTTGCTCTGCACCTTGCCATCCCAGAGATAGCGATACACGTCGTCGGAGAGCGTGGGCGGTGTGGCGAGGAGCGGGAGGCGGAAGAGGAGGGCGAAGATGAAAATGACGCTCTCAGACCTGACAGGTTTCCAAAAACCTGTCAGGTCTGAGAGGCGCGAGCGCGAGAGGATGAGGAGCGCGGCAAGGTAGAGGGCGAAGGTTGCGAGGTAGCGCGGGAGGTAGTCGAGGAGCGACGGGCCGCGCAAAGGACCGAGCCCAGGCACCGAGGCCCACAGCGCGAAGCTGGCGAGGCCGCAGACTGTAAGGGCTAAGAGTTGCAGAAAATAGTGGGAGCGGCTTGTAGCCGCGATGCGGGCTGACACTTGGGCCTAATCGCGGGTGCAACCCGCTCCCACTTTTATGAGGGCGCTTTGATGTCCAAACGCACGGGTTGCGGTCTGATAAACCGCCAATACACACCAACCGCCGCGCCGAGAAAAGTAAAGAGCGTGGTGACGATGGACGACAGCGCCAGTGTGGGCAAGCCGCTGAAACCGTGGCCGATGTTGCACCCGCCCGCGAACGTGGCGCTCACGCCCATGATCAGCCCGGCCAGTGTCATGCGAACGGTGCTGGGCAGGTTTGGCACTTGCCACTTGAATTCACGATATTGCAAAGCCGCGACCAGCGCGCCGGCCGGCATTGAGGCGATCATGAAGCTTCCCCAGTTCAAGGCGGCTGGCCCGTTGAACAAGGCCGACACCCACGGCCCGGTCGCGCCGACCACGCCCACGCCGTAATGCCAGCCGGTCGGCCAGGCCACCAGCCACGCCGCCGTTCCAATCAGGCCAAGTAGCAATCCGCCGGATCGCCAGTTCCATCCGCCAAGATAAGTTGAAGCGCGCCCGCGCCACAGCCACGCGGCGGCGAGCAATACGAGTGGAATGACGACGAGCCAGGGTGAGAGATTGAGGAAGTTGGGAAGAGTGGCGGTTACCCCTGAGGCGGGTGTGAGTTCCGGGCCGCGAATCGCCGCCAGCGGATCCCACGTCTCGATGATCCACTCGCCAATCGCGAAGCCGATCAGCGTGACCAGCGCGCCGAGGTTGCCGTTGCCCACGCGATACCAGACGGTGCTGGAGCAACCTTCGACGAACGTCATCGCCACGCCGAAGACGAAGCCGCCGACGATGTTGGCGACGACGAAGAACGGCACGACGTTGACGCTCACCCCGCCGAGGCCGAACTGCGCCAGCGCGTACAGTCCCACCATTTGGATGACGATGGCCAGCAGGATCATGCGCAGGAGCGTGAAGTCTTTTTGCAGGAGCGCGGTGCGATAGGCCGAGTTGAAGCACAGCCGCGTGCGTTGCATGACGTAGCCGAGCGGCAGGCCGACAAGCGCGCCGAGGGCGAGAAGAGTGAGGGTGCTCATAAGGTTATGGGGCAGACGCTATTAGATTGTCAAAGCGAACATCCACATCAGGCTCGCCAAAAGAGCCGGCGATTAATCCCAGTTTGCCAGTCTTAAAATCTATATCCGTAGCCTGCGCAAGTTGCGTGCCATTGACCGCCAGAGTCAGGGTGGCGCCAATGCAGGCCGCGGTGAGGTGGTGGGTTGCCGGACCGGGCAGGATTTTATCCGAGTATTCGTAGACGTTGCTGTTGAGCAGGGTGCTTTCGCCGTCACGGTATTGGCCGATGCCGTAGTAGCTGTCGGCGCTGATGACCAGGAAGTAAAAGTTGAGATCGTCCTGGTAGCGGCAGATCAGGCCGAAAAGGTTGTTGTCGGGGCCGGCGGCGGTGCGGGCGGTGACGTCAATGATGGCGTCGGTCAGTCGCGGCCCGGCAACCGACCAGACGTTGAGGTTGGGGGTGACAACTTCGATTTGATATTCGCCGTCGGCGTAATCGGTCGTGGCGTCGGCATCGGATTGCCGGTTCCAGCCGCTGTCTATTTGTTCAAAATCGTCCAGGTAAAGCACGTCGCCGGGTTTGGGTTGAGATTGGCAGGCGGCGAGGGAGAGGAGGAGCAAGAGGGAGAGGAGGGCGCGTTTCATGGTTGGTGGAGAGGTAAACAGGTAGACAAGGAGATGGAGAGACAAGGTGAAGGGGTGATTTAGGGCTGAGGGGTGGCGGTGGGGGTGACGCCGAGGCGGGCGGCGAGGGCGCGGATGGCGGCTTCGGCGATAGGGCCGCCGGCATCTAAATTGGCGGCGGCGCTGAGGGCCTGCCGGGCTTCCTCTGGCCGGTCCGTGTCGAGGTAGAGCAGGCCGAGGTGAAAGTGGGCGCGGGCCGAGCGCGCCTCCAGGCTTTGCGCTTTGAGAAGATACTCTTCGGCGAACTTGAACGCGCCGTTGAGGTAGTAGGCGTAGCCAAGCGCGTCGTTGGCGTCCGAGGAGTCAGGGGCGAACTCGACGGCTTTTTTGGCGGCGGTGAGGCCGGCGCCGTCGACTCTGAGTTCATGGTCGAGATAGAACCGGGCGAGCAAAATCCAGAAGTTGGCGTCTTGTGGAGTGACGTTGACGGCTTGAATGTACCAGCTTTCGGCTTGTTCGAGGCTGTCGAGTTCGGTGTAGGCGCCGCCGAGTTCGGCGGCGGCGGCGGCGTTGGCCGGGTCGAGTTCAAATGCGCGTTTGAGGGCGGGGATGGCGGCCTGGTTGTCGCCGAGGTTGCGGTAATGCAGGCCGAGCAGATAGTGGCCGAGCGAGAGTCCGTCGTCGAGGTCGAGGGCGCGCTGGTAAGCATACAGGCCGTCGTTGCCCAGCCGATCTTCGGCCAGGCCGAGGTAGGCGTAAGCTTCGGCGAAGTCGGGGCGGGCGGCCACGGCGCTAAGAAGCGAGACTTTGGCGAGCGGATATTCTTGCAGGCCAATCAGGGTGTAGCCGATGACGCCAGCCGTGTACGCGCTGTCTTTGGCGTCGAGGCCGGCGGCGACGGCCTGGTTGAGGCTTTCGGCGAACGGTTGAACCGACTCGTCCAAACCGGCGGCCAATGCCAGATGAGCGGGGGCGGCGGGCGGGTCAACCACCGAGAGGAGGACGCCGAAGCGATATTGGGCGAAGGCGTTATCGGGTTGGATGGCGACGAGCGTGCGGAGGACAGTGACGGCCTCGGGGAAGCGCCCCTGCGCTTCGTAAACAACAGCCAGTTTGATCAACAGCGATGGGTCGCTGAAGCGGTCGGGGAGGGCCAGTTCCCATTCGGCGACGGCCTTTTCTTCGTCGTCGAGGCCGTGGTAGGCGTCGCCGAGGGCGATGTGCAGTTCGGGCGTCCACCTTTTGACGGCGGCGGTGTGTTGGAGGGCGGTTTGGGCGGCGGCGTAGTCGCCCACGGCCAGGGCGGCGAACCCGGCGCTTTCGGCCCAGTCGGCGTTCCAGGGCTGGCGGGCGTAGGCGTCGTTGATGGCGTTGTAGGACTCTTCGGTGAAGCCGGACGAACTGCGAATGATCTGCCAGTCGTCGCGCAGTGGCTTCCAGTTGGGTTGAATGTCGAGCAAGAGGACAACGATGACGGCGCCGATAAGTTTAATCGCCCACGAAGCGTGTCGAAGGAGCGGCATCATGCGGGCCATTATACCAAGCCGGGGGTAACTGCCGGGGTTAGCGCCACACTACGACGAATTGGGGGATGCTTCGCAAACGAAGTCAGGGTGAAGAGCAAAACAGGTTGGCGGCAGGGCGCTGGTCGAAGCGGCAGTGATTGGGGCCGTGACTTGGTGGTGGTTGAAGGGGAAGTAGACGGTAGCTGTTGTTGACTGAAAATGGAAGAGGCGTATACTTTGCGACATATAAGCCATCATGTACCGCTTTCTCATTGTCATCGAAAAGGCAAGCGGAAACTTCTCAGCCTACTCGCCCGACTTACCCGGCTGTGTAGCGACTGGCAAGACCCGTGAACAAGTCACCCGGAATATGCATGAGACGATTGAAATGCATGTGCGGGGTTTACGCGAAGACAAGTTGCCGATTCCGAAGTCTCACGCTTTTGCCGAATACGTTAAGGACAGAATGTTCGACAAAGGCACGTAAGCGTCGTGATTGATAACTTGCCGAACGGCTACCTGCCTGTTGAGCAGACGGCAAGCCAAACGGGAAACGCCCCCATTCGGCCACGTAGTATTAAGGTACGTGGTTTCCACTCGATACGAGGGACGCGGCGTAGAGTGTCGTCCTACCGTCACAACCAATGGACACACGGAACGGGGTAACCTTCAATGGCACTCGTGAGAGTAGGCAACCGGCCATAAGCCATTGAAGCGAAGGATGCCTCAAGACTTGTGCTGAGCTTGTCGAAGCAAGCCAATGCCTTCGGTAATGCAAAGGATATGCTGCCTGTCCTGAGCGAAGCCGAAGGATGAGGCCGGTGCAAGGGACGGTCAAGGGACTGGCGGAGACTGGGCTTTATGACAGGCGTCTTCGGATGCACTGAAAGCCAGGGAGATAACTCTCTATCTCCAAAATGACTTGACCAAGCCGCGATGAGACAAGCATGACTCAACGCGGTGCTAGTGACAACAGCCCTTGTACTGAGGAGCCGGATGAGTGCGAAAGCATGCCCTGAGCTTGTCGAAGGGTCTCAAGCACGGTTCTGAAGCGGCGGCGAGGGGAGCGATCCCCTTGCCGACCGTAACCGTTATACGGATTCGAGGCAAGCCTTATCAGGCCGCGCCAAAAAGGAGTCTCTTGATGACTGAGAATATTCTTGGGAAGTTATTTGAGCACAACAACTGGGCGAACCTCCGGATCATCCAGGCTTGCTCCGCCCTTAGTGACGAGCAACTCGACGCTGAACCCCAGTCCGCCACGAAAGGGAGCATTCGCCTCACCTTGTTGCATCTCGTGGCTTCGCAGCAGGGTTATCTGTCACTCCTGACCCTGCCAATTGAAGCGAGGCTCCATGCCCCCCCGGCATTCGCCGAGTTGCAGAAGGCCGCCAGCATCAGCGGAGAAGGGTTGCTGGCACTGGCGAGGGACGAGTCGAGCAAACTCCCGAAGACTCAACTCCAAACGACGGATGGGTACTTCGTGGAGCCTTGGGTTGTCATGGTTCAGGTCATTAACCATGCGACCGAACACCGCGAGCAGATAAGCAGCATGCTCAGCTCTCTGGGAGTGACTCCTCCAGACCTTGATGGTTGGGCCTATGGAGAGGTTACAAATACGCTCACCCCGATATCAACGTGATCGAAGCCACAGTTCTTCGAAAGGGCAGCAACCGTATAACTAGCGGGTGCAATCGACCGCCTTCGGCGGCGGCTGACCCGCAAGTTGGGCCGCAGAGGATCTCCTTCGCACCTGAAACCACCAATCCGCGCCTCGGTTCACACTTCGTGTGATGATAGTCACGCGAAGGACATCTAGGACAAAATTGTCGGCGGCTTCGACGCTATTTGTTGTCGCTCGATAGTCCAGCGGCTTGGAGGAGAAACGAGATGGAATTATTCATTTTTGCGCGGTTTCACGCACATCCCGGCAATGAAGGTGCCGTGGCAGAAGCATTACTTGACGTCCTCGCGCCTACACGCGAGGAGTCGGGTTGCTTGAGTATTAACGCTTTTCGCTCGATTCGCGACTCGAAACTTTTCTACATTCACTCGCGTTGGAAAAATGAAGCGGCATTCGACCATCATATTGGTTTGCCGCATACAGTACGCTTCGTTGAACGAGTGGAGCCGTTGATCGACCACCCTCTCGACGCCAACCGTTCGGAGCAAATCGGCTAGGTGACGGTTCAAGACACTCTCGTCTGAGTGGATTTGTTCCAATGCGGCCTCACCATTGCATCAACCCGACGCAGTCCTCGCTCCGCTCGTATTTCGCGGGCTACATTAAGCATTGGGCTGCACAAATACACACGAGATCCCTATGAACGCCCAATCCAAGCAGTCGGAAGGCTCAAGGAACCGCTCCATGCCGCCAGGGGTGGTCATCCCTGAGCTTGCTTATGCAGACATTCCCGCGGCAGTGGAGTGGCTCTGCCAAGCGTTCGGCTTCACAGAGCGCCTACGAATTGGCAACCACCGTGTCCAACTCGGATTACACCAACATAGACACGCTTCGCGAGTTGTCAAAGTGCAAAATTGCTTCTTGCGCTTTGCCGCTCAGCCCCTATACTTACGTATAGTTTCGAGCGAACGGGTCGCACCACGGCATGCACCCGACTCGCGCTTTGCGCTCGATTAACTGGCCGGTCTTGCTCGTATAGATTCGGGTTGGCAACCGAGTCTTCCCAGACCTGCGCGAGCGGGTGATGCTCACGTTGGGCCGCCTCCTTAGGGTCTTACTGGAAGGCGGCAATGTGATCGCGGCACCATGCTTCAAAGGTTCGAGGCTTGACTCCCCCGACTCGCTCAACTACATCGGTTACGTACGCATATTCATTTCTACGCAGAGCTCCTAGAGTCTCCATAAGCCCCTTCACCAATTCACGCGACATCCCGAATCTGCGCAGCCATATTGCAGCCAGGAAAGCCGGTATGTTCACATATCGTAGCGGCTTGCCCAAAACCTTTGCAAGAACCTGAACCATCTCGCCAATCGTGAGCACCTCTGGTCCCGTCACTTCGTAAATTTGTCCCTCGTGGCTTGGACATGTGAGAACCGTACTTGCGACCGCCGCGACATCCAGTGGATCGACTGCGGGAACTTTGCCATTTCCGCCCGGAAAATATACGGCGTTTTGCGACTTGATCGTAGCGCCCCACCATTCAATCGTGTTTACTGTCATCATGGTAGGGCGGATGAATGTCCAAGCCAACCCGGAAGCCTTAATAAGCTCCTCCTGCTCACGATGCCATTTCCCAGGCCCTAAAGATCGGTCTGCCTCAATTGTAGACTGCTTGACCACATGTTTAACCCCAGTTCGCTTTGATGCCTCCAACAGGTTAATGACCTGTTGCGTATCAGGCGTGACCAAATACAACCGATCGATACCGCGCATTGCAGTTGTGAGTGTCTCAGGCTCGTCCAGGTCTCCTATCGCCCGCTCCACGCTGTTATTCAAATAAGCCACCTTCCCTTCGTCTCGAACAAGGGCGCGAACCTGCGCGCCTTTGTCAAGCAACTGCCCAACCAAATGCCTGCCAACATTACCTGTCGCGCCACTGACTAGAATCATTTTGCTGCTCCTTTTAGTCTTTCTGCTTACTGAGTGTGATATAATTCTTAGCACCTAGTATCTTATTTCTAAATATCTTATATATAAGATTATTACATGGTAAACGAAAATGCCTAAGAAGTCAAGCCCCTCCTCAAAACGGCAAGAACTCACTGAACAAATTGATTGGGCCTTGCGGGAGTTAAGCACTTCTACAGTGCTAGCCGCGTCATCCATTGCACAGAAGGTCGGTATGGGACCAAACGACCTCAAAGGCGCAGAACTGTTGGTTCGGAATGGCCCCATGACAGCTGGTCAGCTCGCGAAAGCAACTGGCCTTACAAGTGGCGCCATAACAGGCATAGTAGATCGGTTGGAAAAGGCAGGCTGGGCTCGCCGAGAAGCCGATTCGCATGATCGGCGGCGAGTTATCATCCATCCCGGGCCACAGGACAACAAGAAGACTGCTGCTGATCTTTACGATTCCCACACAAAGATAATGAACCTTCTTCTTTCGGACTACACCGAGGAGCAACTTTCCTTCATCCTTCAATTCGTTCGCCGCCTAACATCAATCAACTATGATGAGTCGGGTAAGTCGAAGGCAACCGAGGAATTAGGCAAGGATCGTCGTGATTCGAGCTGACCACTAGCTCCACAGAGCGGCCCAACACAGCGTGCAGGCGACTCGGCTACGCCTCCCGAATTCATGGGTGGCTGGCGCAATCCGCCGAGCGCCTAACGCAAACCGTAGCGCGCAGATCCGCCATAGCAGGACTCTTGGTTGCGTCACGTATTGAAAGATCGTGCTGCGAGTGTGAAACAAATTGGGATTCCAAAGATGACCTTGCAACAACTTCTGGGCATGGAGTTACCTATCATTCAAGCACCGATGGCCGGTGTGCAAGGTAGCGCACTGGCAGTAGCCGTGTCCAATGCTGGCGGGCTGGGCTCACTCCCTTGCGCTTTGCTTAGTTCCGATGCCATGCGAATTGAACTGAGAGCGATCAAGGCGCAAACGGCCAAGCCGTTCAACGTGAATTTCTTTTGTCATACGCCGACCACGCCCAACGTCGAGCGCGAAGCGGTGTGGAGGGCGACGCTTTCGCAATATTACAAAAAATTTGGCATCGATCCCAAGACCATTCCCGCCGGGCCAGAGCGCGCCCCCTTCAGTTCCGAAGCCGCCGACGCGCTTAGTGAATTCAAGCCCGCGGTGGTGAGTTTTCATTTTGGCTTGCCATCCGCAGAATTGTTGGCGCGAGTGAAAGCGTGGGGATCGAAGATCCTCTCTTCGGCGACCACCGTTGACGAGGCGCGCTGGCTCGAAGCGCGCGGGGTTGACGCCATTATTGCGCAAGGTCTTGAGGCGGGCGGACATCGCGGCCATTTCCTGTCGGATGACCTAAGCGCCCAGGTTGGCACATTTGCGCTAGTGCCGCAAATTTTGAAGGAGGTAAATCTCCCGGTCATTGCCGCCGGTGGTATCGCGGATGCAAAAGGCGTTGCGGCGGCTATGAAACTCGGCGCAGCTGGCGTGCAGATTGGGACGGCTTATCTGCTTTGCCATGAAGCCACCACAAGCCCAGTGCATCGCGCCGCTCTGAAAAGTGAGTCAGCCCGCCACACGGCGCTCACGAACCTTTTCACGGGCCGACCCGCGCGCGGAATCGTGAACTTTATCATGAAAGAGCTTGGAGCTATCAGCGACGTTGCGCCCGCTTTTCCCTTGGCTGCCTCTGCCATCGCTCCCTTACGTGCCAAAGCTGAAAGCCAAGGCTCCGGTGATTTCTCGCCCCTATGGTCTGGCCAGAATACTAGCGGATGCAAAGAGGTGTCGGCCGCCCGCCTCACGCAAGAATTGGCCGCCGATCTGTAACGGCTGGTTGTCGTACCCAAATGCGCGCTACCGATGAATTGCAGAGTCAAGAGTCAATTTTGAAAGAGAAGCGAGTCTGAACTTTAACAACACCCAACTGCCCAGCCGCCAACATGTCTGTGGCGGGGTGAGATAGGTTTTCGACATTTCGCTAACGCCTTCTCAAGATGAAACGAGAGAAGGCAACAGCACGGACTGTGGCTTCTCCCGTCTCGGCACGTGGGGGTAGTCACAGTCTATTACAAGTCGCGGGGCGCAGTCAACTCTTTTCGAGCACTTCCAAATCTGCGCGCAGCTCGGGCTTCAAGGCCAGCACCAGTCAGTGTCGCGAAGCGGAGTCTTGCTTTTGGAGTGTGTTGGGACAATAATAGACCCAATGAGAAGATGTGCGGCAAGTGGCGGCGCACCGGTTTCTTTGGTGAGGGAATGCCGCAAGGCGGCATGGGGGATTGCAGGCGACAGGCTACAGCCCTGCGCCTGACGCCCACCGTTGGACGGCTCACCATTACGTCATTCAACGAGTTTGCCCAAATTCGCCTGAAGGAGGTGACTATCGAACCGAAAGAGATAACACAGCGCACACGTAAAACTGGCGTCCTTGTATACCTATCAGCATCCCCTGAATCGGGAAAGGAGAAAATACAATGTTCAGATTTCACAGGACTGCACGGATCAGTCGTGGTAAGTTGCCGGATGGAGTCCAGTGGGCGAAAGAGGTGGCCGGGTACATCAATACCAAGTACGCACCGGTTTCAGTCCAAGCCTATGCTGAAGTCTTTGGCGATATTGGTAAGATCCACTGGTACGCGGACTATGAGGACCTCGCCACCGTTGAGAGGATTAACGCGCAGTTGCAGGCAGACCAAGGATACTGGGCCCTGCTGGGCAAAGCCGCTGATTTGTTCGTCGAAGGGAGCGTGCACGATACTCTGATACAGTCCCTCTAGGGCCGATGGTTTCCGCCAGGGCTGGCGAATACCTGCGGTCAGCCTACAGGCGCATGTCTCGCCCACACGATTCTTCTGCCTCCCGCTATGGGCGTAGGGTATCGCCAGCCTTGGCCGGTTTCAGCAACCTGGGGATAAGCGAGCTGTGTGACAGCGAAGCCACCGTGAGCCGACATTAGCTTCAGGGTGGTGACAAGAAACTTGCCAATGTCTGGCGCTGGGGGTGATTCCCGACGCGGTCGGTAACGCCTGCCTGGGGGCCGAAAAAAAGCCGCTTGCCTGGGCTGAGGTCGGTGGCCTCCGACGGACGCGGGTGGCTCCCACTGTGTGCCAGGCAGTGAACTGGGTGTCACCGGCGCTTGGCCTGGCTTAGACTCTGGCCGCCCACCCCCTTGACATGGCCGGGCATTTAACCCGGGCTTTCCTTAATCCCCAAGCGGGCTTAAACTTAGACACAGTTCGATGGGCTACCGACCGACGGCGGCTTACTTCAACTCAGGATTATGCGGCGGCTGCCAGCCTGAGCCACAGCCGATCTGATATAAGCCGCGCCGCATCAATCCTTAATCGTTGGGCGGCCTGCGATGAACGTGTGAATGGACCGCCTCACTTCAGGCTCAGCGCCATGCCGGAAAGGAAGCAGCCTCGATGAACTTAGTATCCAGACGCAGTATCCACCTGTTCGCTATCACTGCGCTGGTGTTCGTTGGCTCTCTCGCATGCAACACCGTGACAGAGTTATTCGAGACGGCTGCAACCCAGGAGGTCGATGTCTTTGCTGATCAAGGCTGGCAGCACACAGCCGTGGAAATCATGCGCGGTCAGCGCGTGACCATCGAGGTTGTCTCGGGCAGATGGTTCGAGGACCCGCCAGGGGTCTGGCATGATGCCGCCGGAGAGCCGAACCCGTGGCCTTGCGGCAACCCCGACTGTCACGAGCCTTTGCCCGACTTCCCCAAGTACGCGCTGATTGGAAGGATCGGCGAGTCGGGTGAGTTGTTGCGCATTGGGGCACAGCTTGAATTCGTGGCGGAGCACAGCGGCAGTTTATATTTGCGGCCCAACTACGGAGACGTAGACATCCCAATTCACCAGCCGGAGGGCTTCGTTCGGGTAAAGATAACTGTCCGTGGAGACTGAGGGGTCACGACCGGTCGAAGGATTGCAGCTCGGGCTTGAGCGCCAGCACCAGTCGGTGTCGCGAAGCGGAGTCTTGCTTTTGGAATGTGTTGGGGTAATAATAAGCTAAACGCGGGCACGTGCGGTAAGCGGCACGCTGGTTTCTGCGGTAGTAGTGTCAGCCTGAATGGAGTCTCGAATGCGCCTGACCGGCAAGCAAATCGCAATCCTTCTCGCGGAAGGGGTCGAAGACTTGGAATTCTATGTCCCGCTCATGCGCCTGCAAGAGGAAGGCGCAGACGTCCTCGCCGCCGGGATCGATCTCCAGCCCATCCGCGGCAAGAATGGATTGGAAATCACTCCCACCGCGCGCATTGAGTCGCTTCGCAGCCGTGATCTGTTTGCCTTGGTGGTGCCGGGCGGTTGGGCGCCCGACAAACTACGCCGCTACACTCCCGTGACCAAACTGGTTCAGGAGATGGACGCCGCCGGTAAACCCGTGGGGATTATTTGTCATGGTGGGCTGGTGGCGATTTCGGCGGGAATCGTGCGTGGCCGTCGGGTCACAGGCTCATTGGGTATCAAGGATGACTTGGTCAATGCTGGCGCGACATGGGTGGACGCGCCCGCGTTCCGCGACGGCCATCTGGTCTGGGGGCGGATTGTGGCCGACATACCTGCCTTCTGCCGGGAGTTGGTGGCGGCCCTGGTTGAGGCGGCAGAGGTCAAGGCGTGAGTTGTCTCATCCCGTGACCATTGACCTCATACCCGGGGCAAATTCGGCTTGAACAACTCGTAGCTCTCCAACGCCTTGCCACAGCCAATGGCCACACAGGCCAGTGGGTTGTCGGCCAGATAAGCCGGCACGCCGGTTTCTTTAGTCAACAGCTTGTCGATTCCGCGAAGAAGCGCCCCGCCCCCGCACACGGCCATTCCCCGGTCAATCGTGTCTGAAACCAGTTCCGGCGGCGTCTTTTCCAACACCCCCTTGACCATCCCCACCATCGCCCCCAGCGTGTCGGCCATGGCTTCGACAACTTCACCCGTGCTGATCGTGACCGCGCGCGGCAAACCTGTCACCTGATCCCGGCCCTGCACTTCCATCGTCGTCTCTTCTTCCATCGGAATAGCGGCGCCGATGCGAATTTTCACATCTTCCGCCGTCGGCTCGCCAATGACCAGGCTGTATTTTTTGCGGATGTAAGCAACGATGGCGTCGTCCAATTTCATCCCGCCGATCCGGACCGAGTTGGCGACGACGATGCCGTTGACGGCGATGATAGCAGCCTCGCTCGCGCCGCCGCCGAGGTCCACAATCATGTTCCCGGTTGGAGTGGCAACCGGCAGGCCGGCGCCGAGGGCGGCGGCCAATGGTTCCTGAATAAGGTACGCTTCCCGGCTTCCGGCGTGCAGAGCCGCCTGGTAGACAGCGCGACTCTCGACGCTCGTCACGCCATAAGGCACGCTCACCATCACCCGGGGCTTGAACAGGCGGAAAGGGCCGCAGATTTTCCGGATGAAGTACTTGAGCATCAGCTCGGTCACTTCGTAATCGGCGATGACCCCGTCACGCATGGGCCGCATGACTTCGAGCGTGTCGGGGGTGCGGCCTTGCATTTCTTTGGCCTCTTGCCCCACCGCGACGATCTTCTGCTCGTCCACCTGGATGGCCACGATAGACGGTTCGTGCAGGACGATCTCGCCGCTTTCGTAGCACAATACATTGACCGTGCCCAGGTCAATGCCAATGTCTTTAGATAAAAGCGCCATGAGGGGTATTCTACGTAAAACTGCCGGTATCGGCAAACCTCCCGAAGGCTCGCGCTACACACCTTCGGGAGGTTGCAGGGCAGTTCTTAGCCGCGCACATCCATCGGCGGCAGAGTGCCCGGGCGGCGTTTCTTCTGGCCGACTCTGAGCCGGATGTTTGAACGCTTGAGGGCGTTCTCAATTTCTGCGAAGCGATCGGAGCCGGGCGGCAGGCCCTGGGCCAACAACTCTTCGGCGCGTTTGCGGGCGGCCTCGGCGCGGGCCGTATCAATTTCGTCGGCGTGCTCGGCGGCATCGGCCAGCACGGTCACTTTGTCGGGGCGCACCTCCAGAATGCCGCCGCCGATGGCAAACGACTCTTCCCGCCCGATCTTGCGGATAATCAGTTCACCTTGTTGCAAGGTAGTGAGCAGAGGCGAGTGATGCGGCAGGATGCCCAGCACCCCATCGGCCCCCGGCGCAACCACCATGTCCACGTCATCCGAATAGACGACGCGCTCTTGAGTTACGATATCGCAACGGATTGGCATGTGAAACTCCCAAAATCCCAAGACCCCAACTTCCAATTGGATTTTGGAATTTGGGGTTTTGGGATTTTTAGTTAGAGCGTCTTCGCCTTCTCCACCGCGCCCTCAATCGTGCCGACGAGCATAAAGGCCTGCTCCGGCAGGTCGTCGTGCTTGCCGTCGAGGATCTCGCGGAAGGAGCGCACAGTTTCTTTCATTGGCACATATTCGCCGGGCACGCTCGTGAAGCGCTCGGCAACAAACATCGGCTGCGAGAAGAAGCGCTCGATCTTGCGGGCGCGGGCCACCAATAGTTTGTCGTCTTCGGAAAGCTCGTCCACGCCGAGAATGGCGATGATGTCTTGCAGGTCTTTGTACTTTTGCAGCACCTGCTTCACTTCGCGGGCCGTGCGGTAGTGCTCGTCGCCGACCACCAGCGGGTCGAGGGCGCGCGAGGTGGAAGTGAGCGGGTCAACAGCGGGGTAAATGCCGCGCGCGGCGATGGCGCGCTCCAGGGCAATCGTCGCGTCGAGGTGGGTGAAGGTCGCCACCGGGGCCGGGTCGGAGTAGTCGTCGGCGGGCACGTACACGGCCTGCATCGAGGTGATCGAGCCGCGCTTGGTCGAAGTGATCCGCTCCTGCAGTTCGCCCATCTCGGTCGCCAGCGACGGCTGATACCCCACCGCGGAGGGCATCCGTCCGAGCAGAGCCGACACTTCTGAGCCGCTCATGACGAAGCGGAAGATGTTGTCAATGAACAACAACACGTCCTTGCCCTCGTCGCGGAAATACTCGGCCATGGTCAGGCCGGTGAGGCCGACTCGCAAGCGCACGCCCGCCGGTTCGTTCATCTGGCCGTATACCATCACCGTGTCCTTCATCACCCCGGCTTCGATCATTTCGCGGTAGAGCTGGGTGCCTTCGCGAGTGCGCTCCCCCACCCCCGCGAACACCGAGTTGCCCTTGTGAACGGTGGCAATCGAGCGGATGAGTTCGGTGATGATGATCGTCTTGCCCACGCCCGCGCCGCCGAAGACGCCCGTCTTGCCGCCTTTGGTGAACGGGGCGATCAGGTCAATGGCCTTGATGCCGGTTTCCAAAACTTCCACGCGCGTGGACTGATCTTCAAACCGGGGAGCGAGCCGGTGAATGGGATACATGATGTCGGAGTGGGCCGGGCCAAGCTCGTCAATGGGGCGGCCCAACACGTTGAAAAGGCGGCCCAGGGTGGCCGGGCCAACCGGCACCAAAATGGGCGCCCCGGTGGCCACCGCCCCGTCGCCCCGCCGCAGGCCGTCGGTCGCGTCCATCGCCACGCACCGCACCCAGCTATTGCCCAGGTGCTTCTGCACTTCGAGCACCAACGACTCGGCGCCGGGGCGCGGAATTTCCACTGCTTCAAAAATTTCGGGCAAGCCATCGGCGGCGAACTCGCAGTCCACCACGCCGCCTTGAATTTGAACGATTTTGCCGTTTGAACGTGCCATGTCTCTTTCTCCGTCAATGAGGAGTGAATAGCGATCACTGATCACTGTTCACTGATTACTATTTTTGCATCGCCTTCGCCAGCGCCTCTGCGCCGCCGGCGATATCCAACAGGTCACTGGTGATTGCCAACTGCCGTGCCTTATTGTAATCCAGCGTCAAACTACCGATCAGCTCCTCGGCGTTGTCGGTGGCGTTGCGCATCGCCACCATGCGGGCGCTATGCTCCGACGCCTGCGACTCCAGCACCGCCTGCAGGATTTGCAATTGCGTGAAGCGCGGCAGGATGGCGTTGAGCAGTTCCATCGCGTTGGGTTCGTAAATGAACGGCACTTTAGGCCCTGCCGCCGACTCGGCCTGAATCGTTGACAGCCCGCCCCGGGTGACTCCGGCTGTGCTAAACGGCAACAGCTTCTTGATTGTCGGTACCTGCTTGAGAGTGTTCACAAAGTCGGTATACGCCAGATAGACTTCGTCCACCGCGCCGTTGAGGAAGTCGTCAATCACCGTGCGGCCAATGGGCGCAATGTCGAGCGTGGTGGGCGAAGCTGGCAGATTGGAAAATTCGGCCACAATCTGGCCGCGCCGCCGGAAGACCAGGTCGCGGCCCTTGCGCCCCACGGTGATATAGCGCACTGGAACCGTTTGCGAGCGGGCGAACAGCATCGCCTCGCGGACGATGTTGGAATTGTAAGCGCCGGCCAGCCCGCGATCGCTGGTGACCAGAACCAGGTCAATCGTCTTCACTTCCGGACGGGCGGCGAGGAGCGGGTGCAACATCGCCAGGCTCCCCGGCTGGTTGGCAAGGTCGGCCAGGATATCGTAAGCCTTGCCGGCATAAGCCCGGGTCGCCAGCACGGCCTGTTGCGCTTTGCGCACCTTCGAGGCGCTCACCGCTTCCAGGGCGCGGGTGACCTGGGCAATATTTTTGACGCTCCGTATCCGGAGCCGCATCTCACGCGCTGAAGCCATAGCTTACCCCTGCCAGGTGGAGTTGAAGGCGGCCATCGCTTCTTTGAGTCCGGCCTCCGTGTCGCCTGCGATTTGCTTCTTGGCGGCGATGTCGCCAAGCAAGTGGCTGTACGACGTTTCGAGGTAGCGCAACAGCCCGGCTTCCCAATCCTTCATCTTATCCACCGCCACTTTGTTGGCGAAGCCGTTGGTCACCGCAAAGATAATGGCCACTTCCATCTCCAGCGAGGCCGGGACGTATTGCGGCTGTTTGAGGATTTCCTGCAGACGCTGGCCGCGCTCCAACTGGCGCTGAGTGGTCTTGTCGAGATCGGAGCCAAACTGGGCGAAGGCGGCCAACTCGCGGAATTGGGCCATTTCCAACTTCAGTTTGCCCGCTACTTGCTTCATGGCTTTGGTCTGGGCATCGCCGCCCACGCGAGAGACGGAGATACCGACGTTCACCGCCGGGCGGATGCCGGCGTTGAACAGGTCATTTTCCAAATAAATCTGGCCGTCGGTGATCGAGATCACGTTGGTGGGAATGTAGGCCGACACGTCGCCGAGCAGGGTTTCAATGATGGGCAGGGCCGTGAGCGAGCCGCCCGTGCCGGGCAAGTGCTTCACTTCCAAATCGGCGACGTCCCCCCGCGCCTTCATTGCGGTTTCAGCATCATGCCTGGCGAGCGGGCCGCCGTAAACTTTGCCGTCCACTGCGTTCGCCGTTGAAAGCTCAGCATCTTTCTTGGCGATGACGTACTGCTTGGCCATTCGGCAGGCGCGTTCAAGCAAGCGCGAGTGCAGGTAGAACACATCGCCCGGATAGGCCTCGCGGCCTGGCGGGCGGCGGAGGAGCAGAGACACTTGGCGGTAGGCCCAGGCGTGTTTAGAGAGATCGTCGTAAATGATCAGCGCGTCACGCCCGGTTTCCAAAAATTCTTCGCCCATCGCGCAACCGGCGAACGGGGCAATGTATTGCATGGCCGCCGGGTCTTCGGCGGAAGCGATGACGACGGTGGTGTAGTCCATCGCGCCGAATTTTTCGAGCGTGGCCACGATGCGGGCAACGGCAGCTTTCTTTTGGCCGACGGCGACGTAAATGCAGACGCAATCTTTGCCCTTCTGGTTGATGATGGTATCAATGGCCAGCGCCGTCTTGCCGGTCTGGCGGTCGCCGATGATCAACTCGCGTTGCCCCCGACCGATAGGAAACATAGCATCAATCGTCTTGAGGCCGGTCTGAAGCGGCGTATCCACGTCCTGCCGGAAAACCACACCCGGCGCGATGCGCTCCATCGGGCGGCGGCTGTCGGTAGTGATTGGCCCTTTGCCGTCAATCGGCTGACCGATAGCATTCACCACCCGGCCCACCAGCGCCTCGCCCACCGGCACCGACGCGATCAGGCCGGTGCCGCGCACCATCGAACCTTCTGAGATGGACGCATACTCACCCATGATAATGACGCCCACGTTGTCGGCTTCCAGGTTGAAGGCGGTGCCATACGAACCGTTTACAAACTGCACCAACTCGGCGGCCTGCACCCCCGCCAGACCTGAAACGCGGGCGATCCCATCGCCCGCTTCCAGCACCGTGCCTACGTCCTTTGCTTCCAGTTTCGGCGTGTAGGCCTGAATTTGTTTCTGTAAATCAGACGCGATTTGTTGGATGAGATCCGTCATTGTGCCTCCATGACACAGAATTCAGTTGAAGTGATCAAAGGGGAATAAATCGGCCCCGTGAGTTATGAGTTAGTTGAGGAACTGGATAGAATGGCGCTAAAATAATATCTTAGAACACCCGATTTGTCCAGCAGTTCACAATCAAATTTCGCCTATTCGTGCTTCCAATCTTCCGCCACCCCAAACACCCGCCCCACCAACAAGCAAACCACGACGATGACTACTGCCGCGTAGGGCGTCCATACCGCCTGCACCAACCCGACCAGGAAGAGCGCAATCACCAGGCCGATCACCCCGCCGATGAACATGTAGAGCCACTTGGCGGGCATGTCGCGCAAGGCATCGCCGAGCGAGTACTTCGGCCAATCCTTGCGCTTGGCCGCCACCTTTTGCAATTGCTTATCCTGCTTGGCCGGCTTGCGCCGGGAAATTTGTTGATCCCGAAGCCGCTGGAGACGCGCCAGTTCTTCATCTTCTTTGCTCATGGGAGTCATCCTTTCAGAGCGGATGCGACGATTGTATCGGTGAACAGAGCGACGGTCAAGCGCCCCTCATTAACCACTGACAACCCGGCGCGAAACACGGTACACTCAGGCCATGAAGCCGAACCCGTTCATCCTGCCGCTTGCTCTGGCCCTGCTTGCCTGCGCTGGCGCGCCCGCCTCGCCAGCAGTGCCCACACCTCCCTCGGCAACGCCTCCGCCCGCACTTGCCTCTCCGCCCACCCCGGCCCCAATTTCTCCAACTCCCCCACCTCTCACCCGCATCCTCTTCACCGGCGATATCAACCCCGGACGATGTGTGGCCCGGGCGGCGATGGAGGCCGACGACTTCACCCTGCCCTACCAGGCCGTCGCCGACGAACTGGGGTCAGCCGACATTACAGTGGGCAGTCTCGACGGCTCCATCACCGACCGCGCAACGCCCATGGACTGCCCGCAAACGATGAACCTCGTCGGCCCGGCGCGCACCGCCGAAGGCTTGCTGTTCGCCGGATTCGACGTGATCACCGTTGCCACCAACCACATCAAAAACTGCGGCCAAGCCGGGTGCTGGGACGACGCCCTGTCAGACACGATGAACAACTTATCCGCAGTAGGGATTGCCACCGTAGGCGGCGGCTCAACCTTGTCTTCCGCCCGCGCTCCGCTCATCGTCGAACACAACGGGACTCGATTCGCATTCTTGGCCGCCTCCTCCATCGGGCGCGAAATGTGGGCCACTGAAACCGAACCCGGCACCGCCCCGCTCCTCGCCGAAACCATCGCCGCCGACATCGTCGCCGCCCGGACCATCGCCGACGTGGTCATCGTCCTGCCGCAATGGGGAAGTGAATATACCGACATCCCTAACTGGGAGCAATTCAATTTGGCAGGAGCGATGATGGAAGCCGGGGCAGCGCTGGTGATTGGCAACCAGGCGCACTGGGTGCAGGCCGTCGAAACGTTTCCGAACGGGGTCGTCGCCTACGCGCTGGGCAACTTTGTTTTTGACCAGGGCTGGTCGGAGAAGACAAAACAGGGAGTGGTGTTCGAAGCCGTCTTTCGCGGCAGTGATCTGGAAAGCTGGCGGCTCCTGCCCATTGTCATTCACGACAACTACCAGCCGCGCTGGGCCGGGCCGGAAGAAGCGGCTGAGATTCTGGCGGGCGTCGAGCAAGCCAACCAACAGATGATCATTGAGCGCGGCACACGGTAACTTTAGACCACAGGGATGGCAGATCGGGCGAATGCCTACATGATCCGGCACACAATGTATGTCGTGTCATCGGATAAAGGTGCATTGCCGGCAAACGCCTCGATACTCTCTCTAATTCCCCGAACAACCTCTCGTGGCGAAGAGTCATACAATCGGTCAACCGCCTCTACCAGGCGTTGTGCGCCATACAGGGTGTGGTCTGAGTCCATGGCTTCGACCACCCCATCGGTATAAATGTTTAGCATCGCACTAATATCTACTTCGCCTTCCCCTGCGCCGCCACCGCCTCCGCCGCCTTCTTCACCGCTTCGGCGTCGCCGAGGTAGTAACTCTTGATTGGCCGTAGATCAGCGTCCAGTTCGTAGACGAGTGGGATGCCGGTGGGGATGTTGAGTTCGGGAATGGCCTCGTCGGAGATGTTGTCGAGATATTTGACAAGGGCGCGGATGCTGTTGCCGTGCGCCGCCACCAGCACCCGCTGGCCGGACTTGACTGCCGGGGCCAGCGTGCTGTGCCAGTAGGGCAGGACGCGGGCCAGCGTCTCTTTGAGCGACTCGGTGCGCGGCAGTTCTTCTGGGGTGAGGCCGGCGTAGCGGCGGTCGTGGCCCGGGTGGCGCTCATCGCCCGGGTCGAGCGGTGGCGGGGGCACATCGTAACTGCGCCGCCAGATTTTGACTTGGGCTTCGCCATATTGCTCGGCCATCTCGGCTTTGTTCAAGCCTTGCAGAGCGCCGTAGTGCCGCTCGTTGAGTTGCCACGCGCGGTAAACCGGAATCCACTCCAGTTCCATTGTTTCTAAAACGATCCACAATGTTTTGATGGCGCGCCTGAGCACCGAGGTGTAAGCCACGTCAAACGTGTAGCTGCCATCGCGCAAAAGCTGGCCGCCGCTCAGGGCTTCCTGCCGCCCCTGCTCGGTTAAATCCACGTCGGTCCAACCGGTGAAGCGGTTTTCCAGATTCCAGGTGCTTTGTCCGTGACGGATGAGGACGAGTCTGTAGGTCATAAGGGAATTGTGGGAAAGGGAGGAAATAAAGGAAACAGGCACACAAGTGCGCCGCAACCTGTGTACCTGTTTACTGTTTACTGCTTACTGATCACTGCATTTACCGAATCGCCCGCTCAGTCGCCTTATCGAACAAGTGCATGTTGTCCAGGTTCATCGCCACCTGCACCTTGTCGCCAATGCGGGCTTTGGAGCGTGGGTCAACGCGGCCCACGAAGTTCTTGTCGCCGATGACGAGGTAGAGGAAGACTTCGTTGCCCATCAATTCGGTCACGTCTACTCTGGCATCTACCGGGGCCTGGTGAATGCCGGGCGGGGCATAGGCCGGGTCGTGAATATCTTCGGGGCGGATGCCCAGCATCACATCCTTGCCGAGGTGCGATTTGTAGGGGGCCTCTTTGCCCTCGGGGACCGTGACGTGGAATACGCCACAGTCCACCACCACCCGGCCATTGTCCCCCTTGAGGCGGGCGTCGAAGAAGTTCATCGAGGGCGAGCCGATGAACCCGGCGACGAAGATGTTGTCGGGGTGATCGTAAAGGTTTTGCGGGGTGTCAATCTGCTGGAGAATGCCGTCCTTCATCACGGCGATGCGAGAGGCCATGGTCATGGCTTCCACCTGGTCGTGAGTCACGTAAATGAAGGTAGTGCCGAGTTGCTGGTGGAGCTTGGAAATTTCGGCGCGGGTCTGCACCCGGAGTTTGGCGTCCAAGTTGGAGAGCGGCTCGTCGAAGAGGAAGACCGCCGGGTTGCGGACGATGGCCCGGCCTACGGCCACGCGCTGGCGCTGGCCGCCGGACAACTGCTTGGGCTTGCGGTTGAGCAATTGGCCGATGCCCAAAATATCAGCCGCCTTCTTGACCCGGGTGTCAATCTCGGCCTTGGGCATCTTGCGCAGTTTGAGGCCAAAGGCCATGTTGTCGTATACGCTCATGTGCGGGTAAAGCGCGTAAGACTGGAAGACCATTGCGATGTCGCGATCTTTGGGGGCAACGTCGTTCACGGTGCGCTCGCCGATGCGAATCTCGCCGCTGGAGATCTCTTCCAGCCCGGCCAGCATGCGGAGGGCCGTGGACTTGCCACAACCTGATGGGCCGACCAACACCAGAAATTCTTTGTCGGCTACTGAAATGTTCAAATCGCTGATGGCGGTCACCTCGCCGAATTTCTTGGTGACGTGGTCGTACGTTACACTTGCCATGTTTTCCTCTCTTTCGTTGCGAGTATAGTGGTTGCATTATAAGGTTCAGAGGGGGGTATGTCAATTTATTTGCCTTACAATTCCCACCCGCAGTCCAGCGCCCCGGCGGTTCTCATTGGCAGTTGATTACGATTTGTCTGCCATTTCCTTCGCCTTCTCCGCCGACTTCTTGATCGCCAGCATCAGGCCGCCCACAGGGTTGCCAAACGCCGCGATGGCGACGTCGAGAATGTCCGGGGCCATGCGGCCAATGTTGCGCAGGCGGCGGGCGATGAAGCCCTCGTCCAGTGTGTCGCCTTTCTCCTCGACGTGCGTTTGCAGTTCCTTCACTTCGGCCTTGAGATCGGCCTTCGTCTCCGCATCCGTTTTGGGGCGGGACTCAATAGCGGCGTTGAGAGCGGTGAAAAACTTCCTCACCTCCTCCATGCTCGTGCCAACGGCGATATTTTGATCTCGGCCAGTGAAGGTATCGGCCTGGATGTTGCCTTCCACGTAAGCCCCGCCGCCGGTGTTGATGTAGCGGACTGTCGCGCCCTCGACTGACTTGTTCTTTTTTGTGCCCATGTGGCCTCCTGAAAAACATTTTTGCGTGGAAGGTACAGCCTCCCACCTCCCACGGAAATTAGCGCCCAAGATCCAGAATCCGGATCCTATTTCTCCCGGTTCGCCCTCGGCTTGCTCCGCCCTCGGTTCGGCGGGCAGTAAGCCGCGCCGCTTCGCTTCCTCGCGCAAAATGAATCGCATCTGCTCGCGGGGATGTCGGCAATCGGCGGTAGCCATACTCAGAAGGGCCGCGAGTTCCGTTTTATCTAAAGGCACGTCGATTCTTCGGGTCATTGCTCTTCACTCCAAATAAAAAAGCGGCTCGGTGTTTTCACCTTGCCGCTTATTCAACAATGAACGCGCCCGAAGATATAGAGATTATTCCGTTTTTTCCTTATTTCTTCCTGCTTGCCTTGATTGCTTTGTTGAAACTATCGCGGGTGTCCGCTAAAGTGGTAGCTCGCGTGCCAATTCGCGCTAGCCATTCGGGGTAAACATCTTCGGGGTTACGCATCTTCTCTCTTACTTCTGCCCATGCCCAATCATCGTCAGCATTGCGAGGCCGCCCGCCTTTTGCTTGCTCGCGGTGCCCGTCCTCAGCCGCGCCACGAGTGGATTGCGGTATAGCGATAACTCTATCTCCTTTTGTCGGGTCTGTGAAAGTAGAGGCGGACGTTACAGGGTCTTGAGTCACGGGCCAACCTTTCCAACCAGCCAGTGTTGGTTGTTGTGCTAACGCGCCGAATGTTTGCGCGGTCTCATCCGCACCCGTGCCGACCGGGGTTGCTACCGCGCCGCCCTTGTCGAAAATATGAATCGGGCGCACACCCACGTTGCCCGCCCCCAGTTGCTCATTATCCAAAAAACCTAACCGTTCCATCTCGGCGCGCAAACTCTCCCATTTTTGTTTTGCCGCTGGGCTTGCATCGTCTATCTTTACGCGGAGGCGCGATTTACCGTCTGGCAGGTAAAGCGCCCTAATCTCCAATCGCCATATGGAACTATTCTCGTAATACGAGACTGTTACCAGATTTGCATCTGAGCGAAGATGTTCAATGGAAATAACACCACTCGGCCCTTCTACATACGGATACCGCGCCCCACCTACAACAAGCTCTTTGTCAAATTCACCGGCCATAACTCCAAACTGCGCGGGTGTGCCTTTGAAGGGATATGGAAATTCATAAGTCGTAACATTGACCTCAGCCGCGCCGCTCACCGCTTGCAACTCATACAATCCTCGTAACCTTATCACAATTGCATCAAATACAGGCTTCGCACTGGACAAAGTACATTCGATTTGAATGCGCCAGCGAAGATTGTGCGGCACATCTGGTATGAAATTCACAAAACCAACCTCAAGAGGACTGTGTCTAAAACTTTCTCGGGTAATCTCTCCAGGGTCGCTTGATTTGCAGGGCCAGCCAAAGACCAGCATTCTCAAACGGTCGAAACTTAGCTTTGCACGAAACCCCACTAGGTAGGGATATTTTTGCGAGTCAACAACTAGAGCGGCTTCAATCGGTTGAGCATAAGAGAGTATTACCGACATAATTTCGCTTTCAATTGACGCATGTTCAGCAGTTATTACCACATCCAAGACGCGCATAATCAACTACTCCAAAGCAAAAAGCCGCCCATGTCTCTTGACGCAAGCAGCTTGAAGAAGTGTGCTACACTTTGAACGCCAGCCACTTACTTCAGCCAGGCCATGCCCCACGGGGGCATTTTTATTCTATCACCTTCTCAATTTCAGTTGCGTCCCCTTATATATTCGCTAACTAGTTCCTGTCGGGAAAGCTGTGATCAGCGGCCATCGGCTTCTTTTTGCGGCGACGGCGGGAGAGGGTCGTTGCCATGACGGTGAGATTATTGGTGATAATGCCCCAACCGACCCAACGCTC